>Ga0209542_10007181_pt1 | contig 21312 bp, 25 predicted proteins | sample RifCSPhighO2_01_FD_184028 | JGI IMG/M metagenome (GOLD analysis project Ga0209542, IMG submission 184028) | Soil microbial communities from Rifle, Colorado - Rifle CSP2_plank highO2_0.1 (SPAdes) (version 2) | ecosystem: Environmental > Terrestrial > Deep subsurface > Rock core/Sediment ... | reverse complement strand
TTTGCTCAATTTTTATTCAGGCAAAAGCCTTATGTAAAAGTTTATCTTTAATTTCATCTAATAATCGCATCAGTTTTGATAATTTCCCAATCACAAATAACTTAAATCCCTCTTCTTTTTAAGATACAAATCAGAATACCTATCACCATACTATGTTCAAAGATTACTTCATCATCCCCTGGAAAGAGATTAAACAGCGTAGAGTACGCTCCTGGCTGACTCTTTTAGGTATAATTATCGGTATTGCGGCCATTGTTTCACTCATCACTCTGGGTCAAGGATTGCAAAATGCCATTCAAGGACAATTTTCTGCTTTAGGTAATGATAAATTATTTATATCGGCAAAAGGAAGCAGTTTAACTCCTGGACTCAGTGTGGATGCGGTAAAAATAACTAAAAAAGATGTAGATGTAGTTAAGTCTGTTTTGGGAGTTAAACAAGTTGCGGCTATGAGTTATACTACTGCCCGTATTGAATATAATAATAATGTGCGCTATTTTTTCATTATGGGAATGCCCACGGAGCCGGCGGAAATGAGTTTGTTGAACGGTGCTCAGAATTATAAAATTTCTTCCGGTAGAAATCTTCAAAAGGGGGATAAATATAAAGCAGTGTTGGGTTATGCTTATACCAAATCAACCCTTTTTGAAAAAGATATCAATCTTAACAACAAAATTATTCTTCAAAATCAAGAATTTCGTGTTGCTGGTTTCTTAGAAAGGATTGGTTCTCCTCCCGATGATCAATCTATCTTAATTCCTTTCGATACTTACTCTGAATTATTCAAAACCGGAGATCAAGTGGGGCTAATTGTAGTTCAAACTCAAGAAGGGGAAAATGTAAACGGTGTTGCCGAAAGAATAACCAAAGAGCTGGGACATGAACGAAGATTGAAAGAGGGAAAAGAAGATTTTACGGTGCAAACTTCCGAACAGCTCGCTTCCTCTTTCTCCACTATTTTAGATATTGTGCAAGTAGTTTTGATAGGTATTGCAGGTATTTCTTTATTAGTCGGTGGAGTAGGAATCATGAATACGATGTTTACTTCAGTGTTAGAGAGAACTAAAGAAATTGGTATCTTAAAAGCAGTGGGTGCGCAGAATAAACACATTATGTTTCTATTTTTAGTAGAATCGGGATTATATGGTTTGGGTGGAGGATTAATTGGCGTTATTTTAGGGATTGGCACGGCTAAATTGGTAGGTATTGTTTTTGCTTACGCAGTAGGACCCGCATTTTTGGTAATAAAAATAAATTTCTTGTTTGTGTTAGGTACTTTATTCTTTTCATTTCTCATTGGCTGCATTTCCGGAATTGCTCCGGCTCGAAGAGCATCTAAATTAAATCCGGTGGAGAGTTTAAGATATGAATAAAAAATCCCAATCATAGCAGAGCTACGGAGTATTTTTTAATCTTGCTTGGAATCCATATCACAGTAGAACTATGGGTTATTATACCCAAGCAAGAAATAAAAACAATTATAAGCTTTGATATTAGTATTATAATTTAAGTTTATAACAATTCCCTAAAAAATGGCTACAAAAACATTATTAGAATTGAAAGAAGTATGGAAAACCTATAACATGGGCAAACTGTATATAGACGTACTTAGGGGAATAAATCTTCAAATTTTCGCCAATGAATTTGTAATTATCCTGGGCCCGTCCGGAAGCGGGAAATCCACTTTGATGAACATGGTGGGTGTTTTAGATGTTCCTTCCAAGGGCAAAATATTCTTGGATGGTATTGATCTTTCTCATTTAGATGAATCTACTATTGCCAGAATTCGTGGCAAGAAGATAGGTTTCGTATTCCAGCAGTTTAATCTCATACCTACTCTCACTGCGTTGGAGAATGTTATCCTTCCTACTATTTTTCAAAATGTTCCGGAAGAAGAACGTATGGCTAGAGCTACTAAACTATTAGAATTAGTAGGTTTAAGTGATAGATTACATCACAAACCCATGGAACTATCTGGGGGACAGCAACAAAGAGTAGCCATTGCCAGAGCTTTGATCAACGATCCAGATATAATTCTAGCAGATGAGCCCACTGGTAACTTGGATTCTCATTCTGGGAAACAAGTCATGGATATGTTAAGTAAGTTGCACGAAAAAGAAAATAAAACTATCATTTTGGTAACTCACGATAGTGATTTAGTGAAACATTCTACCAAAACGGTGTATATCCATGATGGGGAGATTGTTAAAGTGGTTTATAATAAGAATGGTAAGAAGAAAATAATTAAAGATTGAGTATTTAAGAAATTCTGATTTAAACATCCTCTCCAATATCTATCTTGCAGGACTTCATTTCCAGACTATCTTCTTAAGCATCAAAATCTTTATAAATTACTTTTGTAGGTTTATGTGTGGTGATAGCGAATGGAACAAAAGCAGTTAGATGATTTGGATGAGTCATTTTTCGGCGAAGAATTTGTGGAAGACGAGGAACCCATGAAAATCGAAAAAATTCATAAAAAAGAGTCGAAGGATTTGTTTAAAGACAATTTTTCTAAGAAAGATAAGAAAGTAGTCGAAAAGGTTTCAACTAAGAAGGCAGAAGCACCACCAAAAAGCATATTTAAATCTTTGAAGAGTGTTAAAATGGCAAAAATGGAGAAGCCCAAGAAAGTTGAAAAATTCAAAGAGATCAAAGTTGAAAAAGCAGCCTTTAAGAAGGAAGAAGATGATGTTCTGATTCATTCGGTTAAAGAATCGGCAAAAGATTTCAAAGATCACAAAGAGTCAACTACCATAATTTTAGACAAACCACCAGTAAGAGATATTTGGGAAGATAACAAAGAATCTGGTTTCTTTAAAGAGGCAGGTACTTGGAAAGCAATTACCGGTATTGTGATCATTCTATTGTTGTTTTCAATATTTACTCAAGGATTTAAGTTTCCAACTAAAGGAGAGATTAGTATGTCTCAAGCTGAGGAAAAAACGTTAGCTTTTGTCAATGAAAATTTATTGAGAAAACCCTTCGCTGCTGAAGTGCAAAGTACTATAGAAGAAAGTGGATTGTATAAAATTACTTTATCCGTTGGTGGAGAGACCATAGATTCTTACATCACCAAGGATGGAAAAATATTTTTCCCTCAAGGCTTCTTAACTGAAACTTCTTTAGCAGACCAATTATCTGTCGGTAATAGAAATACTAATACCCCCCCAAACACAGAAACTGTTGATACAAAAAAAACTGATTCAGCAGTTCCAACACCTGTTACATCTAAACCAGCAGTTGAGGCAACTCCAGCTGAGCAAGCTTCCGTATCAACTGAACAGGCTCCTGTTGTTCCAGTAACTGAGAACAATGTTCCCGCAGATACTATTGTAGAAGCTCCTGTTGAGAATCAGGTTGAAACTAATATTGAATCTGAACCAGTTGCAGCTTCTGAAACTAAAGAGTTTAATCTTGGTGCAAAAAGATGGTTGTTTGAACCAGCGACCATTTCAGTTAATAAAGGAGATATCGTACGTTTGGTTATCAATCCAACATTTGATTTCACTTTCAGTTTGCCTGGATTTAAAGTAAGTAAAGCAGTTTCTGGAAAGACAGTAGTTGAATTCACTGCTGATAAAGTGGGAACTTTTGATTACTCCTGCAGCTCTTGTGAAAATTGGAGAGGAATGACCGGACAGTTGGTAGTGAGTTAGGTTAACTGCTTATTTTTTATATTTTTTTAAGTTTGAATATGATGAAATCCTTAATCTTTCTCTCTTTAAATTCATATTTCGGTGTATAAATCGTATCAACTAATTTTAATCCTGTATCTTTATACATTTTTTCATACCATTTAATGGGCCTATGATTTTCAATAATTTGATATCCTCCCTCTTTTTTAGTTTTGATATAACTATGATTCTCTGTGTATTTGTGTTTTGGAGCAGGTCTTAAATCTAGTTGAGTTTCTGGTACATTTAGAAGTTTTGGATTACAAAACCCAATATACGCAAAACCATGAGCATTTAATAACTGTTTTATATTTTTTAGAATTCTTTTTACTTCCTCTTCAGAAACTATGCACAACACTAAGTTACAGATAACAATATCAAAATAATTTTGTGGTATTTTTTCTATAGTATTATAAATATTCTTTTTTCCAATTTTTTGAGCAGCCTGATTTCTCATGTCATCAGAAAGATCATATTCTTTAACATCTGCTCCCAGTTTCTTTAAAGCTAAAGATAAAACTCCCGGACCTCCCCCATAATCTAACATTTTCTTTAATTTAATTTTTCCGATAAGAGGGATAAGCGTATTATCATATGATACTAGTTTCAATTGTTCGGTTTTAAGTTCTTTAGAAACTCTGTTCCACTCTGTTTCTTTTGCGATTAATTGGTGTACCAATTTGTTTTAGTAACATTTAATACTTTTTAAGATTATGCTTTCAACTAATCTCTATGATTAACCTTTTCTATTAAATCTTTAATACTCTCAGTTTAATTAACTTTATATACCTCAACAAATAGCTCTTTATTATGTCAGATTTGAAAGAAAATACTTTACAATATCATCAGAATCCCAAGCCAGGAAAGATTTCCATAAAGCCCACTAAACCCTGTGGAACGGCTAAAGAATTATCCCTCGCATACACTCCGGGAGTCGCTTTTCCCTGTTTAGAAATTGAAAAGAATCCTGCTCTTGCGTACCAATACACTTCCAAAGGTAATTTAGTAGGGGTAATATCTAATGGCACGGCCGTTTTAGGTTTGGGAAATATTGGGGCTTTAGCTGGCAAACCAGTCATGGAAGGTAAGAGTGTTTTATTCAAACGTTTTGCCGATGTGAATGCGTTTGATCTTGAAATTAATGAGAATGATCCAATAAAACTGGCAAATATTATTGCGTCTCTGGAACCAACTTTTGGCGGAATTAATCTGGAAGATATCAAAGCACCGGAATGTTTCATAGTTGAAGAAGAATTGAAAAAAAGAATGAAGATTCCGGTATTTCATGATGATCAGCATGGCACGGCGGTAATTTGCTGCGCAGCGTTGCTCAATGCGCTGGAAATAGTTAGTAAGAAAATTGATCAATCGAAAATTGTCTTTTCCGGCGCAGGATCTGCAGCAATTGCCGTAGCTCATCTGATGTTAGAATTAGGAGTAAAGAAAGAAAATATATTAATGGTGGATAGTCAAGGAGTAATTTCTACCTCTCGTTCTGAATTGAATGAATACAAATTATTTTTTTCTCGAAAGACCGATGCAGAAACGCTGGCCGATGCTTTGATTGGTGCGGATGTATTTGTCGGAGTTTCGCAGGGAAATATAGTAACACCAGTTATGCTTCAATCGATGGCTAAAGAGCCCATAATTTTTGCTATGGCTAATCCTACTCCGGAGATTGCGTATGATAGTGCAATTAAAGCAGTTTCGGGATGTATTATGGCCACGGGAAGAAGCGATTATCCTAATCAAGTCAATAATGTACTGGGGTTTCCATTTATTTTTAGAGGCGCATTAGATACTAGAGCAACTACCATTAATATTCAGATGAAATTAGCGGCAGTGAAAGCATTAGCTGCATTAGCTCATGAAAAAGTTCCGGCTACGGTAGTTAAGGCTTATGGAAAAAAATTCACTTTTGGCAAAGACTATATTATTCCAAAACCTTTTGATCCTCGTCTTTTGTATACCGTTGCTCCGGCAGTGGCTAAAGCGGCTATGGATAGTGGAGTGGCGCAGAAAAAGATTGATGTGAAGAAGTATGTGGAAGAATTGAAGAAAGTTTCTTTGAAATTAGCCGCGGGGAAATTCTAGTAAAACTAATTAAATTATCACTCCGAGTAGTAAATTTTTAACATCACAATCTTTATAAGTTAAAGCTTATCCATTATTTTTATGTCCTTTGCTACCATAACTTCATTCTTGTATAAAATTGCACCACTTGCTAATCTGAGTGAGAAAGAATTACTGATATTACAAACACCGGAACATACTTTACAAGCAGAACTTCATGTTAATGGCAAGACCTATCCCGCATATCGTGTTCAATATAATAATGCTCGAGGTCCATACAAAGGGGGCATTCGTTTTCATCCTGATGTCCATTTGGATGAAGTCAAATCTTTAGCTTTCTGGATGACCTTGAAATGTGCTGTAGCTGATATTCCTTTGGGTGGTGGAAAAGGGGGTATTACTTTTGATCCTAAAAAATTTTCTGAAAAAGAATTGGAAGAAATAAGTAGGGCTTATATTCGTGCTTTTTACCAACATTTAGGATCAGGGAAAGATATTCCCGCTCCTGATGTGTATACTACTCCTCAAATTATGGGCTGGATGTTAGATGAATATGAAACATTAACTGCTAAAAAAGATCCAGGAATGATTACGGGTAAACCTTTAAATTTAGGCGGTTCCCAAGTGCGAGATATTGCCACAGCTTTAGGTGGTACTTATGTATTAAATGAAGCAGTAAATAAATTGAATTTATCTCATAAAACCGTCGCTATTCAAGGTTTTGGTAATGCTGGGATGAATATGGCTAAATTACTTGCTGAGAAATATACAATTGTTGCTGTTTCTGATTCCAAGGGGGGAATTTATGATTCCAAAGGTTTAGATATTGCTAAAGTAATTGAAGCCAAAGAGAAAACTAGTTCAGTAATTGGTTATTCTTCTGCTGAAAAAATTACTAACGAAGAATTATTAACCTGTGATTGTGCCATTTTAATTCCTTCAGCATTAAATGATGTGATTACTGCTGAAAATGCTTCTCAAGTGAAAGCAAAGATAGTCTTAGAATTAGCTAACGGCCCCACTACCTTAGAAGCGGATGAAATTTTGTTTAAACGAGGAATATTGGTGCTTCCGGACATATTATCTAATGCTGGCGGAGTTACCGTCAGTTGTTTCGAGTGGCAGCAGAATGTACATCAGGAACACTGGGATGCGGATACAGTGAAGAAAAAATTAAAAGAGAAAATAGTAGATGCCTTTAATCAGTTATGGGATGTGTATCAGGGTAAGAGTTATAATTTCAGAACGGCAACGTATATTTATGCCATTAAGAAAGTTCTTGATGCGGAAAGGAAGAGGGGAAGAATTTAATTTCCAGTTAATGTATCGCTTATCCAATAGTTTTCAATACATTTTTTTAATTAACAACTATTTTCTTACAATTCCTTTCTTAAGGTTAGCCATCACTTTCTCAATATCAGTGGGATTAACACCGTCAAAGCGAGTTTGTGCTTTTACTTCGGTCGTATCTTTGGCACTACTAAGCATTGAATCCACAAAATTAAGCGCACCTTCTCTTTTAATTGGTTTTTCTGCCATGAGGCCGGGAAAATTTAATGGTATATAAAGTTTTTTCACCACTGAGATTAAAAAATAAATAGAATTACTTGAATGGATTATTTAAATATTAATCCACATCACTTCTTCCCTTTCACTGAAATAACATTGACACCCAAAACTAAAAGCAGAATTCCATTTATGGTAAGCAATATATTGGGAAAATATTGAAAGACTTGAAATATACCTAAAGCGATGCATACACCGCCCAATGCCTCATATTGTAATTTTTGTTTCATTTAAGTTATTTAAACTTAAACCTATATAAAGCTTTATATCTATTAGGGGATGTAACATTTATAAAGAAATAGTCAATTCTTCTTCTACAATGAAATTTAGTGAATTAAACCTCAATCCTACGCTGCAAAAAGTGTTACAGCAACAAGGATTTACAGAGCCTACACTTATCCAAGAGAAGTCCATCCCTGCTTTACAGCAAGGTCATGACGTTGCTGGTCAATCTTTGACCGGTTCAGGCAAAACCTTAGCTTTTGGATTACCATTATTGGAAAAAATGAAGCCGGGAAAAGGTGTCCAAGCTTTAGTTTTAACTCCAACTCGAGAATTATGCATACAAATTGAGAAAGTATTACGTGATTATGCCCATCCATTAGGGCTAAAGATAGCTAGTATTTATGGGGGAGTAAGTTATAATCCTCAACTAGATGCTTTACAACGATGTGAAATCATCATCGGAACTCCGGGAAGAATTTTAGATCACTTACATCAACGTACTGCTAATTTTAGCAAAGTCCATTTCTTTGTTCTTGACGAGGGAGATAAGATGTTTGAAATGGGATTTGTAGAAGCCGTTGAAGAAATTGCTGGATATCTTCCCAAAGAAAGGCAAACTACTTTATTCAGCGCTACTATCTCTGAAGGAATTATGCATTTAATCCGCAAATACTTACGTTCTCCAGTAATGATTAAAGCTCAAATTCACGTTGATAAAAGTTTACTACGACAAGTATATTATGACTTAGAAATGCATGACAAATTTTCTTTATTGCTTCATTTGTTAAAAAACAAAACTAAAGGATTAGCTTTAGTTTTCTGTGCTACTAGAAATGAAGTGGATATAGTTGCCACTAATTTACGGAAAAATGGTGTTCATGTCCAAGCAGTTCATGGTGGCTTATCCCAAAATAGGAGAGAAAAAGCAGTAGATTCTCTGCGTAAACAAGATATTGATGTTTTGGTTGCTACCGATGTAGCTGCGAGAGGATTAGATATCAAGAATGTTTCCAATGTCTACAATTATGACGTACCTAAAACTCCTGAAGAGTACACTCATAGAATAGGAAGAACTGCAAGGGCAGGAGAGGAAGGAGATGCAGTCACTTTACTAACTAACAGAGATCATGACAATTTTGGCCGAATTTTAAGAGATAGAAGTCTTAGAATTGAGCGAGCAGATGTTCCTCAGTTTGAAAAGGTAGCTTTCAATCGCCATCGTGAAGAGGATTCAGAAGATGGTTATCGTGGAGGAAGACGTGGATCTGGCGGTTCTTCCAGAGGAGGATTTCATCGCGGCGGTAGAGGCGGAGAGAGATCTTCAGGTTCTGGCGAAAGACGATCGTTTGGAAGATCATCGGGAGAAGGAAGATCATCTAGTCGATCCTCTGGCAGTAGATTTGGTGGACGTAGTAATTCTTCAGCTCCAAGATCAAGGTCGATGACGAGATAGAAGTTTTATTTTTTACATTTATTCTTTCTATTCTTTACAATTATCCCACATGAATTTCCAGAAGGTTCTATATCCATTGGCTAATCTTCTACTTTTAAGCACAAATTGAATTGGTTCATCATGTAATTTTCCGGGCTGTACTCCTACAAATGTTACCACATAATCACCAAAAATATCAACCATAGTAGGGCTAGAATATCCTTTGGGCAAAAATCTATATGGTTTACCTACAAATTGTAAAATCTCTGGTTTTTGTTCCTTTACTTCAAAATCAAATATATGCTTAAACTCTATTCCTAATCTTTTCCGCTCTCGCTGGAAATGAGGCAGGAAGTGTTTTAATCTCGGATCTAGCCACATGGCTTTTGCTCCAATAAAATAAACAGTTTCTTTTTGTTCTAAAATTAACTGCAGATAATTTTTAACTCCTTCAATACCTTTGAAGATATACGCTTCTTCTACTTCTTGAACTGCTTTGTATTTAGCCTGCATTTCCGGTAAGAATTGGGCAATTTTATCCTCTTTTTCTTTTAATAATGAAAGCAGTCTTTCCGGGCTGATAGGAGTGAAATGTTTTTCATTTTTCACAAATACTTCTGAGACTAATCCTTTTTCCATCAGTTTAGTTAAGGAATCGTAGACATTTCTTCTATGGACGCCACATTTAGTAGATATTTTCTGTACTGAGGTTTCTCCTAATTGCAGCATTGCTTCATACACTAATGCCTCATTGGGGCTGAGTCCGATTTCATGTAAGAGTTCTTGGTACATTTTAGTAGGTATAACTGCTTTCTTTCAAGCCTAATTTCTTTCTCAGTTCATCATAGTATTTGTGATCTGCTAGGTGAATTTCTTTAAATTCTCCATTAACTACTTTAATTATTAGACAACGGTTTGCAGATCCGAATTTTTTGATAAACACTAAATGGTCGGGAAGCTTGGTGGGTCTTGCAGGAACGATTTTCCCTTCTTTAAGAGAGATGCACCATTCAATCAAATTATGGTCAATATTCTTAATTACTTTAACATAATCTTCAAAAGCGGCATTAAAAGTTATTTGTTCTCCAAAAATGTCTTTAAGCTTATCTTTAAGTTCGGCACTCATTTTTCACCTCTGTAAACAAATTGATAAAAATGGGGTAATTATCATAAGGTTCACTAGCATAATCTTTCTTAAGCATATTGACAAATTGGCTCAGATGAAGATACATATACTTTTTAGAATAGAGTTTGAGTACTAATTCTTTCATCATTTCATTGATCCTCTTAATCTTTTCATGGTTATTTGTTTTAATTATTTCCTCAGTTTTAAGGTAGAGGGTAAAAGAGTCTAAAATGATTTTTTTAATGTGCAAAAAATACATAAATACCAATTCTCTTAAAGTTCTTTCTTCCTCTTTATTTAATATTTCGTTGATTGCCATTTGGTAAGTGAGATTAAGATGTTCAAAAGGTGGCCTCTTCAATTCTGGTTTAATATCTAATGAAAAATTTGCGACGGAATATTTTAATGAAGAAATAAAAATTGGGTTACTAATCATTTTTTTAGTTAGGTAGATAAAATGCCTGTTCTCTTTGTGATAACTCTTTCTTTTGTCAGAGAGAATGTAAATGTCAATATCTCTGTAATCTTTTTTGTATAAGAACGATCCTGATATGAACGCTTTTTTGTTTATTTCTTTCAGAATTTTTTTGGCTTTTTCTACTCTTTCCGGAATCATTTGTTCTCCACAGATGTGAAATTCTTCTTGAAGTGAGTGTAAGGCGTCTATTTTTTTCTTGATGGTTGAATATAGATATGTTTTTTCTGAGTTAGTCAAGTTTTTTTTATGAATGTGCTTGCTGATGATATCTATTTGTCTTAAGGTGAAGATAGCTGGAACTAAGCTGATACGGTTTTCCCATACTTTTTTTAATATTTTTTCATTCATATATACATTTTAATATATCTTTATTTATAAATATTGCTTAAATTATTAACTAGTTGCTTCTTTCAATGGATTAAATTTGATAGTATTTAATTAATTTTTGTTATTTTGGTGGTATTTGCCACCACCATAATTAATATAGTTCGTTAATTCTTACTCTGAAGTAACGAACAAGAGGTAAATAAAAAAATGATTGAAAAACTACTTTACGAACATGATCAAATAAAAACGGAATGGCGAGTTCAAGACAACTCCGATAGTTATCAAGTGAGTATATGTACTACTGAAAATGGAAGTCCATACATCTCCTCCGTCGATTTAGTAATTGATGGTGATCGTGTAAATTCGGATGGTGAAGACAATGCTCGTCCCGGTGATGAGATGCTCAGGATGTATGTTGGTGTGAGCGATGCAGGGAGAAGGGAGATAAAAAGGCTGCTTGATAAAGCTGATTGTTACCTCTACAAGGGGAGTTTGAGTGTGGGAACAGTCGTGAAATATATTGATACCCGTATTCTTAGACAAGAAGTACAAGATGAGGGTGTGGAGTTAGCTGTGGTAAAAGATCCAAACTTCTCGTATGGTCTGGCTTGGAAGAGAAAATCTCTGAACCCAGAAACCAGCGAAACACAGCGTCCAGATCGCTTTGAACGCCAAATGAGCCAAGCCTTACCATCGTGGTATAAAATTCTTAATCTATTTTAATGGAGGTAAACTAAAAATGATACTAACGAAAACAATTAGTGCAATCATTACTCTCTTAGCTGGAACTTTAGGAACTTTACCCGCCCGCGCCGATTTCTACGACGGCACTCGTGGTCCAAGTAAAACTCAAGTTCATTATACTGCTAATGTTGGCGAAACAACTACTCACAGTTTAGCTGGAAAATATTTCGGTGAAAATATGTTTGCCGTCGGAGCTTTATCAACTGATGGAACTTCTTTCCAAGGTGGCTTTGCCGGAGTAGGTTATATCGCAGAACAATTCGAAATAGTAAAAGCTATTCCTGTTTTGGGTTATGGAATTTCTGGCGATGGAAAACAAGGAAATATTAATGGGATTTTACAAGCAACTGTTTTCCCAAATAAAGATGGAACTTTCTTAGCTGATCCGCGTTATACTCTTTCAGTTCCGGCACACGGACAAGACAATCATTTTCCCAACCATAATTTTGGATTTACACTGAGTGCGGGTAATTCTAGAATCAGAGCTGGTCCAGACATTAGTTATACAGTAGGAGAACCTCACGTAAAAGCTGCTGGTTTGATCCGCTACGATTTTGACGCCAAAAACCATAGTAGTTGGGTTGAAATGGGTATGGGATTGGAAGGAACAGTTCAATTACAATTAAGGGGTAATTTCTAAACATTATTTTTTTTCTTTTATCCTTTCCATTCCCCATATTTATTTAAAGTCTAACTTTTATTTCATCCAGATGGAAACCGATCCTACACTTCCATATTCATTCTCGCAGTTTGCTCACTTTTGGTATACTCGTGTTGCTAGACCTATTCGAGAATCTTTAATAGATAAACTAACCTCTTCACCAGAATTTTCTCTTCGAAATGGATTTACAGTAATTGTAGTAGATATGCAAACTGGGTTTCTCGATGATTTTGATGACAAAATGAGAAGAAGATTGATACAAAGTCATTTTGCTGTCCTAGAATATTGTGTAAAATATGATGTGCCAACAGCAATTTTAGAATATGCTGAAAGGGGTCGAACCATTCTTGATTTATGTGATGTAATTGAGAGAGTACCGCGACATTCTTATTTTATCAAACGCGTTGATGATGGATTTTCACTTCCAGAATTAAAACTACAACTAGAGCAATGGGGTAATTATGATCTTTTAATGATGGGTATAAATGGTTCCGGCTGTGTTTTAAGAACTGCTGAAAGTGCTGTTGATAATCAGTTTAAAGTATATACCGCAGAAAGTCTTACTGGTGATCCTCTTTGGTTAATAGAAAATCCTTCTAATCCTGCGTATAGAAGATGGTTTAAAGAAAATGGAGTTTATAGAAGAGATCATAACAGTTTTCTAAGAAAATAGAGTAAATATAACCAAAAACAATAAAAACCCCCCCTTATTCTGACGTTCTATGAAACGTATTTTAATAAAAGATCTCAAAGAACATCTGAACAAAGAAGTATTATTGCAAGGATGGGTTCAAGAAATACGGAATCTGAGTAAAATTAAATTCTTGATCCTACGCGATAGAAGTGGGGATATGCAGACTATTGCTTTTAAAGGAGATACGGAAGAAGTTAGTTTCAATCTTTGTAATGAATTAACCAAAGAGTCAGTGATAGAAATAATGGGTATTCCTAAAGAAAACAAAGAATCACGTTGGGGAATTGAAGTAGGAGTTAAGAAGATAACTCTTATTTCCAAATCTGCTACTCCTTTGCCTATAGATAATACTGATAAGAGTCAAACTAACATAGATAAAAGAATAGATCACCGTTTTTTAGATACCAGAAATGTGCGTGTTAATGCTATTTTCACAGTTCGCAGTAAGATTATTAAGATATTAACCAACTTTTTGGATAATAATGGTTTCACCAATATCAACACTCCAAAACTGACTAAGATTGGAGTAGAATCGGGAGCAGAATTATTTGAAGTTAATTATTTTGGCAGGCCAATGTACTTGGCGCAATCACCTCAAGTGTATAAGCAGATGTTTGTAGGTGGTGGATTTGAGAGAGTCTATGAAATTGCTCCAGTATTCAGAGCAGAAAAATCTCATACTATGCGTCATTTAACTGAATTTACTGGTGTAGATTTTGAGATGGGATTCATTAAAGATCATAATGATGTCATGGATTTAATTGAACAGATGTTTATTGATTTGATCAAAAATATTGAGATTGAAGCTGGTCGAGAATTGAAGATTCTGGGTGTCGAACATAAAATCCCCCATAAAATTCCTCGTCTAACTTTAGATGAAGCTAAGAAATTATTGGCAGCCAAAGGAAAATCGTATGGCGAAGATGCCGATTTAGATGCAGAAGGAGAAAAATTAATTGCCGAGATAGTAAAAGAAAAATATGGCTCTGAATTTGTTTTCATTACTTTGTTCCCTTGGAGCGTTAAGCCATTTTATCAGATGAAAGATGAGAACAATGCTAACGTTACCAAATCTTTCGACTTATTATTTAACGGTGTAGAGATTTGTTCCGGATCGCAGCGTGAACATCGTTACGAGGTGTGGAAAGAACAAGCCATCGAGAAGGGTCTTAATCCTGATTTGATGAAAGAATATGCAGAATTATTCCAATTTGGTATGCCTCCTCATGGCGGAGCAGGATTTGGCTTGGATCGAGTAGCTCAGAAGTTGATGGGTTTAGAGAATGTGAGGGAAGCGGTGTTATTGCCCAGGGATCCGGAAAGAGATAGGCCTTAAGATTTTTACTTATTTTTTTTGGTTTTGTTTTGAATGTGTATTTCGCTCTAAAAGTGCTTGCGGGCCGTCTAGGGTGATGAAAATTTTTATGTGGTTTAGAAATTTATTAGATGTTTACAATTATATTTTCACCTATTAATTTTTGTGAAAATAACATCAACACCCTAGACTTCTTGGCCGAGCAAGCACTTTTCCCAATAAAACTGTAATCATATAAAAAAAATAAAATTAAGAAAAATTTAATCCAAAGAATAATCCACATTAACAATTAACTGCACTGTAACTTGTTGTGGATTGATCTGAGGTGAAGGGGCCATTCCTCCTACGTCTGCTTTAGTAAGCATGGCTCTTTCCGCATAATAAATTCCGGGCATATAACTGCTTTCAGTAACAAATAATACTTTACCTAAAGATGCACCTACATTTTCGGCTAATGATTCTGCTTTGTCTTTAGCTTGTCTGCTAGCATCAGCGATTAATTCTGCTTTGACTTGTTTTTCTTTTTCATCGGAAAGAGAGAAAGTTAACGAATCTACTGAATTTATGCCGTTACTTACACCTATTTGAAGCAGATATCCAACTTTATCTATATTGGTAGTTGTAACGACCATGGTATTTTGCAGTCTGTATCCTCTGTTTATCATCCTTTGGGTTGTAGGATCATAATCCTGTATGGGGTACAAATTATATCCTGAGGTTTCAATTTCTTTATCTTTTACTCCGGCAGTTTTCAAAGCAGCGATAACCGTATTCATAGTTTCGCTATTTTGTGATTGAACCAGCTTAGGATCTTTTCCCTCATTCTGTACGGTTAATCGCAATACTGCTTTATCTGGCATGGCATCCTTCTGTGCTGATCCAGACACACTTACTTTATGTACCTGATCTCCGTTAGATACTATTATCTGCTTTTGCCCTAACGAGAAAAACAACGCTAAAACAAGCACTACTATAACTCCGATCATCATTGTCATTTGTGTTTTATTTTCCATTTTATTTTCCTCCGTGAATTTTTTGTTTGTATTTTTAATTTGGTTAAATGGTTATTAGCTCATTTAATTATATAAGAGAAAGATGTACTGGTATTTATATATGCAGGATAGGTTTGAATTGAGTTGAAGTTTACTTTCTGTATCTATTGTAAAGCCAAACTATCAAAATAGAGAGAGCTAACCATAAAGGGATGAAATAGTGATTTATGGTTGTTCTTGTTGGATAGATGCAGGGCTCTTTAATGCAATAAATGAGGAGAGAATAGGTAAGAGTCAATCCAGCAAGATATGAAATATAGGTAAAGATAGTCGTTAAACGAAATTTGAAAAAACAAACATTTTAATAGTTGAGAAATTTTGGCAATTTTATACCATGACACGAGAAAATAAAATCAAAGTGTTACTTCTAGTCGGTCTTACTTTACCGATTATTTTGCAGTTATTCAGTCATGTCATTCAAGATAACATTTTATTTTCTCGTTTGGCATATGGTTTATCCAAACTACTTTTTATCGGACTTCCAGTCGTTTACTGGCATATCAATCGAGCCGCGCCAAAAACGCCACAAAGCCCAATGCGTTTATTTAGTGTTATGTCGGGTTTGGTTTTCGCACTTATAATCTTCGGTATTCTTTACACATTCATAGATGAAATCAAGCCTTTAGGTGAAAAAATCTACCAAACCCTCTCAAACATAGGACTAACGAAAAATTTTTTACTTTACAGCCTAGGAATTATCATTTTCAACTCATTATTTGAAGAACTTTACTGGCGTTATTCAATTTTCGGAGGACTCAAAAATTTTTTCTCATTCAACAAATCAATGCTCATAGGAAGTCTGGGCTTTGCGGCTATGCACTTTGTCTACTTTGTGAGCTTCTTTGACACAGCGTGGGTTGTCTTACTCCTAACAAGCGCATCCTTCCTGTTTGGGATGTTTTGGGCATGGCTCTACCACAAAACTAACAGTGTGTTTTGGGTTTGGATAAACCATTTACTCGTTAATGTGCCTTTGTTCTATATCGAGTATCTGATTATTTTTCCAAAGTAAAATTGCCAAAATTTCATTAAAATACGGTTTGTTTTTTCAAACTCGATCCTTTCAGTCGCGCCACGCTGCGCTCTTGCTTCACTTTGTTTTGTTCGGGTCGTTTAACAGCGACACAGACGTTAAAATGATTACGGTGCAAGTATAAATAATATTTCTTTTCCAGTTCATTTTCTTAGTCCTCTAATAAACTAAAAGTGCGAATTATTCAAATAATTTGTTCGCACTTTTATATATATGAAATTGGTATTTACACTCGATCATTTACCAATTTTAGTATAAATTGCAATAAGATGTAAACAATAATGGTTACTAAACTTCCAATTAAGAACCATAAAGCGATGTCTGGTGATGTTGTTACTATCGGAGCTTCTTGAGCTAAAGTTGGAGCAGCTTTTAACATAGTAGTTTCAGCTACTGCGGTCATTTTCTGCTCAGTTGCAAAAGTTACGGTGGAAGTGTATTTCTGGACTAATTCGATTACCACCCCAATTCCCAATACAATTCCAGCAACGGGCAGGATTCCTTTCAATTTCTCTCGTAATCCTTCCACTTTCTGTGGGGCGATTATAATATACTTATTGGCCAGCTTGTAATGATTTACTTCCCTGCCTTTGGGACTGTAATGAAATTCTTCCACTTTTACTAATCCCGCTTCCTGCAGCTTTTGCAGGTGATAATGGACTGTGGAGATAGGCAGAGACAATTTTTGAGCGATATTTTGTTCAGTATCTTCCTTTTCAGCCAAGAAGTTGAGTATTTTTCTGCTCGTATCTGAAGTGATAGTTTCAGCTAACTTTTTAGTTTTAGGTTCATTCAAGTCCACTAACAGAAAATTGGATTTAGACATTTTATTCACCTTTTGGCTCTGCTCCTTTACACCATCCTTCATAAGCGATTGGAATCCAGCGAGCTTCACAAGCATTTCTAAAAGTAGTATTATCCACGCCGCAAACTGGTTCCAGAGTATCAGGGCAGTTCGGGAATGGTTCTGCGTTGGAATCATTTTGATATACTCTATAACCTGGTGGTTCCATTCGGTATTGTGTGGGCGAGCTGAAACAAGATGCTCCACTTAACAAAGAACAAAAAGTAAAAACGCCTAATATTGAGAGCAGTATTACTCCGAGTACTATTGCCAGTATTACTATTACCGATTTCTTCATATTTTCTAGGGAAAGAATACTCGTTTAAATACCCTTCGATGACTTTAAGTGGGGTTGAAGTTAAAAGAAAAATAAAAAAAAAGAAAAAAAATTAATTTATACACAAAGTGGTTTGATGTACTCCCCCTGCATAATTTTGGTACAAGATATTCAGAGGACGCACTTTTAATACCCCTACTGTTGCTTCTTGACCTAATGGTATAAATGAAGAAGGTACTCCGCCATCCACATTAACTTTAATCTTTTCTGAATCGATATAAGTTAAACTTATGTTGCCCCCAGTGGCACTTAATCCTTGGGCCCACTTACTTTCCCCTTGAACTAACTCCAAGACTTCATTACAAGTAGTTAGTGCTGTTCTTTTCTTCATACAGAATGAAACTCTCTTAACTCCTCCCGCATAATCTTGGAAGAGAATCGATGTAACGGTTAAAGTAGTTCCATCCGACAAAGTAACTGTTTCGTCTTCCAATACTGTATACGTAACTCCATTTATGATGAAGTCTGCTGAGTATACTCCGCCAGCATATGATTGGTAAAGTATATTTGTTACTGTAACAGCGTATGTTGTTCCACCAATAGTATAACTATTCGATTCTCCCTGAAGTAAAGTGCCATCAGCATCACAATTTAATTGTGGACATGTTAAAGTAGGACAGATAGGTGTAGGACAAGCTGGCAATCCAAGTGTTGAATTTACTTTTTTCTAAACTATAAAATACCTCATTGATGGGGATGAAATTTTTTCTGTTGATGGGTATATATTTTCTCCACATAATATTTTATAGCGGGTAGTTGTTTTTAAAATTATTGGAAATGGAGAATGATGATTTGTTGACTATTTCCACTTAAATTCTCCCCAACTGATGATTTCTTTCAATGGTTTTCTTTGGTTGGGTATTTCCCGTTTAGCTAGTTCTTCTGGGAGAGTTGATGATTTAGCTAATTTTCCAATGGCTAGCATCAATTCAACGGAATAAGTATTTGGAATGTTCAATTCCTTACGTGTTCTATTATAATCAAATCCTTCCATGGCATGTACTACCCATCCTCTTCGTGATCCTTCCAAAGCTAAAGACATACAAGCAGCTCCAGTATCTGAAGAATGTGTTTTGGATGAGCCGCCACCATATTCAAAAGTAGTTGAAGAGCAAACCACCACCAATGCGGCAGCATTCTTGCACCATATTTGATTCTTTTCTCCTAAAAAATGCAAAAATTGTTCTTTATTTTTTCCTACCGCAATTACGAATCGCCAAGGTTGATTATTACGTGAAGATGGCGCCCATCTGGCTGCTTCAAATAACGCCAATAATTCTTCTGTAGGAATAGACTCACCAGTCATGGCTCGAGGACTCCAACGAGTATAAAATAATGGAGAACAGGGATATTCTGGATGACGATGTTTTTGAGCGATGGATTGGAGGGACATGATGTTACTTTGAAGTTATTTGATTATATTAATGTTATGGTAACTTGGTAAGGTTTTCTTGGGATAAGATAAACTAGGCCAGGTGTCTTGTTTGCTCGGTGGTTTTGTCGTTGTTGTTTAAGAATTAGTTTCAAGTGTTACACCTACCTAGCCTCTAAACGCTAAGTATGTTCCATATATTAAACCTAATAAAATAATACTATAAATAGTTACACAAACCCAATAGATCAATTGATTTTTCTTCACTGAAAAAGAACCTAATTCAACTGGCACCATTCCTGTTTTTAAACTATAATATACCATCCACCCCATTACAATGATTGCCGGAATGAGGAGCATAGAGATAAAAGGTAATTTGATGAATATTGAAATGGTTATCACTACAAAAGTTAGGGCCAAAAATGAAATAACTATCATCGTTAATTTGTAACTCAGTTCATTTTTTTTATTAAATAGGGTATCACTTTTTGAATTCTCATATTTTTTCTTTAAATAAGCAAATGCGATTAAACACCCAATAAAAAATAAAGAGAATATCATACCAAAAAATGTAAAAATGGTCTTACTGATAATGTCAAATTCTTCATTAACCATAGAAATTAAATCTTGGCATTATTAATAAATGTTTCTCCGACGGGTGCATGCTAAGAGTCTTGGCAATTCAAGAAATAAGGAAGAACATCTCATTTCTACGCAGAAATAGGGGGTTTTCATATTTCTTGCGATGCTTAGCACACTCTTTATAATCATTTGTTCCCAGGAAAAGTATTTAATCTCCATAGTTATCCTTTCCCTATGTCTCATTACTATTCTTCATCATCGGAACAACAAATAATCTCCCAATTATTGAGAAAGATAGTTTCCTTACATAAAAAAGGGAAAACTCTTATTGTGGGAATTCAAGGCGGTCAAGGGGTGGGTAAAACTACTTTAATTGAATATCTAAAAGAACATCTTCATGCTCAGGGTTATCGAGTTCAGTCTTTCTCTATCGATGATTTTTATGAATCGTATAAAAAAAGACAAATTTTAGCTAAAAAATATGCTCTTAACCCTTTTTATCAAATTCCCCGAGGTATGCCTGGGACGCATCGGGTTAAAGCGATGAAAGAAATATTGCAGAAAATAAAAGCAGGAAAACCATTCGTTATACCTATTTTTGATAAGTCTTCACATCATGGACGGGGGGATATTTCTTCGAAGCACATTCGAGTATTAGGAAGACAAGATTTCATTCTCTTTGATGGGTGGTGTTTAGGTATGTCTACTGTTTCTTCTCCAGAATTAATCAAAATCTGCGCTAAAAATGGGATTAAGTTGGGCGAAATAGATCCTGAATTTGAATATCATAAACTAGTTTTGTCTTTTAACAAATTATATCAATCGTTGTGGAAATATATTGATTTCATGGTTATGATGAAAGCGGATACGCCCGAATTACATGTAAGATGGCGTTTGAAGCAAGAAAAAGAATTGAAGAAGAGAACCGGGAAAGGATTAAGCGATCATGAAGTTAAGCGTTTAGTTTCATTTTATCTGCCATTTACGTATCTTTGTTATGATAAAGTTAAGCCAGATGTTCTTATTGGAGTTAATAAGAAGCATGTGATGTATCGGAAGAGTTGAACACTACTTTGCTTTTTACTTTATTTCTTCAAAAATTCCGGTTTGTTTATTTTTGCGTACCTTATTATAAGTAAAATAACGCCCATTCATGGTGATATAAACACCCACCGGAAGAGTCTGAACAAAAGCTAGCGCACTACCTAGATTAAATAAACCATCTGAACTTCCAAATTTGTAGGGAATCATGGCGCCAGTAAGAATAATTGTTTTGTTTTTAACTTTTTGAGCAATCAATTTAGCCGTTTCCACCATAGTATCAGTGCCATGAGTGATAATTATTTTTTCTTCACTTGCTTTGACACAGTTTTGGGCGATGGTTTCGCGGTCTTCCAAAGTCATATCTAAACTATCAATCATCATAAGGGTGCGTAAATCTACGGGCATTCGTGATCTTCCTAACATGAGCATTTCCTGCACGTGGGTATCTTTGAAAAAGAGTGAACCATCCAGCTCGTTGTACTCTTTATCAAATGTTCCTCCAGTAACAAAAATCTTTATTTTCATAATTACTTAGTTTATATTAATAGGTTAATAAATTTTTTGTTGGTGAGGCTCCCCATTCACTTAATTTCATTTACTTACTGTATAGTACCGAATTAAGTTTACATTGAAAATCAAAAAATCATTTTTAAACTTTATAAACAAAAACACCTCCATGCCACCTCTCTTGTAATGTAAACCTAAACTGATACCCCCTTCCAAGTTCTCG
>Ga0209542_10007180_pt1 | contig 21312 bp, 18 predicted proteins | sample RifCSPhighO2_01_FD_184028 | JGI IMG/M metagenome (GOLD analysis project Ga0209542, IMG submission 184028) | Soil microbial communities from Rifle, Colorado - Rifle CSP2_plank highO2_0.1 (SPAdes) (version 2) | ecosystem: Environmental > Terrestrial > Deep subsurface > Rock core/Sediment ... | reverse complement strand
GACCAGCAATCTCTAATCGTCAAGAACAAAGTTCTTGAGCGCCATCAAGATTTTTCAATCTTGAGGTTCCAAATTGGCGCAGCAAGCTGCGGGGTATTAAACCCAATTTAGAAATAAAATAAGGTTAGAATAAAAACTTATCTATACAAGGAATCTAGCCTTTGTGTAACTTCAATTTGATTTCTTGGAGCAACATATTCATTAATTATTCCGGATAAACTTTCTTTAGACGGAAAAATTTTTTGCGTACGGGCTTCGCCTGCACCCTTACACACCCCGAGAAAATGAGCACTGTAGTCCAAGTTGCTGCTTGAGCCTAGAAATCAGGAAGATTTATAAGTACAGAGATTCCCGATAATTTGGTTACCTTTAGTTAGGTAATCTCTGTCTATACATTCCCGTTTTTTAGTAACTGAATCAACGGGAATGTCTATATAGATAAAACTGATGATTGTAGCACGGTTTTGTCAGTTTTCTCTATATCTCCTATAATTGAGGGAAACACTTCATTAATTTAGGATATTTCTTAAAAAATTCATCTTTCAGTTCTAATTTTCCCTTTTCAAGTTTTATACTTCTCCATAAAACTTAACAGAAATTAATTGGACCTATACAAACTGTTAAATTTTCATCTATAAAAGAGATTGTTTTTATTTCGATGTTATTTGTTATGTCTTGAAACTTTTGATTAACATCCAAGGCGGAATCAGCGAAATCATAAAACGATATATCTCCTGCATGGGGTTTGTTATCGAGGAGTTGCGTATCATATCCTAGATTTAAATTTGTATAATTTGAGTGGATTATAGCTCCAGAATATATCTGAGATCCAAAATAATTTATCATTATTTTATCTAGTAAAATTGGTCTTCTGAATTCTATAGAATATGTAATTCCTGAATTTGTAGGAATTTTAAGCATTTTTAATCCTCCTGGAGTTTCTAGAGGAGTTATAGTATAGCTTCCTGGAGACGATATTGTTTTTATTTCTCTTGAATTTATCCAACCCAGCTTTTCTTTATGAAATGCATTAAAGTGAGTATGCCCAGGATAGTACCCCATAATATCTAAAGAATCCCCGTAATTTATTGACTGGCAATTATTTCCAATTGTTGCTGAGCCGCATTCCCAGCCATTTGCGTGTAGTAAACCTAATTGGTGTCCAAATTCATGAATATCTGCACCACTTCCCAAATACTGAAAATTACTTATTTGGCTTAGTGTTAATTTTACTTGGCCTTCATTAGTATTAAATGCCCAAGGATACGAACCTCCTGAAGATGTACATCCTGTATTAGTTGAAGAAATAATCATTAAATGTTGATATTTAGAGAAATCAACAAAAGAATCTGCTTTTGCTATTGCGTTATTAATGATTGCAAATCTTTCAGTAGTACACATTTTAGATTTATTATAATCTGAAGTGACCCAACCGTAAACATCTCCTGTTAGTGAGGCCCTTCCATATGAAACTTCATTTATATAGTAAGAAAGAGAATTAGGGTTGTTTAAATTAAAAGTTAAGTTGTATGTCTGCTTTATTGTTAACGGGGTTGAATTGTCATCTGCCCAGTTGACTAGTAGAATTATAAGTTTTTGCTCATTTAAGGTTTTAGTTTGTTTTCTTAAGCTGGAGGATAAAGTAGATAAACGAGAAGGAACAATTTCATTTCCTTGTGTATAACCTTCAATAGTTATTTCGCTTCCTGCAAGATTTTCTATTGAATTATCTGTTGAGTAAATATTATATACTGTTTTATCAGATGTTTGAATAACATATTGTGTAATTGAACGAGAATTCTCAAAATCATCATAAGTTATTTGAATTAATGTTCCAGAAATTGTTTCTATTTTGCCTGACTTTTTTATTTCAGAAATTCTTTGAGATTTTGCGTTTTCATTGAAGATGTTTATGTCTGATATTTTGCTTGAAGTAACATTATGCGAGGAGGGTCTCGTATTTATGATTTTATTTGAAGGTGTTTTATCTGGAGAAAGCCTGACTTCCTTTAATTTCATTCCGTTTATTGATAAGGCGAAAGAGACCTGGCTAAAAATTAAGATTGCTATGAGTATTATTGGTAATGCTGCTTCTTTTTTCATGAGCTTTATAAGAAAAAGAGGTATTTAAATGTTACTCTTTTAACTACTTATTAGTTAAAACAAATAATTTTATTTGAAGGATTTGTAAAATTAAGGATTTAAAAATAGAAGAGCATTAGAAAGCTAATGAAAAAGAATGTGATTTTAATAGCTGTTTTAATAGTTATTGTTGTGATTATTGCCACTTTATCTTTTAATATACAGAGCATTCCGATAAAGTATCTGGCACAATTATCGAAATGCTCTGTATCTCCTATAATAATATTAAAGACCATATTTTCTTAGTTTTGTTAAAAGTTCTTTTAATAAAAAACCCGTTTTTATCACTTAAAAAATAAAACTTTTTGTTCGGTATTTTTCATCGACGACAAAATAAAAAAGATAGAAATCTTTAAATACATTCCAAAATTAAAAAGGAAGTTAAACACAACAAATTGTGTTAGAAAGTAAAAAAAAACACAATGGATTGTGGTAGAGAAAGCAAAAAATAATGAGATGCCCATACTGCCTCCATGAGGAAACAAAGGTTGTAGATAAAAGAGATATAGAAAATATCACTAAAAGAAGGCGTGAATGCCTTAAGTGTGAAAAGAGATTCAATACAAACGAGGGGGCGGAAAGGGCGGAAATACGGGTAATCAAAAAAGACGGTAGGAGAGAGAACTTTGATTACGAAAAATTAAAAAGAGGGGTAATGAGGGCTTTTGAAAAGAGGCCCGTAAGTACAGAAAAAATAGATAAAATGCTCATAAATGTTGAAGAAAAATTAAGAAAAGCAGGAAAAGACGCCCAAACCACTTATATTGGAGATTTAGTTTCAAAAGAATTAAAAAAACTCGATAAAGTAGCTTATATAAGATTTGCATCTGTCTACAAAGATTTTACAGAACTTGATGATTTCAAAAAGGAAATTAAAAATTTAATCAAAGGATAAAAAATATATAAACATTTAATAATCGACATCATATTCGCAAAGAGGTAAAAAAGAGAAAAATGGAAAACGGATATTCAAACGGGAATGGCGGATTATCAAACGGAGAAAATGGAAACGGTTACCATGACGAAGATAAAAAACATTCTAAAAGGATGGATACTTCATTACATTTAAGAATTCCAATGAAAATAGAGCGTTTCTTTACTTTAGAAGGAAAAAGTCCGTTTGAATACGACAGATTAAATAAAAAGATTAACTGGGTTAATGAAGAGGTAAAGGTAACTGATGATGTCGGCAAGGTGATATTTACTCAAAAAAATGTTTCCAAGCCTGATTTTTGGTCTCCATTAGCCATGAAAGTAGTTGCAAGCAAATATTTCTGGGGCGACCAGACAAAAGGCGAAAGAGAAGATTCTGTAGAAAAATTAATCGGAAGAGTCTCTCGGTATATAGGAAGACAAGCTTTATTGCAAGGATACTTTAATGAAAAAGAAGCTAAAACTTTGCAGGATGAGATTACTTCAATTTGTTTAAACCAATTATGTGTATTTAATTCTCCTGTCTGGTTCAATGCAGGAACCTGGGAGTATAACAAAATCGCTGGAGGAGTCTCTGCATTTAAATGGGATGCAGAACAAGGAAAAGTTGTCCATGCTCAGATTGGAGAAGATCGGCCCCAATGCTCGGCATGTTTCATTCAATCAGTTAGCGATAACATTGACTCAATTATGGAAAATCAGGTTGCTGAAGTAAATCTCTTTAAAGCAGGCTCGGGAACAGGTTCAAATAGATCTCCATTAAGAAGTTCTAAGGAATTTTTAACAGGTGGAGGAAAACCTTCTGGCCCTGTAAGTTTTATGAGGGCATATGACGCTTATGCAGGAGTCATAAAATCAGGCGGGAAAACAAGAAGGGCTGCAAAAATGGAAATTTTAAATATAGATCATCCGGATATCGTAGAATTTATTGAAGCAAAACAAAAAGAAGAAAAAAAAGCATGGGCTCTAATAGAACAAGGTTATGATGGGGGAATGAATGGAGAAGCTTATAGAACCATCGCATTTCAGAATTGCAACATGTCTGTCAGAGTCACAGACGATTTCATGAATGCTGTAAAGAAAGATGCAGAATGGCAAACAAAATATGTATCTACGAAAAAAGTTTGTGAGACCTTAAAAGCAAAAGAGTTAATAATAAAAATTGCAGAAGGCACATGGATTTGCGGCGACCCAGGAATACAATGTGATGATGTAATACAAAAGTATCATACTTGCAAGAATTCTGGGAGAATTAATGCAACCAATCCCTGTTCTGAATATATTTTTTTAGACGATACTGCATGCAACTTAGCATCGATAAACTTATTGAGATTTTTAACTGCAGAAAGAAATTTCGACGTTGAATCATTCAAGAAAGTAGTAAGGCATTTCATAATAGCAATGGAAATAATCGTGGACGGCTCATCCTATCCAACAGAGAGGATAGCAGAAAGGTCCCATATTTTCAGAACTCTTGGTTTAGGGTATGCAAACCTCGGAGCATTGCTCATGTCTCTAGGTCTGCCTTATGATTCTGATGAAGGCAGGGCGGTTGCAGCAATGATAACTGCAATAATGTGCGGTGAAGCCTACAAAACCTCTGCAGAACTAGCTGCTTTAGTCGGCCCATTCCCAGGGTTTAAAGAAAATCAAGAATCAATGCTAGAAGTAATAAAAATGCATAGGGACCATGTAAAAGATATTGATGTAGAAAAAATTCCTTTGAATTTAAGAGATTTGGTAAATGTTGCATGGGACTCTTGGTCTGAAGCGTTAGAATTGGGGGGGAAACACGGTTTTAGAAACGCTCAAGCAACAGTTTTAGCGCCAACTGGAACAATTTCGTTTTTTATGGACTGCGACACAACAGGAATTGAACCAGATATAGCACTAGTAAAATATAAAGTTTTAGCAGGAGGAGGAATGTTAAAGATTGTAAATAAAACAGTTCCGCTTGCATTGCATACTTTAGGCTATAATGAAGAAAAGATTAAAAAAATCATAGAATACATTGAAAAAAACGACACTATAGAAGGTGCCCCAGACTTCCTTGACAATCATCTTCCTATTTTCGATTGTGCATTTAAGCCGAATAAAGGAAAAAGAGCGATTAAATATAAAGCCCACATTGACATGATGGCAGTTTGCCAGCCATTTATATCAGGAGCAATAAGTAAAACAGTTAACATGCCTGAGTTTTCTACTATTGAAGAAATAGCAGACGCTTATGTTTATGCCTGGGAAAGAGGCCTAAAAGCAGTAGCAATATATAGAGAAAACAGCAAGAGAAGCCAGCCACTTAACACTCGAAAAACAGAAGGAGAAATAATTAAGAAAAGAGAAGTAATCCTTAAAAGCGAGAGAAAAAAACTCCCCCAGACAAGAAAATCAATCACACATAAATTTGACATTGCAGACCACGAAGGATTTATTACAGTTGGTCTGTACGATAACGGAAAACCTGGCGAGATTTTTATTATAATGCATAAACAAGGCTCAACAATCAGAGGTTTAATAGACGCTTGGGCTACATCTGTTTCATTAAACTTACAATATGGAGCAACCGTAAACGACTTATTTAAGAAGTTTAGACATCAGAAATTTGAACCTGCAGGTTTCGTTAGAAATGTTGAAGAGGGAGAAATGGGAGAGAAAACAAAACTAATAAGGACAGCCTCTTCAATAGTGGACTATGTTGCGCAATTTATGTTTAATACATTTGGCGATACAGCCCAAAGCATTGAAACAGAGATAGAAATCATTCCAGAAAAAGAAGAGCAAGTATCTTTAGAAGTTTTCAGCAATGAAGGAATTACATGCCCAATCTGCGGTGGCCCAGCCAAGAGAATAGGAAATTGTGCAATAAGATGCACAAGTTGTAATCAAACGACAAGAAACGGCTGCGGGGAATAAATAGAATTTTTTCAATTTTGTTAAACGATTAAAATTAATTAATTCTAGACTAAGCATTCAGATTGGAGAGTACGATCCAACTAATCTCCTCATAAAAGAAATATGGAAAAACCATGTTATACTAAAAGGCATAGAGGAATACTATGAAAAAAATAAATTTTTTGATTAACCTTAAGAAAAAAGGAAAAATTCAGATTATTAAGCCAAGTGAAGATGTATAGAGAAAACCGATAATTGCCGCACTGCTTAACCGGTTTTCTCTAATGGACAAAACCTATTTTGTTGTGCTATTATTAAAGGTTTTATCCATATTCCCAAGAAATTACAGCATTTAGAGAGAATTTTAAAGAGATTTTAGGCGAAAAAGAAGAAACGGATAAAGATAAGGGCAACATCGAAAACTCATAAAACATATCTTTATAAACCATCATTTACCTTTATTTATAGGACATCCAAGAATGTCAAACAATCGGGAGGAAAACATGGAAAGACGTTTTAATAGCGATGAACCAAGAAGACCATTTAGATCTTTTGGGCCAAGAGAAATGCATAAAACAACTTGTTCTGAATGTAAGCAAGAATGTGAAGTACCATTCAAGCCAACAGAAGGAAAGCCAGTTTATTGCAGAGAATGTTATCAGAAGCATAAGAAATTCTAATTAGTTAGATTTATATGTGTTCTTAACACCCAATGATTATTTTATTATTATCTATTTTTTTAAACAAATTCTACGCTGTAGCAACTGACTTAAGTAATTCCTCAAATTGTCAGTTACTACATCAAGATTTATTTAGAGTATAAATCTTTGAACTGACGAGATCAAGTATAATCATCAATTCTTCACAAGAACAAATTAATTAATAGTGCTGCAGCAAAAATCAGGCAAACATAAAATATTGTTGTATCAATTGGTCCGCCCGTCTTTATTTTACCTTCCACTCTGGCTTTAAATGGCCAGAAAGGTCTTATTCCTTTTGGAGTGAAAGAATCAAGTATTAAGTGAAATGAATATCCTAAAAAGAAGGGCAGAGCAAATATTGGATAAAAAAGAGCAAGCAGCACAGAAATAGCAATACACATAGTATAAGTATGGAAAATTCCTCTATGGTTTGAAAGCATCTGAATAGGCCTAAACACTTTGTATTTTCCGATATTAGAATATCCGGAATCTATATCTGGAAGAGTACTTGCCAATAAAACAAGTGGAACAAAAATTACTTTGTTTACAACATACGGCAAAAAGTAAAGTGCAACAACAAGCCCTACAGCGGTATGAGTTTTTAATAGCATAACCAAGTAAACTATTTAAGAAATATAAAGGTTTCTAAATCAAGATTTATTTCCCAAATTTATTATTTATATAATCAATCAAAGCACTTCCTGACAATTTAGCAGAAGAAGCTCCATTCCTTATATAAAATTCTTCATCTTGTCCAAGTTTTAGAAATACATGTTTGTCGCTTGCTTCGCAATCTATTTTTAAGACATGCTTATCTCTAACTTTAAATATATCATACTTAATAAACGGCAGATACTCTGAACCAATATGTTGCTTTATTAAATTTGTAAAATAAAGATTTAGTTTATCATGGTCTGGGAATTCATCATGGCCCAAGCCCATAATCTCGCCATTATCAGAGATTCCGACTAATAAAGTACCTCCATCTGAATTTAAATATGCATTTATAGTTTTCAAAACAGAGTGTTCTATTTTTTTATCCAATTCATTAGTATGCAAATTCTTTCTTAAAGTAGATTTGAACTCCAATTCTCTTCCTTCTCCTTTCTTTATCAGATTTATAACATCTTCAGGCATATTTTCATCTATATTTCTGGATCCGAAAAATCTCTTATTCTTCTCTACAACATTTGTTACCAATTTACTTATTACATTTAATTTGCCTTTCTTAACATAAAAGTAACCTATGAGAGAAACAATAGCAGAACCTATCAAATTTGTAATCAAGTCTTTCATTGTATCAACAAGACTTGAACCTTGTAAATTAAATCCAAAAAAATTATCCATTCCAAATTCAGATATCTCCACGATAGCTCCAACTGAAAAAGCAAAACAAAAAGAAAGTATGGCAATTAATTGCGGACTTGCATTTAATATCTTATCGTTATAGAGTGTGTAAAAAACAGCAAGTCCTATAAAGCCTAAGACTCCTGCAGAAAGTAGATTGAGAAAGATATCCCACCACCAAAATTCAGTATAAATTCCCTTTACCTCTCCAAAATAAAACAACCCATATATAAAAAACAGGACAATTATCTCAAATTCCGCAGGAACTTTTATTTTAAATAAAAAATTTAAGATGGTGGGAAGAAAAGTTAAAAAAAGAGCTAAAATCGATACACTAAGAACAAGCCTTCTATTTGAGTACAAAGCACTAAAAAAAGCAATAATAAGAATTGCTCTAATAAAAGTAATTACAATGAATCTAACGCTTCTTTTTCCCTCTTTTTTTATCGCGTTTTTCATCTAAATACGAGTTTTCACAAATACTTAAAGATTATTGAACTATGGGCATACAAAAAAGTATAATATTTAAACTAAAGATTTCTTTTAAATCAATGAGAAAAAATAAACTTATCAAACTTCTACCATTTATTCCATTAGCAACAACAATAATAGTATCTTTTATCTATTTAATAATCACAGAAAATGATAGAATATCATTCTCTCCTCCACAATTATCCCCAAACTTCATAGCCGCCAATTTTGCCATAACAATTTTGGTTGCATTCGTAATATCCATTATCTTTATGCTAGTATAGACCTTCCCGTTAATCAAGTTACTAAAAAACGGGAAGGGATAGACAGAGCTTCCCTAAAAAAAGTAACACAATTAGTGGGAAGCTCTGTACTATTTTATTACTTGTCAAAAAAATAACCTTTCGGATAACACAAATAACACAGACACAACTTTCGTATCTGCTAACAATAATAAACTCGAACCATAGTTATTTCTCTTACAACTACATTATTGCTTAATTGTCTCAATATGTTGAGGAATTTTCTTGATTTGAAAAATTGTTAACAACTACATCTTTTGCACAGGCACAGAGACCTAAGGCACATGATCACTTATAATAATGAGATATTAATATTAGTCAAGTTAGAGAAATTAATCTGTCGATAGACGATTAATTTTTTAGGTAAATATCAAAACCAAAAGGTTTTGACTATATTCTGTTAGCAGATACCAACTTTCAAAACATTTATATAATCTTAAATTATTGAGTTTCAACTCATGGTAGACAAAAAAGAAAAAAACATTGAAGAAAAGACCAAGTCAGGTAATGAAGATACTAAAAAGCATGAGCATCATCAACACGCTAAACAACACGTTCAACACCACGACAAAACTAAAAAAAACACCACAACCTATATTATTATTGTAATAATCCTGATTCTAGCAATAATCTTTGCATATACTAAATATTATCCTAAACCAACAACCACAAATGAAAATAACATCGCAGCAAAAGTTAATGGTGAAATAATCACTTTTTCAGAATTAGACAAAACTTACAACACTTTGCCGCAACAATATCAACTTATGACCTCTAAAAAGGCTTTGTTAAGTCAGATGATAGAAGCCAGAGTTTTATATCAAGAAGCAAAAAAACAAGGAGTATCGGTAAGCCAAGAAGAAGCTCAACAATATCTTGCTCAGTTGAAAATACAAAATGGCTTAACTGAAGAACAATTCATACAAACATTAACAAGACAAAACCTTACTGTAGAAGAATTAACTAACCAGTTTGTTAAACAGTTAACAACTCAAAGATTTCTAAATGAAACAATTTTAAGCAAAGAAGTCATTGTAGATAAAGATATAAAAAACTACTATAACGCAAATAAAAGTCAATTCGAAGTTCCGGAACAAGTCTCAGTAAGGCATACTTTAATAGGGAATGAAAGTTTAACAACCAATCAACAAAATGAAACGGCTCGAGCTCTCCTTAAAAAAATAACAAAAGATAATTTCTGCGAGTATGTAACAAATTACACCACAGATATAGAATCTGTACCAGCCTGCGGTGAGTATAATTTTACTAAAACCGATCAGCTAGTTCAAGAATTCAAGGATTTTTCATTTAGTCAAACAGTAGGTACAATAGGAATAGTTAAATCTCAATTTGGATTCCATATAATTTGGGTTGTGAAAAAAACTTCTGCAAAGACTCTCCCATACAATGAAGTCAAAGACCAAATAAAAACTTTATTAATAAATCAAAAAGCCCAGCAGGATTACAAGAACTTTTATGAAGCTCTTCTGAAAAACTATGTTATAAACATTTATTATCAAGGGAATTAATCAACTTCTCAATTTATAGACAATTAGGTTACTTGGTTTTCCTAATTGTCCATTAGAGATTTAGGGACAAAAAGTATAGAGAATTTACATAATTAAGTTACTTATAGAGTGTAAATTCTCTAATAAGACATTTTACACTATGGTAACCAAATCAAGTAAAATGTCTATAACTCAATTACCCTAAATCTCTATAAAATTCATAATACTTATAAACTAGTTCAGTTCTCAATTCAGATGAAAATTAAAAAATCAACAACAAAAATTATAATTATTTTAACAATTTTGGCTATTGTTTCATTCATAATCTATAACTACAACTATAAGAATTCATACAATGTTTACAACATAAGCTTCGAAAGTAAGCCATTCATGAACGAAAAAACACTAATCTATGGATTATTATTCATGCCAAGGGGCAAAGATAATGTTCCTGCTTTAGTATTCCTTCCAGGAGGCGGAGGAACTAAAGAAAGCCGCGCGTATATAGGAGAATTTATCGCTAGCCAAGGTTACGCGGTCCTAGTTATAGATCAAAGAGGCATAGGGCAGACAGGAGGCAAATATTTAGGATTAACAGAAGATTATCAAGCATTTGCAAAAGGAATAGAACCGACTCAATATCTTTCAGTTTTCGATGTTCTAAAATCAGTTGACGTTTTAAGAAACACAAAGGGCATTGATAAAAATAAAATTGCTGTTTCGGGAGAAAGCATGGGTGGAAGATACGCAATGATTGCCGCAGCAGCAGACAACAGAATAAAAGGAGTAATTTCTATAAGTTCCTCAGGACTGCATGTAAAAGATGAAAATAAATCATACACGCCCTACTTAATTTCAATAGACCCGGACCATTATGTAGATAAAATCTCGCCAAGATATTTAATAATGATTCATAGCACAAACGATACTTTAATTACCCTGGCCAGCGCAGAAGAAACTTTAAAACTCGCGAAAAACCCGAAGAAAATATATGTTATAGATAGCTGTTCTCATGGTTATTGCAATAAAATGCAGGATGACTTAAAAGATGCTTTGAAACTCGTTTTCAATAATTAATTGCAAATCAACTTTAACCTTATAAACATCAAATCTAATAAAATATCATGAAAAATCCTAAATCATTCTATTTATCACTAATCGCCTTAATATGCATGATTTTAACCTTTACAATTTCATGGTTGTTTATAATTAGCGCAGCGATTTTCTCAGCCTGGGGATGGAAAGCATTAATAAATAAGAAGCTATAGTGAAGACATAAAAAATCTACCAAGCTTTGTAGTCAAAGCACATTTGGTAAATTACTTGTGTCCTTGACTATAATCATGGGGAATCTCCGTAAATACCCAAATATTTATAACAATAATAAAAGATAACCTCTTATGACAAAATACATTGTTGTTTGTGGGGGCGTAATCTCCGGCGTTGGAAAGGGAGTGGCTTGTGCATCAATAGGCAGAATCTTCAAAGAATATGGCTTTTCAGTAACTGCAATAAAAATAGACCCTTACATAAATTGCGATGCTGGAACAATGCGCCCTACGGAACATGGGGAAGTCTGGGTAACAGAAGATGGTGGAGAAACAGACCAAGATTTAGGAAATTATGAAAGATTTTTATCCCAATCAATTCCAAAAAAGAACAATATTACCACCGGACAAATTTATCGAGATTTGATAGAAAAAGAGAGGAAAGGAGAATTTTTAGGAGAAACAGTCCAATTCATACCTCATGTACCTGATGAAATAAAAAAAAGAATAAAAGAATCAAGCAAAGGATTTGATATTTCATTGATAGAAATAGGTGGGACAGTAGGAGACTATGAAAATATCCCTTTTTTATTTGCAGTCAAAAGTCTTGAAAAAGAAATAGGAAAAGAAAACATCGCTTACATTCTTGTAACCTACCTTCCCGTCCCAAGCCACATAGAAGAAATGAAAACAAAACCAACACAATTGTCAATAAAATTGCTAACTGAAAGTGGAATTCAACCAGATTTTATACTCTGCCGGGGGAAAAAACCATTGGATAATGCAAGAAAAAGAAAAATAGAAACCTATGCAAACATTCCTTCAGAAAATATTATTTCAATGCCCGATGTAACGGGAGAAAATAAGCCTAACACCATCTACATTATCCCACTTGACCTAGAAAAAGAAAACCTGGGAGAAAAAATATCAAAAATCCTAAATCTAAAAAAAATTAAAGAACCCAATTGGGAAGAATGGGAGAAAGCTGTATATAGAATAATCCAGCCAAAAAAAGAGATAGATATTGCTATTGTAGGAAAATACCTAGTAACAGGAGATTACAAACTTACAGATTCTTATGTTTCTGTAAATGAAGCAATAAAACACGCCGGCGCAAATAGTGACGTAAAAGTGAATATAACCTGGCTAGATTCTAATAAACTAGATGACTTAAATACCCTCCAAGAAAAACTATCCTCCTTTGATGGAATAATTGTTCCAGGAGGATTTGGGGCACATGGAGTCAATGGCAAAATCAATGTAATAAAATATTGCAGAGAAAAAAACATTCCATTCTTAGGCCTCTGTTTCGGTCTTCAACTAGCAGTTATAGAATATGCAAGAAATATTTGCAGCATAAAAGACGCAGATTCTACAGAATTTACTCCAGATACGAAAAACAATGTCATAGATATTATGCCTGAACAGAAAAAAATAACCTCCAAAGGAGCTACTATGAGATTAGGAGCATACAAAGCAATATTAAAAGAAGGAACAAAAACTTTCGAGTTATATAATAAAAAAGAAATCTCAGAAAGACATAGACATAGATACGAGGTTAATCCAGAATACCATAAAATATTGCAAGACCATGGACTTATTTTCAGTGGAGTTAGTGAAAATCAAGCTCTTGTAGAATTTATTGAAATCCCAAATCACAAATTTTTTATAGCCACCCAGTCACATCCTGAATTCAAGAGCAGCCTGCTCAATCCCGCTCCTCTTTTTGACGGCTTTGTAAAAGCTTGCTTGCAAGAAGATTAGAATAAAACTATTTCTTCAAATATTCGGGAATAGAAAATTTAGCAAAATCCTTAAACAAACTCTTGCCATATAATATTCTAGACAAACATTCTGCCTCAATTATAGCATCCTCTAAGCCATTATGGGGGGTTCCTTCCCTTACAACTTCTTTTTCTTTTAATTGAATTCTTGTGTCTTTCATTCCACAAAACTCCATAACATTGGATAAATTCATCTTGCTCCTTCCATCTTCAATAAGAAAATGACCATTTATCTCAAAATATTTATAAGCAGCTATTACATGTAAATCAAAATTCCTATAGCCGAAAGAAAATTTCAAACCATACTTCTCTGCCCTTAAAAATAAAAATCCATAATCAAAAGAAATATTATGTGCTACCAATATATTATCTCTTGCCTTTCCAGACCAATTAAAAAAATTCTCTAGGAGCTGTTTTTGAGATTGTTTCTTCTTATCCCTTAAATACTCTTCAGTTTTTCCAATAACTTTCAAAGCTTCTTTTTCAACACAATCCTCATCATCAATTCTTGCTTCCTGCAAGAAAGTATTTGAAGGATTCTCAAACTCAAGAGCTCCAATCTGCCAGATTCCATTTTTCCAAGGTTTAAAATTTCCGCTTGTTTCTATATCTACAATTATCATAATAATCTCACAAAATCAAACAATAAAAACCTTTCTCTACTCAGCAATAGCGTTTATGTGCAATTGCATGACTTATAGCATATTCTTTTGCAATTGCACAGACAGAGAATTGTAAAAAAGACTATTGCTCAATTCTCTGTATCTTCTCAACCATCTCTGGCTGTAAATAATAATGTATCGTTACATTAAAATCACTCTTCCACTCTCCATCTCTTTTTACAAACTTCTTATGCCCAAGTTTTTCAGCTATTGAAGTATAAAGCTCTTTAACCTCTTCTTTTGTTGCATGTCTTTTATTTCTCAAAAATTCCTTTGCCCTTTGAGTAGCATAATAAGACCTTACAATATGCGGATAAAATCTCTTTCCACAATACCTTTCAAAAGCATCCATAAAATGGGTATCTTTTAACGGATGCCCTTCACTATTAACAAAAATAAAATCATTCTTTTTTAATACTTTAAGTTCTCCTTTAAGCCTTTTCAAATAGCTTGAAGGAAATTCTCTAACAATATCCATGGGAACTCCTTTCTTCCCAATATAACTAAATTCAACGTCTTTTCCTTTTATCGAAACATCTTTTTTCTTCAAAGTCGTTAGACCTTTATGCCCGTTTGCTTTGTAGTAAGTTTCATTTCCAACTCTCATATAAGTCTCAAGCAAGGTATACATCGGAAGAGCAAGGCTATCATCTGCATCTTTCAAGCCCTCAAGAACACTCTGCCTCAACAAATTATATCTATTCCCAAAATCTTCAACTTCTTTATATTTTTCTCTGACTGCCCTTTTTACTTTATTCAATGTATAAACATGCGAATACCCTCCCCCAGGATTTTTATATAAAACATCCCAATGATTATTTGATTTCTCATCATGAATCGTCAAATCTTCCGCAAAAAGAGAATAAGCTTTATTCAAAACCTTGCCATCAGGAAGAATATTTATTCTCGCTCCCTGAACCATTCTTGCTTTGCTCACTTGTCCTTTAAGAAACTCTGGTTTTTTAGTATCTCTCAAAACATCAAATTTTCCATGTACTTTGAACAATTTAACAACCTCAAGGGCATTTGGAAATTCTCTCTTAGATATCTTCCATCCATTTGATGTTTTTTCATAAACCTTCAAATCTCTAGACTTTATTCTTAAAGTCCCGATTTCAACTTTTTTTCTTACTTCTCTTTTCATAATTTACAATCTAAAAATTTCAATTATTTAAATGTTTATTGTCCATTCTCTAAATCTCTTTCAATAACTTTTCTTCTGCCTTTTAACGACCATAAAGATAGGACAGTTGTCCAAATCAATGTAGCTCCAAGAGTAGTCGAAGTCCTCATTTCTGGATCAACGCACACATAATTGTAAGTCTGAAAACCATTCCATAAAGAAATAGTTGCAATAAAAGAAAACAAATATTCTTTTCCAGGAATGTTATGAATATAATTTTTCTTAAAATTTTCCCATTTCCCTCTATTTTCCGATTCATCAGAAGAAAATAAATTTGCGTAATGTCTTACGAGTGCAGGAACACTATACTTTTTCCTTTCGCCGATAGTGTTATTTACAAAAAAGAATGTATTAAATAAATTACCTATAAGATTTGGGCCAAGTGCGGCTTTAGCCAGAGCATTATCGGAAATATGTCTTCCAACAATCTCTCCTGTTTCAATAATGCCCTCTAAACATGCACCATAAATCGGGGCAAGCGCGGCAGTATACCCCAATTTCCGCTTATCAACTCTTCCATCACTTATTAATTGAGACATTAAATCCCCAGTTAAATAAACTATCTCTGCAGTTAGTATAGTTGCCAGATGAGGATGTACTCTCTGAAAGTTTTTATATCCTTCATAGAATTCCCAAAGATTTTGCATTATTTCCATTTCATCAGAGGCAATTCAATTATTCTTAAACCTTTCTCTTTACTTCGTCGAGTTGAAAAATCTAATGCCTTATAGTCATTAATTCTTTGTCTAACTGATCCTTAGAAACTTTATCGGTATGAAAATAAACCATATCCTTTCCCCCAGCATCAATTACACTTAACATGTCCATTTTAACAAGTTTTTTAACCGCAGTATTCAATTCAGAATTAGAAAATTTAAATTGTTCACTTACTTCTTCAAAATACCTCCCAAACATCTTTCCATTTGTCAATCTTGTTTCATTCATTATTGTTAAAAATTTTATATCTTTTGGCATTAATTCCATAAATATGCCTATTTCTTCTCATTATATATCTTTGTATTTTCCGGCTTTGCGTACTTATTCAATCATTTTCTGAGAATTACATAAACTTTCCATAAATCACATTCATCTGCTTCCTTCATTGCTTCAAAATAATCTAAAACAACGTCCTCTGGGCGCTCTTTCTTTTTTCTTCCTTCAACTTTAAAAGATGATTCCCAATTCTATCTGGAGAAAATTCGTGCTCGTTAACTAGAATATCTTTAATTCTGCCTTCGTTTAATTTAGGGAAATTAATTTTCATGCTTTTTACATTTGGTTTTTTGAATATTTCAAACACTTCCTGCCAATTAAAATCTAACTGATACTCAACTTCTTTGAATATATCTACTGGATATTTCTTCTGTCTTACCAAAGCTAAAGCTTTTTTAGGCCCTATTCCCTTAATCCCCCCAGGATTAAAATCAGTTCCCACCAAAATGGATAATGAAATAAACTGGTCTCTGTCAATTCCAAGCTCATTTAAAACTTCTTCATATCTAATAATTTCAGGAGAAATATAAACTTCTCCCGCCCTAGTCTTTCTTTTTCTTGCCAAGGTTAAATTCTGTATTAATCTAGTTCCTCCTACAACCAAAGCATCATAATCCTGGCTTCCTACAGCATACGCTTCTCCTTCTTTTACAAGATGTGCGCATTGCATCTCTCCCTCTCCAGGAGCCTGAACAACCGCAATTCCCATTGCTTCCAAAAGTTCCTTGCTTTCCTTTATTTTCTCTTCATCCAATTTTATAAATCCACGAGAATATCTGCTCATGCCCTCAAGATCTTCTTCGTTTTTTGCTTCAAAATATTTTTCCTTTGCAATATCCTTTGCCTCCTGTCTAATTTCATGTGTTCTTCCCTTCAAAACATGATACTCTCCGTCGAAAATATAAATCAATTTTATTCCTTCAGCAATTAATGCCATATTTCTGTAGAACAATCCTGATAAGTGCGATGTAACTCTTTTTTTAGAGTCCATAAGAGGAGTTCCATCCGCCTGCCTAATTGAAGATAAAAACTGATAAATCGCATTAAAAGCATCAACTGCGATTGTCTTTCCTCTCAGTTCTTCAAACTTCACATCCTTTCTAGGAACAATGCCTCCTATTTGCAATCCCATGAAATAGATAAGAATAATATGATTAAATAGTTAACTCTTTAGAGCATGGTTGTATTTCTCAATTGTTAAACCCATAACTGCTTTAGCTAATCTAGAGCTTCCATCATCTATCTTATAATCTACTATTGTTGGAGGATCTTTTCTTGTAGCTAATAATCTAAATGTACCATAAAATATTCCATTTTCATCGTCATTTATTGGATTGTTAGTAAATCTTTTTATCTCTCCAGTTTCCCTGTCAAAATGAAAGTTTGCAGCAAAACAGTTTTTCCCATAATAATCTCCTGCGTTTCCGCCGATACTTTCTTGCATTAATAGTTTATTCATTTCACTTCTTCCTCCTAACATCTTTTCCAGATTTGTATCAATGGGGCTTTTTGTCATTTTTTAGCTTTCCTTATCTTATTTTAAGCAAATCCCAAGCCTTGTCTACATCCTTTTGTGTAGGGTTTGATCTGCTTTCTTTTGAAGCAAGTTCTAATGCAACAGCACTATGCTCTAAAAGATATCTGTGTTTTGTAGAAATAGAATGCCCGTTTTCATAAGCTAATCTGGGTACAGCAACTGCGAATTTTCCAAGATCTTTTTCCCTTCCTTTCATAATACTTAATATCCCTTTTCCAAGTTCTGGAGAATCTTCACAGTTTCTCATAACAAATTGTGAAACGGCATGTGCTTCAGATACTGCTTTTGTTCTTCCTTCTCTAGGTATTTCAGTATATCTAGCCCCATAAATCCCGCCAAGATTTATCTCTGGTAAGAATACAATATACTCTCCAGCTTCCCGCGCTCTTTCAACATCTTGATTTCTCGCCATAATAAGCCGTCTAGAAATAATAGGTATTTAAACTTAACTATAAAGTAGTTACAGAGGGGCATAGTCAAGTTGTCATGATATCCTCGCAACCCATTCGACAGACTGTAATAAAACCAAAATAATACTAAAATAATGCCCTTCGGGCAGAGTTCTAACTAACCCAATCGCTAATTAATTCACCAAATATTTTATTTGGTGGCGGATTATTCCAATAATTTGGTTTAAAGAACATTATTATTTCAGCATTTTCACCACATTTATAGCATTTAATGAATTTTTTTCCTAAAAATTTCTGTATAATTTCCTGTTTATCTTTGCACTTCCTACTTTTATCATATTTTCTCTTTGAATAAATTCCATAATGTCTAACAACCTGAAATCCTTTTGGAGGAATATGTTTTATTAATCTACTAATAAAATTATCAACAGTAAAGATATCTTCATAATTAGAATTATTGTTTTTATCCTCAATAATAATTGTAACATTATTAGAATCATAATCTATAATTCTTCTGTTTGAAATTGCTGGGTGTCTTATGTATCTTGCAATATATCCTGCAAGTTCTTTCTTCTTCATCTTTCCTTTTATTCTTTTTACATTGAACCCGGATTTATAATCATGATAAACTGCTTCTAAAGCTAATTGCTCTTTAAAATCTAACTTGATATATTTCTTTATTATCTTCAGAGAAGCATATTTCCATTTTAATCTCACTATTTCATAAGGAAAGAAATAAATCCCTTTCCATAATCCATTTTTTGTTAATCCTCCTTCGGTGCATATAGAATGGAAATGAACATTCCATTTTACATCTTTTCCAAAAGTATGTCCTGCGACAATCATCCCAGGAGTTATTTTCTGTTTTACAACTCTTTGCATAACTTCCTTCATGACTTTGTATGTTGCTTTGTAAAGTTCTCCAATGCATTTCCAATTACCCTCAATTAATTCCCAGATTATTTTTGGTAAAGTAAATATTATGTGGCTGTATTCAACATCATACATTCTTTCTGTTATATTCACAACCCAAGTTTTTACATATTTTTGTCCGCATTTGGGACAAATTCTGCTATTGCAGCTAAAATGAATAATTCTATCTTCATCACATGTTTTGCAATGGATTATGATAAATCCATTTTTAGAATCACCACATGAAAGCATCTTATCGACTTCTTTTATCTGCCTGAATTCAGCAAATTGAGTTTTTTTAGGCTTTTTTGAAATGATTCTCCCCGATAAAATTTAGTGTAGTGGTCAACAAAATATAACATTCCCTATTTTACCGACGATTAAATTAAATAATAATTATTGTAGGGGTAACTTTTTAACCAATCTTTAATAAGGTTATTAATTCTCCGTCGGTAATTTTTTTAGCAGTAAATTACAATTGATGGAAGTTCGCATTAATTGGCTACTTTGCTGAATTTGGGTTAATAATCTCACAGCCTTTTTTCGTTTTATCGACGGAAATCCATTTCGTGTTTTTTTCACATTTTTGAAGGTTTTTTCTTAGATTTAGCTGGTTCAACGCTCCCAGAGTTTTCCTAAATTTAGGTCATTAAATTCTGTAAAATTTGGCAGTTAAGTGCTATCCAAAATATAATAGACGCCCCTGTATTTTCCAACCTTCTTAACATAGCCTTTTTTCTCTAAATCTTTAATATCTTTAACAGAAGTTGGAATAGAAATCTTATTCATTGAGGAGTATTCTTTAGCTTTTATTTTTTCATTCTTTTTTAAGAATTCTAATGCTTTTTGTTGTCTTTTACTAAGTTCTTCTCCATATTTGGTAATTGCTTTTCTCATTTTTAATACTACTCTAAAGAATTCTTTTGTTAAAGCAAATTCAGGAGCTTCTAAATTTGCATCTTTCATTGATTTGAAGATTTTTGATATTCCTGAGCCAATACCTTCCATATAGCCATAATCCTTTAAGAATTGATAAATTAGTGGATTTCGTTGTATTGATAGGGCACCTAAAAGTTCTTTTGTCATTCCTTCAGGCAATCCTCCAGGATTTGTTATCTCCAGCCTATTATCAAATATACTTAATTGGATCTCATTTTTGTTAAAATAGTCTCTATGTGCTATTGCATTAATTATAGTTTCCCTTATTACATCTTCTGGCAAGAGTGGAACTTCTTTTCTTTTAATCTCTTTTATTACAAATTCTTTAGCAATAAATCTTCTAACAAAATTTAACGATTGTTCTATTATCTGTGGTAAACTCCCCTTCGCTTCTTCATAAGCTAAAACCTTTATAGGTTCATTGCCATCAAAACGAACAAGTTTCATCTGTGCATAAGGGAAGAAAAACTGAGGATCTTTAGCAAAAAATAATAGTGCTATATTTTTTATCTTTAAGTCTGATTGTAATGAGGCTAATCTTTTACTTAAAAGAAAATCCTTTAATGAATGTGACTTTAAGTAATCACTCTGGCTTCTTATCTCTAAATATGATTTTACTTTATTGATATCTATATCTTCTATCTTTGGGGTTCCTTCCATAGATTCTTCAAACAATAAAATTTGTCTATTCCTTAAAAATTCTACCATGCTTTGACCTTCTAATTTTTGAATTGTGCTTCCAAGTCTTATGTAAATTATACCGCCAACACTATGAAATACTGAAGAGTCTGCTTTATGAACAATAATAACAATCAATTTCTTTTTATCAATTGTGTGAATTCCAATATTTGTAAGAGGGCTAGGTTGAATTGTAGAATTAGATTGTGAAACCTTTTGTTGAACAACATCCAAGTTTTCCTTTATGCCTTCTATTTCTCCTTTATCATCTACGCCAAGGATTAATAGTCCTCCTTGAGTGTTTGCAAATGCACAAATAATTTTAGCAATATCCTGAAAACTATGAAAGGATTGCTTAAACTCTACCTCTATGCTCTCGCCTTCTTTTATGATTCTTAACAGGTTTTCTATATCCATTTTACTTTAAGTTATTATTCTTAATACTTAAAGTAAATTTAAAGTATTATTTAAACCTTTCGTATTATCGAGAATAAACTAAGCAATTTTACTTTAAATTATCCCATTTTTACTTTAAGTCGCTTACTTAAAATAATGCCCTTCGGGCAGAGTTCTAACTAACCCAATCGCTAATTAATTCACCAAATATTTTATTTGGTGGCGGATTATTCCAATAATTTGGTTTAAAGAAC
>Ga0209542_10007179_pt1 | contig 21318 bp, 20 predicted proteins | sample RifCSPhighO2_01_FD_184028 | JGI IMG/M metagenome (GOLD analysis project Ga0209542, IMG submission 184028) | Soil microbial communities from Rifle, Colorado - Rifle CSP2_plank highO2_0.1 (SPAdes) (version 2) | ecosystem: Environmental > Terrestrial > Deep subsurface > Rock core/Sediment ... | reverse complement strand
CCGGACCTAGGGACATATTTTAACACAGATTTATTCTGTGACCAAGTTAAGAATTTTTCCTTTGATGTAGACAGCTTTATATTTTTTACCCTCTAGCCACTTCTGTAGCTTCTCTGATGACACGGCTTTATCGATGATGGACTTCTCATCCATCTTGTCAGCGTCGATGGATAACTGGTCGCGCACTTTGCCATCGATTTGGACGGGGATTATCAACGCTTTTTGTTTTACCAGTGATTGATCGGCATTTGGCCATGACGAAAGGTGGATCGATGACTTTTCATTGAAGATTTCCTGCCAAATTTGCTCAGTAATGAAAGGAGCAAACGGTGCCAGTAGTTGTAAATACTGTTTTGCTGATGAAACGGACAGCGATTGGCCCCCTTTTTCCCAAATATTGAGAAACTCCATCAGAGCCGCAATGCTAGTATTAAATTTCACGTCAGGTATATCTTGTGAAATCTTCGCAATCACCTTTTGAAGCTCTCCAGCGGCATCAGATTGGCCAGCTTTTTCCGCTTTGGTTACTTTAGCAGGGTCATGGTATATTTGCCAGATTCGCTTCATAAAACGGTAGGATCCCTGTAGGGTTTGGGTTGACCAGACGACCTCTTGATTGAATGGGGCCATGAACATTTCATAGACTCTTAAAGTATCAAAACCGAATTTTTCACCGATATCGTCGGGATTGATGACGTTTCCCTTTGACTTGCTCATTTTATGGCCGTCCTCGGAAACAACCATGCCGACATTCCTTAGGGCTTTAAATGGCTCCCGGAATGGGACTATTTTCATGTCATTTAGGGCGTGAATCCAGAATCGGGCATAGAGAAGATGAAGGACGGAATGCTCGGTGCCGCCGACGTACCAGTCCACCGGATTCCAGTCGGCGGCACTGGATATCCAAGAGCTAATTTCCCTGTCCTTTAGGGCTAAATCATGATTGGCTTCATTAGGAACGGGGTTCATTCCAAAGGCTAAAAAGTACCAGCAGGAGCCGGCCCAATTAGGCATAGTGTCTGTCTCTCGCCTTGCAGGAGAGCCACAATTAGGACATTTTGTTTCCACCCAATCAGCCGCATTAGCCAAAGGAGACTCCCCCGATTCGCCTGGTTCATAACTTTTGAGCTCAGGAAGCTTAAGAGGCAGTTTCTCGTCTAATATAGGAAACCAGCCATACATCGTATCCTTAAGATCATCGACCATTTCTGAGCTATTAGTATATATTTTACTGGTACTTTGATCCTTTCCTGAGACCTCAAAGTCATAGCCGGGCACTTTATTCCTATCCCAATAGGAGACCTTTCCATCCGCGCATTTTTGACAAAATACCATCGGAATTGGCTCCCCCCAGTATCTCTGTCGGGAAAACACCCAGTCCCTAAGATGGTAGGAAATGACCTTTTTGCCTAGTCCTTTGTTGATGATTTGACTAGTTACTTCTTCTGACGCCTTGTCCACCGTATTAATCTCCAGTTCAAACTGCTTGGCGAAGGCCATATCCCGATCATCATAAGCAGGAACTCCAACCACTGCCCCGGTACCGACTGATGAGATCACGAAATCAGCGATCCAGATCGGCATGAGTTTATCATTGAGTTTATTGACCGCGTATAAACCGGTGAAGACTCCCGTCTTTTTATCCACGTCCGCCAGTCTTTCCCGCTCCGTTTTCTTTAGCGATGATTTTATGTATGTCTCTATGGGGCTGTAAAGAGCCTCATTCTCGATCTTGACTGATTTATTAAGAATCTTTTGGACTAACTCATGCTCCGGAGCGATGACAATAAATGTCGCCGCTAAATTGGTATCCGGTCTCGTGGTGAAGCAAGTGACTGTCTCTGAAGTATCCTTAATTTCATAAGTGATGTTGACTCCCTGCTTCTTCCCAATCCAATTTTTCTGCATTTCCAGAACGCCTTTGGGCCAGTCAAGATCTTTTAGACCGGCGAGCAAGCTTTCAGCATACGAAGTGATGCGGAAAATCCATTGGGGTAGATTCTTTCTAGTCGCAACGTTACCACAACGTTCGTGTGTTCCATCGGCCATGACTTCTTCCTGGGCCAAACCAGTTTTACAATGTTCACAATAATAAACTGAGGTCTCTTTTTTAAAGAGAAGCCCGTGCTTGAAAAACTGGATAAAGAGCCACTGAGTAATGGCGTAATATCCTGGATAAGTCGTATCAATTTCTTTTTCCCAATCGTAGGATAGCCCCAAAGACTGCATTTGCTTTTTGAACGTGGCGATATTGGCCACTGTGAGTTCCTGAGGATTTTTTTTCGCTTTTATAGCGGCGTTTTCCGCCGGTAAGCCAAAGGCATCCCATCCCATGGGATGGAGAACTGAATGGCCGTTCATGCGGTAATAGCGAGCGAGAACGTCGGTTCCGGTGTAAACGCGAGCGTGGCCAGTGTGCAAACCATCCCCAGAAGGATAAGGAAACATTACTAACGTGTAAATTTTGTTCTTTTTAGAGGGATCATCAGTGCGATAAGTACCCTCTTTTTCCCACTGTTCAATCCATTTACTCTCGAATTCTGCAGGACGATAGTCTTGTTTAAGCATATGGTAGTATTATAACTACTATTTTTCTCGGAATAGGCCGACCGCTTTTCTCACGGCGGTCACTTTTTTTGCAGAAATGGCACGAGCCGTTTCAATCCCTTTGTCGAGAATAGCGTGAATTTGAGCTGGGTCGCTCATCAGTTCATCATGTTTTTTTTGGATCGGAGCCAGATGAGCGACGACGACATCCGCTAGATCCTTCTTGAAGTCAGCATAACTGGAGCCGGAATATTTCTTTTCCAGGGCTTCAATCGTTTCCCCGGAAATAGCCGAGAAAATTCCCAACAGATTAGTTAATGCGGGCTTATCAGCGCCACTTTTGACTTCATTACCAGAATCAGTAACGGCCCGCATGATTTTATTCCGCATCTCATCGGCGCTATCAATAAGGTTTAAAGTTCCATTAGGATCGTTAACTGATTTACTCATTTTTGCTGTTGGCTCTTGGAGGCTTTTAACCCGAGCAGCATTTTTTTGCAACATTATTTTAGGAAGCTTAAATGTTTCTCCAAATGTAGTATTGAACTTTTTAGCGATATCACAGGTTATCTCGAAATGCTGAGTTTGATCATCACCAACAGGCAAAAAATCGGTATCATAAAGAAGAATATCGGCCGCCATCAGACTAGGATAGTGAAATAAACCGACAGAAGTTCTCTCGCCCTGTTTCCTACTTTTATCCTTATACTGGGTCATCCGCTCCATCCAACCCATGGGGACAATGCAGTCAAATATCCAGGCAACGTAGGGATGGTCGGGATTCTCTGATTGGACAAAAATCGCAGTTTTCTGGGTGTCTAAACCAGCCGCAATATACCAAGCAGTGACATCCAGCACATTATGTCTCAACGCTGGAGGATCTTGCGGGACTGTAATTGTATGCAAATCTGCCAACATAAAAATTAGCTTAGAATCGGCGCTTTGCATCTCTACCCATTGCTTTATCGCGCCCAGATAATTACCGAGGTGAAGGTTACCTGAAGGCTGAATTCCGGAAAAAATAGTTTTCATATTCGTTCTCATCATACCACGAGATCTGATCTGAGGCAAGGATTTGCTATAATGCGGACATGGAAATTGTGCTTGGAAGAAATGGCTTTAGCATTACTGACATCTCAGAAGAAGAGCGCGTTGAGGTGGCGGAATATTTTGGGAAACCAAAATTGCTTGGAATCGCCCACGAATGTCTCCCCGTAGTAAGAGCGCTTCTAGAAATCTTTGCCACCGCAGAACCGCCGATAAAAATTGACTTACGTGAGCTGGAAGCGGAGCATCCGGATATTACCCCATTTCATCTCCGTCAAGGCGTTGCCTATATTGCCCTTGGATTAGAAGAAATTCCCGGTGCTAAATTTCCTGATAAAAAAGCCAGAAGAGCCTACCGAAGTCAATTTAGTAGCTATCTAGTTAACAATGCCCCTGGATCTGGAATAGTACTTCAATATAAAAGAGGCACTGTGTATGACAGTCCAGGAAGACGAGGAGAAGGCTTCACGGGACGGAGAAGAGAAAGATATAATACCAACAGCACTCCATACCTACCAGGTCCCGCTAGAAGAAAATAGAATCTAAGTCGCAAAATTTCCTTGGAGACGGTTTTTAACCTGGATCAGCTTTATTTCGCCAACGACGCGGTTCATCGTGGCGACGATATCGCTGATAATCGCCTCGGCTTCTTGAATATCTAAAGATTGAAGATTGTGGGGAAAATAGTGGAAAACCTGGTTACGGCCGCGCCGCCAGGTTTTCCACATTTCTTCACCCAGTTCACAGCCGACACTATCACAGATTTGCTTGTAGACTGACTGTTTTCCTAACCGTCTTACCAGATTTGGCGACAACACCTTCCCGACCCGAAAATATTTGGAAGAATAATCCGTTTGTGAAATAAAGCCCGCATCAAGAAATACCTGCTTCAAGAACCCTTCGTAGGCCTTGGCAAAAGGAAAGACTACAAAGGAGTAATCGGTGAACTTCGCCGAATCAGTTTTTACAAATTCAACAAGGTGAAATCCCTCTCGCAAAAGATCGCGCTGTTCAGGCGAAATGTAGCTAAAAAGCGGCCCTTTTTCATCCAGTTCCATAATTTCAGTATACATGATTTCTCTTGACTTCCCTATCTAATTACTTTATATTACTGCTCATGAAGGATAAGGCAATTTATGATTTAATTAAAAAAGAAGATAAGCGACAAAAAGAAGGTATCGAGCTTATTCCATCAGAAAACTATGCTTCTCAGCACGTCCGTAATCCCCTCTCCTCATCGTTTGTGAATAAGTATTCTGAAGGCTATCCTCACGCTCGCTATTATGGCGGCAACGAATTTGTTGACGAAATGGAAATTATCGCCCAGGAACGAGCTAAAAAACTGTTCTATGTTCCCTTCGTTAACGTTCAGCCATATTCCGGTTCACCGGCTAATTTTGCGGTTTATATGGCCACCTGCCAACCAGGCGACACCATCATGGGCCAGTCCCTAACTGCCGGTGGCCACCTGACTCATGGTTTTAAGATCTCTGCTTCCGGAATATTCTTTAATAGCGTTCAATACGGTGTCAGAAATGAACCAGGCGGCAAACATAACGACCTTTTCGATTACGATGAGATTCGTCAGCTAGCGAAGAAGCATCGTCCTAAGCTTATCTGGGTGGGAACATCGGCTTATCCATTACAATTACATTATGATGAATTTGCCAAAATTGCCGATGAAGTAGGCGCCTATCTCGCCGCCGACATCTCGCATATTGCCGGGCTTATCGTCGGCGGCGCTCACCCATCACCAGAGAAATACGCTCATATCATCACGACAACAACTCACAAAACACTGAGAGGTCCCCGCGGCGCGATGATTATGGTAACTAAAAAAGGTCTCGCCAAGGATCCAGAACTGCCCCGAAAAATAAACACTGCAGTATTCCCTGGTATTCAGGGCGGCCCGCATGACCACCAAACGGCCAGTATCGCGGTGGCCTTATACGAGGCCGCCCTACCCTCATTCAAAGCTTATGCCAAATCAGTCGTAACTAATGCTCAATCACTGGCCAAAACATTGCAAAAAGGAGGCCTCAAAATCGTCGCCAACCGAACTGAAACTCACCTCATCCTCGTCGACCTGACCCGAACCCACGGCGTTGGCGCCGGCGTCTTCGCCGAAAAGGCGCTTGATATGGTTAATCTCACCCTGAACAAAAATACCATCCCTGGAGAACAGGGTTCGCCATTCTACCCCTCTGGAATTAGACTAGGTACTCCCGCCGCCACTACCCGCGGCATGGGCAATAAAGAGATGAAATTTATTGGCGACACTATCCTCAAAGTTCTCGATATCATTCTCCCCTACCAGTTACCGAGTAATAATAAGGAAAGAGTCGCTTACATCAGCAAATTCGTCTCGAGTATGAAAAAAGATCCCCAGATTAAAAAACTCCAAACCGAAGTACGCGCGCTCGCCCTCCGCTTCCCCATTCCATAAATCCCCTTGACAAGTATTATAGAATCATTATATAATTCTGTAATATGTCACGACAACTAATTTCTGACGAAAAGCTTGTCAGTATCAATAAAGCTCAGGCTGGTTTAACAAGGATTCTTAGAGATGCCGCCACCTCCGGTAATTTTTACCGTGTTATTAAAAATGACGAATCTCTGGGAGTGTTGCTCCCTCAACGCATGTGGGAGAGTATCACTGAAGATATTGAGGCCTTGTCCTCACCAACATACCGAGCTCGTATCGCAAAAGCCCGAACTGATAAGAAAACAATCAAGTCCGCTCAGGTAAAACGTCAACTCGGTTTATAGCCATGTACACTTACGAATTCAAGCCTCAAGCACTTCGGGATATCAAAAAACTACCCCGTGATATTCAGTCTAGAATTATAAAAAAACTGGATTTCTATACTGGACAGCTGAGCCCTTTGCAATTGGCTGATAGACTAATCAATAGTGATATTGGTTCATATCGTTTTCGCATCGGAGACTATCGAGTAGTTTTTGATGTCGAAGATAACCGCATAATCATTCTCTCTCTGGGTCACCGAAAAGATATCTATCGCTAAAATACTCCGCCATTTCCCCATCCCCTGATCAAAATATCACGTCCGTGATGGTATAATACAGGTCTATGCCGATTGAACGTCTGAGTTTCCGAGAAGTCCAAGCCTACGAACTTAACACCCGTCCGGAAGTGCTTGATTTCATTGATTCTAATGCTGCCTATTTAGGTGGTTTTATTGAATCCAGTGGAGTGATATATTTTAATGAAATAGAGCGTGGTAACTGGTATCCTCGGTTTGAGTTTGCTAACAATAATAGATCTTCACAGGAACAACTGGCAGGGCTTCTTGATGGGAGTATATTCAAAGTTAAAGGGCAAAAAAGTTGGAGACTCTTTATCTCTAAAAGCGGCCTGGTCCAATACCTTGGAAACGCAATTGCTCCTTTTGCGCCGTCGCGAGGTGAGATTGTAAATGCCGTGAATAACTGGCAAGAAGCAGAAAGCATGGACGAGCGAGCTGAAATTGTACAGTCATATCATCAAGACCGGACTCGTCGATTTACAGACTTAGGAGTTAAGGAGTATGAACCATTGGTTCGCATGCCTGAGTTTGTAGCTGGGGTGTTTGATGGTTGCGCCAGTTCCGTTGTTATTAGAGAACGCTACCCGGAATATCTATTTTATACCGACCATCGACTGCTCACCGCATTGCAGGATAAATTTGGTGGCTCACTCAATATTACTAATAAAGCTGGAACTCAAAAAACTATCCGTGACATAGCCTTTATTAGTAAACATGACGTTTGGATGTTGCATATCGCTAGATCCGAAGCGGTTCGCGGGCTTCTCCATTTTATCAAACCACACGTCATCACCAAAGGTGCCGAACTTGAAAGGGGTCTTGAGTTACTTGAGGCGGCTTAATGGAGTAGTCCACCACCCTTCCAGTACTTTAAACTTCGACTACAATTTGCACGGACGGGCTCATTGTGGAAGAAATAAAGGCGTTGGTAATGTTTTTTCGGTCCACTGAGTCTAAAAATGAGGCAATATTTTCTTCGATTTGTTTCTCTGAGTAGGAAATTTTGCCGACTGATTGGTGTATAAGAGGGAATTTCGCTTCTGATTTATACCGGACTGATCCGGTTTTGAATTTCTTGGCCGCTTCTTCCGGCTTATCTGAGACTGTGCCGTTTTTCGGATTGGGCATTAACCCTTTTGGTCCGAGAATCTTGGCGAACTTAACTAATTTAGGCATGAATGACGGTGAAGCAATAAGCACGTCGAACGTGATATTACCGCTTTCAATCTCGTCGAGCACTTTATCATCCGCAATCGCCACGTTGACCGCTTTTCCGGTTCCATGTGGTAGGGAAACTTCTCCCTTAATCCCCAATTCCTTAAGATTGAGGTGAACTTCAACTGACTCGTCGAATGAAGTGTATTTCATTTGCTTAATTAGCTTTACCGCTTCGTCAAGGGGATAAACTTTTTTCTTATCAACTAGTTTCTTTGAGACAAGATATTTTTTTCCAGAAACTTTTTTGGTAGTTTTAGCTGTTTTTTGCTTCTTTTTAGCTGGCTTTTCCGATTTATCCTCGGTTCCTGCTAGGACTTCCGCCACTTGTTCCGCCTTTGCCGCTTTTTCCGGCTTGGCTTGTTTCTTAGTTTCGGCCCGAATCTTCGCCTTCTTTTTTTCCTGTTTCTCTACCTCCTCAATGCCGATAGTTTTAATTCTGATTTTTCCCATGATTATTCAACAGCAATGCCCATTGATCGAGCCGTACCTTCAACAACTTTTATCGCCGCGTCGATATCGTTAGCGTTTAAGTCCGCCATTTTTTCTTCCGCAATCTCCTTAGCCTGTTGCTTGGTCATCGTCGCTGCCGTTTCCCGACCGGCTTTACCGGAACCTTTTTCCACGTTAAGCTTTTTCTTAATCATCTCTGCCACTGGAGGTAATTTGGTAATAAAAGTAAAGGAATTATCTTCATAAACGGTGATCACTGCGGGAATCACTTGGCCTTTTTGCGCTGAAGTTCGTTCATTGTATTGTTTGATGAAATCCATGATCGGCACTCCGTGTTGACCTAATACTGGACCGACTGGAGGGGCTGGCGTTGCCGTACCAGCAGGAAGATTTAATTTTATTTGGGTTTTAACTTTTTTTGCCATGATTTTTTATAACTTAGCTACTTGTAAGAAATCTAATTCTACCGGTGTTTCCCGACCGAATATGGAAACAAGCACCGTTACCTTGCCTTTATCCTCGTCAATTTGGTTTATTGTACCAATAAAATCTGAAAAAGGTCCGTCAGTTACTTTTACTGCTTCACCCACGGAGAACTTGGCCTTAAACTTAGGCTGTTCCTGTTTAACGAATTTCATAATCGCCTCGACTTCTTTATCGGAAATCGGGGTTGGCTTAGTGCCGGCACCAACAAAACCAGTGATCCCCTGAGTCGTTCTTACCACGAGCCAGGAATCGTTATCGAGAATCATGCGAACTAGAATGTATCCTGGAAAAACTTTCTCTTTACTTTCCCTCTTTTTGCCTTTTTTAATCGTCACCACGTCCCGCATTGGAACGATGACATCAAAAATTCTCTCTTCGAATCCAAGGGTTTTTATTCTTTGTCTTAACGCCTCAGCGGCTTTTTGCTCAAAGCCAGACTGGGTATGAACCACATACCACTTGGCATCATCGCCGACTACTTTTTTGGGTGGTTCTTCGGGAAGTGCTTCAATAGCCTCTTCAACCGGTTCTACTGCTTCGACCGGCTCAACCGACTCTATCGCAACTTCTTGTTTATTTTCGTCGTCATTAGACATAGAAAGAATCATTTAGCTCATCACTACTTTGAAAGTACCTCAAGTAGTCTTGCTAACAGAACGTCTATTATACCGATAAATAGAGCTACAATCAAGGAAATAACGAGAACTGTTATGGTGAGCCCGGTAGCTTCCTTCCAGGTAGGCCAGGTAACATGTTTTAGTTCCTCTCGTAATCCGGAGAATATATTTGCCTTTGGAACAAGCTTTCTCTGCGTATTCATGCTAGTATTGTAACATAGAATTGGGCAACTGTGTATAATCAAAATATGTCTTTGGTTCTAACTCATGCGATTATTTTGATTGTGGCGGTGGTGGGAGCATTTTTGCTGGCAAAAACGCTCCCACCACAGTACGATATCTATGTCATTGCGCTACTATTTATAGTTTATTATCTCCAAAAACACCTGTTTCCGGAGCAAAAAGTTTACCGCCTGGCTGATTCGGTTATCTTTACCTTAATAATAATGTTGATCGTCTTTTCATCGGGAGGGACTGAATCATCCCTCTTTTTTTTAACCTATTTCCTGATTTTTGCGCTAGCATTGCTTCTCGAGCCAATAATTTCCATAACCACGACAACCGCCATAGTCATCGTCTTCCTGCTCACTATAAATTTGAATACTCAAGATTCGATTAAAAGCTTAATTCCACTAATCACTCTCCCCTTTCTAGTGCCTTTTGCCCTCTTTTTGGGAAAAGAATATCGTAATAATCTTCTAAATAGTTATGAGAAAATGGAAAGTTTTATTTTTTTATCAACAGTAATTAAAGGTCATATTAGTAAAATATCGGAAGTTACTGAGAACTTTACCGGTGACCAGGATCTCGATCATATCAAGCAAATTACCCGACGTATGGAGAAGCTTATTGAAAAATATGAAGAATCTGTCTAACGTCTTGAAAACTATTTTTCTGATCAGTATCTTCCTCGGCGTAGGGCCAGCGCAGGCGCAACAAATGGATTCCTCTGATTACAGCATTAAGTTTCCTAATATTAATTTTGGGGCAGGAAATACCTCGTCAGATAGCTATAACGTCTCTACTACAGTAGGCCAACTGGCCGCCAATGAATTTTCGTCGTTAGGTTACATCGTTAAAGCAGGCTTTCAATATCGACAGTCGATTGCTCCGTTTATGTTTTCTGTTTCCGATAGTAGTATTGATTTAGGTTCGCTAGTGCCACAAACTCCGACGACAGCAACCACTAATTTAACCGTATCTCTGGATCAGGGAGAAACTTTTCAGGTTACTGCTCAAGAAGAAGGACCGCTAACCACCTTATACGGCAATAATACTATCCCTGATACCTCGTGTAATGGTAGGAAGGAAAACTGTACAGAAAAAACGTCGGCCGTGTGGAATTCTAATACCGCTTATGGATTTGGGTATACCATTGCGGGTGACAATATTCCCCAAGATTTCCGCAGTCCCAGTTATTTTCGACGCTTCCCTGATAGCCTAGCCAACGAGACGCCCGTTACTATTATGGAGGGAAATCAGAGCGCCGATAAAAGTGAGGCGGTATTAACATTCAAGGCAAATATTTCGCCGCTACAGGGTACTGGCAGTTATGAAACGATCGTGAAGTTTGTCGCTACTCCTGGTTTTTGATATGAAAAGAACTAAGAGGTTATTTTTAGTGGCGCTCCTGATGATAGCGCTCGCCTCATTTGGCGTGAGAAATGTTAGGGCACAGCAACTGTCGCTAACGATTTCCCCGCCGCTTACTGAGATGGTTATCAAGCCGGGGAAATCGGTAGTCATTGCTTATACAATCACCAATTTGGGCGAACCCGTCACTCTAGTCCCCGGGGTTCGCCCTTTTGCGCCGCAGGGAACGCAGGGAAATCTAATTATTGAGAAAGAATTATCTGGTCCGATTCGTTTTAACTTAGAAAACAGCAACATCCAGCTCGATGCGCCATTTTCACTGCCATCCCGACAGGGCCAACAACTGTTACTCAAAATCCGTGTCCCCGAAGGCACCCCCGAAGGCGATTATTACTATACATTTTTAGCTGAGTCAAAGCCAGGTAACCTCCCCGAAGGAACTTCTGCCTCAAGAGCCGCTAGTATCATTGGCGCCAATATACTAATCACTGTAACTGAAAGCGGTGCCGTTATCGTTAAGGGAAGCATTGGACAGTTTGCGGTAATTCCCCAGCGCACCATAAACATCCTCGGCAAAAAATTGCCCTTTTTTGAATCCACTGACACTATTCCAATAGTACTGATAATAAATAACACCGGGAATAATCTGATTAAACCCTATGGCACTATTAATTTGAGTGGTAATTTTGGTGAACGTGCAGAATATAGCCTGCTACCGCAAAATATTCTCAGCCAGTCATCACGATTAATTACCGCCACTCCTTCGGCTAATATTTCTAACGGTAGCTCTTCGCTAACAATCAAGGGTTTCTTTGTAGGAAAATACACGCTTACGGCTTCACTAGATTTTGGTACCGGGACTGAAAAACAGACTACAGCCGTGGTATTTTATGCGCTACCTTTTAAGCTTATCATCGCGACCTTATTTGCCTTGATAATTGGTATATCGCTCGTAAAAAATCTGGGCAAATCAGAATCAGTCACCGCTGTTCCCAACCATCATCTGTAATTTGCATTACGATGTCGCCCGCCTTCGCCGTTGATAAAAATTTATGCCCGGTCGTGTTAAGCATATCAATAATCTCTGGAGAAGGATGATGAAAAGAATTTTTTCTACCAACAGAAATAATCGATAATTCCGGATCAATTAGATTAAGAAATTCTCTCGTCAGCCCATTCCTTGACCCATGATGGGGTAGTTTGAGAATTTCGATCTTTCTTTCGTGAAGGCCCGGTGAGACTAATAGTTCTGTCAGAACGGGTGGCGGGACATCGCCAGTAAAAAGAATATCTGTTTCCCCTTCGGAAAAAAGAAATACCTGAGAATACTCATTGGGATCATCGAAATGAGGATTTTGCTTAATGAACTGTTGTGTGGGCCAAAAAAAGACAATTTCTGCGCCGCTTCCCAACTCGATTCGATCATTTTTAAACAAATAATCAATTGGTATTTTCTCGTCCGTTAATTTTTTGACTAATCGCTGATAGCTTTTGGCCTCATTTTCTACCGGAACGGCAATGAAAGTTTTTATCTTATATCGACCGATAATACTATTGTAGCCACCATAGTGATCATCATGAGGGTGGGTAAGAAAAGCAATATCGATCGTTCTATCATAGAAAGGCATATGCCGGCCCAAACATTCCAGCATCGAGTCCGATGGGCCGGCATCAACAAGAATGTCAAGATTTTCTTTGGTTCGGATATATATTCCATCGCCCTGGCCGATATCACAAAATACTACCCGAGTCACTGGCGTGATAATAAATTGAACTGTACTCAAAACAAGAAATATTCCAGAAATGAGTGACATCCGCAGCAAATTTTTTCTTGAAATGAAATCATTCAACATAAATCTCCGCTAACTAAAATCAAAAAATCCGTACGGAACCAGAGCTAACAACTTAATCATATAAACCATGTAGTTAAGTATGCCATGAGAAAGATAAGCGGGAATTAGTCCAGCATAATGATTAATACTACCTAAAAATGCCGTCGCAAAACCAAATATCATCAGCGACGGCACAAAAAATGAAATTGCCATATTAGCTAACGGAGAGATTAGGGAAAATTGCTTGAAATAGAAAAATATTATTGGCACGGTCAGGACCTGAGCCGACATGGTGGTTTTCAAATCTTGTTTTATTGATTGGAATAATCTTTGCCTAGCGGTCCCCGTTACTTCTTCCATTTTTGGTCCAAAAAGAATAATTCCCAGAGTCGCTCCGGTAGAAAGCTGGAATGAGATTGTCCCTAGCCATTCTGGCTTGAGGGCGATCATAATTACGGCAGAAAGGAACAAGGTGTACAGGGCGAATCCTTTACGTTCGTAAATTATAGAGATCAGCGTTAATATTCCCATAATACCGGCTCTGACAATAGGTGGGTCTGGACCAACGAAAAAAATAAATACCACAATTACTACGATCGTTATTAACGCTGAGGCTTTTTTACTGAATGATTTGGTCGCATGAGACACCATCGCCCCCAGTAAAGTAATATTGATACCGGAAAGTACCACCAGATGTAACAGACCAATGCGCTGGAGTTGATCATAAAATTCACCACTCGCTTTAAGATCAACCCCAAACAAAATACCATTCATCAGCGAGCCATGAGGCTCAGGAAAATACTGATTGATAACCTGGGTAAATAAATCCGGCCCAATCATCAAATCTCAATTAACTCTTTAATCGCATCGAATCCCTTCTCACCCAGTACTTTTTTGGTCAGTAGTTCCTCTAGCTTGCTTATCGGTCGACTCTGCATGATTTTATTCGCGGTTACTGGACCAATTCCCGGAAGTGACTCAATTTCCGATTGACTGGCAGTATTAACGTTCACCTTACCAGTCGACAGGCCACTCTCCAGACTATCAGCTGAGTCTTCTGCCGATAACACCCCTTCTCCAATGCTGTATCTGCCCTCAACGAAAACCCCGGCCGCTATTTCCGTCAGAGAGGGAACATAAATCTTCTCCTGATCGACCAATTGTCTCGCTAAATTATAATTACGATAGAAAAATAGTGAATCGGCCTCCGGGCTAAGCCCTTTGGCCTTATCTAAAGCATCTTTGAGACGGGCTCCAGATAACAACTCATAAAGTCCCGGCCGATTCACCGCTCCTGATATATCGATAAATATCCGTTCGTCAACGGGTTTTTTATCTTCTAGAATTTCCTCCTTTTTTTCATTTTTTTTCATCTGTATTTTAGGTTCCGGTTCTACTTTATAGGCTGCCATAAAGAACCAAAATGAAATAATTACGCCCGTAATGGCGATAAAAAGGAATAGGCATTCTGCCTGATAATGCCGCAGAATATGTACTATTTTTGTTTGTAAACTATTTTCTTCAATTTCCATATTTCATAAAAATCAGACCTGTGCAAAGGCATCATAGCATACGAATATTAAATTTCCCTTAACTGAGAAGAATACCGCGCATTTCCTTGAAGATTGAGAAGGCTTCATATCCAATCCATTTCTTGCCTACTAGAGACGGCGGCAGGCCAGGATCATCCCGAAGCGTTTTGATGTATTCGTAAACCACCTCTTGAAGTTTGTCTTCCTTTGAATTCTGCTTTGAAAGCGTCGCGTGCCAAAACTTAAAAAGTTCCTTGTACTGCTTTTCCAACTTGGTCTTTTCCCAAACTTTCTCCACAAGAATATCCATCTGGCCAAACATATGAGTCGCTTCAAAAGCCTGTATGTACTGTTCCTCTTCTTTGCCATAAACTAAATCCCTAAGGGCACCGATTATCGGATGGGCGGTAACCCAAAAAGAGCGATGCCAGGGTCCTAAACCCCAACCGCGCATTTCCCGCCTTAATCGATCACGAAGGTGACGTTTCTGTTCGGGAATTTCATAAGAAATAATCCGCCACATGCCATCCCAGTCGTCTCTAACGAACCTTAGCGCCGGAAAGTGCAGACAAAGTTCATAAAAACCCTGATCAGTAAGCTTGTATAGTGGTAACTCATCATCATTCGATGAATCCTCATTATTATTTTTCTTCTCAAGACTGCCATCTTTAAGCATCGAGCTGAGAGTGCCTTTGGTTTTCTGATTAAGGGTGAGGTCAAACATCTTCAGAAGAATTGGCGTAAAGGAAAGATACTCAAAGCTGATATCCTTAATAAGGAAGAAAAGAAGTAATATTTTGGTGCGCCTTTCTTTAACTGGCATTCGTTAAGAATCAACACGATCGTGATTTAATTACTGTCGTATATGATTCAATATCCAGAGTAACAGACGGAAAATACTTTGTCAACAACTATTTTAGGGAGTAACGAGAAACGTGATGTCTGGATCAATTATATTAGCCCCCACAGCGCCGGTTGGTAGACAATCTATCATTCTAACGCATTCTGTACCTAATTGCTAGATTTGGGCAGTATTAGAAGCTACTCCCAATAAAAAGTAAACTAGCACTTCATAGTGGTGGATGCTAACAATGAGCTTAATAAACATCGAAACTAGATTAAGGCCATCAAATAACACCAGTGCTCCAGCGTGGCTGGAAACTGGTCGCTATTATATCAAAATGAGCTAATTTAGCCATTTTGCTGTTGCTAGGCCTCCATTAATATAAATTAATTATTATGGTAGTAATATTGCCCAAACTATTATAAGTATTAATACTATCAGTCATTAACCCCGAGCAACCATTATATTAAGTTCAAATCTACATGCGGTAATTAAAGCTAATACGAGGAAATACTAATATAGGATAGAATACCCGTTCTCCATCTGCAGTTGCATTCTACCCTAAAACTATATCAAATAGGGTCATAAATGCCTCTTGACAGTTGAATCACTAATTCCTTATTATTATTGTACACAGTTATGAACGATAATAATTCACCGATAGGGTATAATCTTTATAATCTGGAGCCCCAATTTAAGAGTTACCTGTCTGCGGGAAAAGACGTTTCACCTCACTCGATAAAAAACTACCTATCCGATTTCCGATACTTCGCTGGTTGGGTTCAGTCACGTAGGATTTCAACCCATGCCAACTATCAGAACCGTATTGACACTGAGCCATTATTAGGGACCGATCTAATACAAGGATATAGGGACTATTTGTTGGCGGAGAGGTTGCCCTTCAGAACTATCAACCGTCGTCTCTCGACATTAAGGAAATTTTGCCGCTTTGCTCTATCACAGGGTTTGGTCAAGGAGAACTTTGGGAATAAATTGGCCAACGTGTTGCCGGAAAATGGCGAAATACTAGATCTTTTCAATATTAAAGCCTCGTTTTCTGATTTAAAGAGCATCACAGATAGCACAATCAGAACATACATACAACAACTGGAACAGAAAAATTCTCCTAAGGAGGAAATCGCCGAAAAAATCCACAATCTGATCAAATACATAGCTTGGGCTTATAAGAATGACAAAATCGAATATAGTCATTACCAGCAACTAAAGGATGAGATTGCCAAAAATGACCACTATATTACTAGTCAATCTGGTGATAAGGAATATCAAGAAGCCGTAGCTGATGAAAAACCTGATACCAAACAAGAATCACCAGATAAACCCAACCGATTGCTAAATAATCATCCCGGAACAACAGAAATGGACCTCAACTCCACTGGTGTCCAAAAATACGTTGCTCTTGCCTTTATATTAATCCTTACCACTATACTAGGGGGAAGCATATATCAAAAATTCTTTAGGGAGGCTCCCCTGACTCTCGCCCTCCAAAGCAGTCCTTTGGTTGCATCTAGAACTCTTTTATTCCAAGGAAAACTTACCGACTCCTTGGGAAATCCTATAATTGAGGAAACTAATATCCGTTTTGGGCTTTATAATGCCTCAGGTGGCGGTACTACCCTGTATAACTCTGGATCCTGTTCTATAAGATCGGATTTCAATGGTACTCATCGAGCTATCATTGGCTCAGACTGTGGAAAAAGTATTGCCGCTAGTATTTTTACAGAAAACCCCGAAGTTTGGCTCGGAATTACAGTTGGATCTGACTCAGAAATGTCTCCTCGTCAGCAAATTGCCAATTTTGCTTATGCCGCAAATTCTCAAAGCCTCCAGGGCTTAGCTCCCGGATCAAACCGCTCTAGTATTCCCTTTATCAGTCAGGGTGGAGAATTGCTGATTGCAACCGAAAACCCAACTATCCATTCAAGCTATGCTAGTGAGTCTTTCCTACTGTCAAGCGCTAAATCAATAATGATCCAATCTGCGGGAAGTGGTGATGTCGCTCTAGCGGCAACTCAATCTGGCAGCCTCAAGTTTATTACAAGAGGTAGCCAGGCAATGGTAATCGACAATAGTGGTAAGGTGGGGATTAATAACCCGTCCCCAAGCCAAGAACTTGAAGTAAATGGCAATATTGCCACTAGTGGTCAGCTAAGACTAGGCCGCTTTAGCAGTAACCCGGATTCAATCGGAGCGGGCTCCATCTATTACAATACTACTGATGATTCAATTTACTACTATGATAACGATTCATGGGTAAAGGTTGGCATCAGTTCAGGCTCAGATAATAGAAACTGGCAAATCAATGGCGGCGCTCTGTCCCCTATTTCAAGCAATATGGATATACTGACCGGAAGTATCGCGACTACGTCTGCTCTAGTAAGATTACCCGGCATTAGTGGTGAAAACGGATTTTTTAATAGCGGGGGCAATTTTGGCATTGGGACATCGTCTCCAGAACAAAAACTTCATGTCAATGACAGCCAAAGCGCCAACAGCTCGGCTCTAATTGAGAATGCAAGCGCAAGTCCAGATGCTGATGGTTTAGCAATGAAATTAGGTTTCACCGGATCGGGTAGCATTTCTAATTACTTTGCCACGTTCCTTAATGGATTAGGCCACATTCAAGGAAAGATTCAATCCAACGGATCTAATGGAGTCAGCTATACCACCACCGGCGCTGACTTCGCTGAATATTTCCCGATTACTAACGTCAAGTCATACGTCCGAAAGGATATCCCCAATGGATCATTGATCTGTCAATATCAGGATGGCGCGGTCGGTCCATGTGATGAAGAAAATGACCACCTTATTGGGGTTGTCTCTTCCCGAGCGGGTTTTGTTGGTAGCTCCGATAAAGAGAATGACTCTCATTATATCCTTGTTGGACTAGTGGGGCAGATAAGGCTTAATATTTCGGAGGAAAATGGCCCGATAAAACAGGGAGATCCTCTCACTTCATCAAAAACAGCTGGTAAAGCAGCAAAAGCAAATAAGCCAGGCCGTATTATCGGCTTTTCTCAAGATACTCCTACCATGTATAATGGCCAGAAAGGAGTCGAAACCACTATCCAACCAACATTTTACGATCCTGGTTATATTCTCACTGATCAAGGCTTTATTTCCCCTTTTGAACAAATACAAGAGCGCTTGGGCGCCATCGAGTTAAATCCGAGCGCAGGTACACTGCTGTCAGATATTGGAATCGTCCTTTCCCAGGAAACTGGCCGTATAAAACATTTTGTTACCGAGTCATTTGAAGCTACCAATGCAGTCATTGATACTCTAATTGTTGACAAAATTACTGCGAAAAGTATCACGACCGATTCGTTTAACGCTCAAGAGGCGTCTATTTCCGGAAAATTAGTGGCCAAGGAAATAGACTCAGAAAACATCCGTGAATTTAGACAACGGTTAGAAAAAGCCGTTGGCGAACAAGTGGCGCTTACTACTAGCGCCTCACAACTAGCAGTCAATAATGAACAACTCACCGCTAGCAGTTCTCAACTACAATCCGAAGTCAAGGAAATTAAGCAATACCTTGATGAGCTGAATAATGGAACCTATACGGACGTAAAAAATATCGATAGTTTTCAGGAAGTAATTGAGGATATTAGCGTCAATAACCTGACGGCGACAGGGCATACGAATCTATATACCGCCACTGTCGCCGACACCTTCTCCGCCGGCAACATTTTCATCAAAGATAGCCAAATTCTGTCGCTTACCAGTGAGTTGGCATTGAATGCGCTTGATTCCGTTAATGTCCTTAATGGTGCCGTCGTTATCGCTCGCGACGGCACTATGAATGTTAAAGGCGAAATAATCGCTCGGGGCGGAATCAAGACGAATAAGATTTCGCCAATTAGCTCTGGCGACGACGTCGCCGTCACTCTCGATTCCGGTAACCTTTCGGTTCGCAATGCCCAGTCCGGCGCCGTCGTCGCCTCAATTGACGCCTCCGGTTCCGCCCATTTTTCCAATCTCTCCCTAGACAAATATGATCAAGCCACGGCATCCGGCGTTATTATCGCGGCCCGAGAAAACTTTGAACAATATGGGATATTCTCACCGGCAATAGAGACTAACGCCGCTAGTACTGGCAACGGGAGAATCCCGGGATTATATGAGAACCTGGTGATTTACAACGATAAAATCACGGACGATTCCCTTGTGTACGTCACGCCTACTTCTCCCACTGGCAACCAACAGCTCTACGTTGCGGAAAAACATGGCTGTAATAACAAATCAGCTCCTTGTAAGCCATACTTTAAGATCGCCATTGATGGTGGCTCACTACACCACGATGCTACCTTCAACTGGTGGGTCGTCAATTAAACCTTCTCTTCGATAAGGCGGAGCATTCCGACAAACAGGCCAAGAATGTACCAGAGAGTAAACGCCACTTTAGACGCTTCGAAGACATCAATATAAAGGGCGTTAATTAGTATTCCAACGAAGCCAAAAACCGGGGCAAAAAATAACGGACGAATGGAATCTGGAAGCTTATTGGCTCTTCTGACAATATAAAATATGATCTGTAAAATGATGAAGAGGAACAATCCAAAACCCAGGATACCGGTTTCTCCGAGCGAACGTAGGTAGTCATTGTCGGTCGCCTCCGTAATTGATGACGGTCCAGTCCCAATGAGCGGACTCAGCATAAAGGCGCCTATGGCCCGTGGCCACTCCACTTGCAATCGCGTAGAGAAGGAGATGTCCGTTGTCACCGCAAAGAATTCAGTAAACGAAGCCGCCGCCGAAGCAATGTTAATTGGTTTGATACGAGTATGTGCCCGCGGCGGCAGCGTTGGAGTTACCGCTCTCAGAATGATTTCTTGCTTGATTAATTTCTCATCTGCCGTCGTCTTTTTTTTGCCTACCTTTTTTAGAATTTGCGTTCCTGCCGGTAATTCATCTGATTTAATTCTTTGTACCACTTGAGTCTCCCCAGTCTGCTCATTGACCAAGAATTGTTTGACCTGAAAAGTCTTGAAGAAGCGCTCGATAAGGCTCTGATTCGTCATCATAATCAACACCGATATTAGTAGAACAATAATTGCCATCATATAGCGGCGCATAAACCACAAGAAAAGTGGCGTCGTAAGGAAATAGGCAATAATAGAAATTCGTGACGAGGTAAAGGTCATAATAAATAGTGATAAAATGAGAAGAAGAAGCAGAACTGTTGATTTCATATAGCGAAACAAGACTAAGAAAATAGTAATTGACGGTATCAAAATAAGCGTAATCCTGACTTCATAGGTTTTGATCGCCAGTGCCAGTAGCAACACCGCTATTGACCCCACAAACGCAACAACGGTCGACATCCGAGTATCAACTGGGAAACCCTCATTTTTGAGTAATTCGGTAACGTTGATCTGCTTAGTGAACTTGAAGAGAAGTCCCTTGATGAAATTAAAGAGACGAGTGAACGGTTCAATAAATTTAGTCTGCCAAGCAAAAGGACCCTTGGTCATCAGATAGATTCCGAGCATAATGGGAATTAGCAGAACCATATAGGCCGAAAGGTCATAATGACCGGCAAAAGTTGAGGAAATTCGCGCCTCCTCCGTTAGTGTTAAAATACGGCCTTTGGCGTATTCCGGGTTCATGGTTTGGATCGCCGGATAATCATAGAATCTCTGAAGAATTCCGTAAATGCTGACGACACACATTGAAACCACAGAACTGGTTAGCAAAAGCCTAAACTCCCGGGAAGAACGGATTGCGGAGGCAGCAATAAAGAACATCATCATATATTCCACTCTTCTGAGCGCATGATAAAACCCCACTTTTTGGTATTCAAAAGGAATTGTTTTAGCAACATAATAGCCGATGTAATATGAAACAAAAAGTACGATCCAAAATAGAGCAAAGGGGATAATAAATTGCTTTGGAACACTGATTTTTTTCCGCAAGTATTGCACCACGAATACAAAAGCAATGACCGCGACAAAATAATCTTCTAGTCGGATCGCCACGTAGGTGTAATTAACCACAAAAAGCGGAATTTTAGGATATAGAGGAATAATAAAGGCAAAGGCACAGAGAAGAACTGTTAGCAGATGATTATCGAGTAGACTA
>Ga0209542_10007178_pt1 | contig 21321 bp, 20 predicted proteins | sample RifCSPhighO2_01_FD_184028 | JGI IMG/M metagenome (GOLD analysis project Ga0209542, IMG submission 184028) | Soil microbial communities from Rifle, Colorado - Rifle CSP2_plank highO2_0.1 (SPAdes) (version 2) | ecosystem: Environmental > Terrestrial > Deep subsurface > Rock core/Sediment ... | reverse complement strand
TGCGCAATCGTGAAACAGTTTCCGGTCCGCCTCATTCAGCTGCCGCCAGAGCAGTTCAGTTACGGCCGATCACTGAATGTCGGCTGCCAAGCAAGCAGTGGAGAATTTATCGTGCTGCTATCAGCCCACGCCCAGCCGGTCGGTGAACGCTGGCTTGAAACACTTTTACGAAATTTTAATGACCCGCAAGTCGCTGGGGTGTATGGTAAAGAAGTTCCGGAAAATGATTGTAATCCGCTTACCCGGCGGCTGCTTGAAGCGCACTGGAAAAATAAAACGTCGCACCAAGTACAGCACACTGACCCAACGTTTAAAAATCCAGGATCGGCGATTCGCCGCTACGTCTGGCAGCAAATTGCCTTTAATGAAGCGGCTGTTGCCAGTGAAGACTGCCTCTGGGCACAAGCCGTTCAACGTGCCGGGTACACTATTGTCTATGAGCCGACCGCGGTGCTGGTACACTCACATAACGAGACTACTAGTCAACGCTACCGACGGCACTACCGCGAAATGTACATGCACAACGCCATCAGTCAACGAAAGATGAACTGGATTAAGTGGCTGATTCACGCCGCCCACGCCCTCTATCACAACAGTAAATTTATCGTTGCCAACCGATACCAGCTCGGTTGGATTTTCCAAGCAGTAATCGAAAGTGCTTTAATTATTTTGGTAGCCACCAAACTCGCGCTGACTGGCGACCACCAGAGTCAAAAAAATTGATTCGCTTCAATAGCGATGCTACAATAGCCGTATGTTAATTCTAGGAATCGAAACTTCATGTGACCCCGCCATTTCTCTAAGCTCGAGACGCGCAGAAAAGGCGGGGCGAGACGAGGCGATGATTGTTTGTTTGTGAAAAGCACCGTCAGTATGGTCATTTTGGGTATTGAGACTAGCTGTGACGAGACAGCCGCCGCGGTGATACAAGTTACCCGCGGTCGTTTTGTGGTTAAAAGCAGCGTGGTTAGCTCACAAATCAAAATCCACCGCCGCTACGGCGGGGTGGTGCCGGAGGTGGCGGCCCGCAACCACATCGTCAAAATCATTCCCGTTATCCAAGCCGCGCTCGCTCAGGCGAAAGTTGGTTTAAAAAAAATCGATCGGCTAGCAGTCACAGTCGGCCCAGGGCTAATCAGTGCGCTGATTGTCGGTATCCAAACCGCCAAAACGATAGCAGCGGCCACCGGCATTCCAATTGTCGGCGTTAATCACATGCGCGCCCACCTCTACTCAGGGCTGATTGAAAACAAACCGATCACCTTTCCCGCGCTGGCGCTGATTGTTTCCGGTGGCCACACTGAGCTGATAGTGATGCGCAATAAAACCACCATCAAAAAAATCGGCCAAACCATCGATGACGCGGCCGGCGAAGCGTTTGATAAAGTTGCCGCCCTGCTTGGCTTGCCGTACCCCGGCGGTCCGGAAATCGCACGACGCGCCAAACGGGGAAAGACGGCCGCATTTGATTTCCCTCGGCCGCTGCTGGATCGTAAGGATTCAAACTTTAGTTTTTCCGGACTAAAAACCGCTGTCCGCTACCGGATTGAAAATAAAAAGCTAACTACCGCCCAAATCGCCGATGTCTGCGCCAGTTTCCAGCAAGCGGTAATTGACGTGTTAGTCGCTAAAACAATGGCCGCGGCAAAAAAATATAAGTGCAAAACTATCTTAGTTACCGGCGGGGTAGCGGCTAATAGTCAGTTGCGAACCGACATGCAGCAAGCGGCAAAATTAGAAAAAATTCCGGTCATTTTCCCGCCGCTCAACGTCTGCACGGACAACGCGGCAATGATTGCGGTTGCCGGTTTTTTTGAAAAGCCAATTGCTTGGCAAAAAATCGCGCCCGACGCCAACCTCGAAATCAAATGAAAAAAATAGTTTCCCATTCCGCCGAAGAGTTACAAAAAATCGGCCAACGCCTCGCAAAGCAGCTGCGCGGTGGCGATGTGCTAGCGCTGACCGGACCGCTGGGAGCAGGCAAAACTACGCTAACCAAAGGCATCGCCGCCGGATTAGGGATTAAACAGATTGTGAATAGCCCAACGTTTCTGCTGATGAAAACCTATCCGATTCCCGGCAAAAATATGTCGCTGATCCACGTTGACTGTTACCGCATTGGCAAAGCAGCTGAGCTGACTGATATCGGCCTGACCGAACTGCTGGGCCGGGCAGATACCATTACCGTCATTGAGTGGCCGGAAAAAATTAAAAAACTCCTCCCTCGACAAAAAAAATTAATAACGATAGAGTTACAGCAGAACGACTCACGAATTATTACTTTTCTCTAAAACTACCGTTATGACTTTCAGAAACCCGCGTGAAGCCGCCATTTTCAATCTTGAACGAATCGCTGATGCCGAAACCGAACGAGATCCACTTTCGGCCGATGAATTAATCGTCCTCAAACAGTCACGAGATTGGCCCAAGCCGGAGCTGGTCGATTTTTCTACTGGTAATAACTACGATCAGAATGATTTGAAAAACGACGAACGCTGGGTTGAAGAGCAACAGCGACGCGAGCATGAAACCAAAGCGACCAAGCGTGGCAAAATTCTCGAGTACGCTATTTTTAAAAATGCGGAAAGCGCTGATTGGTTCGGCCCGGAGGCTTACACCGTACAGACTACCGAGTACGACGACCGCCATAACCACATTGATTTTGTGGTTGAATGGGAAACAGATGAAAAAATTGAGCGTCTGGGTATTGATGCCACGACGGCTGAATCAGCAGAGGTGATCGAAAAGAAACGAAACATAATCAGCCAAGAGATCGCTGAGGGTCGGTTTGGCACAGTAAAGTATTTTGAATCGGAAATTGACGGATCGGTCGGACCAATTGAACAAATTCCCCGATTGATTCTGGCGGTTGACCGCGACGGGGTAAAGCGCTTGGCTAAAGACCTGGTCCATAAAAAACCATTGGAACTAGCCGACAACCCCGAACAACTGCTGCTACTAGAGCAAATTCAAACCCAGATGGTCGACCAGATCAAAGAGACACTGGAACTAGTCTTACGCCAGTTAGCTTACAAACGACGACTCTTAAGCCCAGAAAACAAAAAACAGCTCGGCAAGTTGGCAGAAATCGCCTACCAAGCCGAGCATGATCCTAATACCTTACATAAGCTCCTCACCGCTATTGATGAAAGTCCAGAGCTTATTGAGCAGGCCAAGGGGTTCCCAACCATTGATCGCTACTTAAACGGCTTTGAACGCCAGCGAGCAATTTTGCGCATCGCCGAAGGTTTAATTGCCCAAAAAAATAACTCGCTCAGCGCCGGTGCGCTTGAGCGAGCAAAACAAGACGGTCAACGAAATGCCGTTTTACAAATGACTCCTCGACGGTTCACTGTTCCGCCTCAACTGGCGGCTTCGGCGTAATCGGCAAGGACTCTTCCTTGCTGTTGCGGTCGAGCCGCTGAAGCACATCAGCGCCTGCTTCAGCGAGACGGCGATTGGCATCAGGACGCGTGACATCAATAAAGAGCGGCTTGACCTCCTTACGAGGTCGTTTGGTATTTGCCATGACAGTAACTCCTTTGTAGTAATCAATATTTCAGGTACTCCAGGCAGTAATACGCGCCAACTACCATACCATAATCTCATTTATTTGTCAATAGATACTAAAACCCCCGCTAAAAACGGGGGTTTGAATTAAGACCAAAAATACTACAAGTCGCCGCTTATATCTTTAGCGACTCTGAATACTTCCTCAACGGTTGTCATTCCATCGGCAGCCTTAAGTAGCCCATCCTGAATCATGGTAATCATGCCGCTTTTGGCGCCGATAGTGCGCATATCGTACTCGGAAACCTGACCGGTTAAAATCAATGTTTCGATTTCTTTACTCATTGTCATCACTTCAAAAATACCCAACCGGCCTTTGTAGCCTAGGCCTTGGCACTCTTCGCAACCAGCGCCACGGTAAAACTTAAGTTGTCTCAGTTCATTATCGGGAATATGAAAGCCAGACTGTTCGGGAATCTGAGCTAATACCTTCATGACTTTCGACATCGTCTGATTGTCCAACTCAGCTTCCTGTTTACAGTGCTCACAAACCCGACGAACCAGCCGCTGACCAATCATGGCGTTAATCGCCGGCGCGAGCAAAAACGGCTTGACCTGCATTGCCAAAAAGCGGGGGATAGTGCCGGCCGCATCGTTGGTATGCAGCGTGGTAACCACCAGGTGACCGGTGAGTGCAGCATTAATTCCGATCTCAGCGGTTTCTAGGTCACGAATTTCACCAACCATCACAATATCTGGGTCTTGCCGTAAAATATTGCGTAAACCATTGGCAAACGTATAGCCTTTACTGCGATCAACCTGGCTCTGGTTAACACCGGCAATTTTGTACTCGATCGGGTCTTCGATGGTAATAATTTTTGTCCCGGGATCGTTTAATTTATTTAAAATAGCATACAGCGTTGTTGTTTTTCCCGAACCGGTCGGACCGGTGGTGACAATCATGCCGTTGGGTTTTTTGATTTCATTTCTCAACAATTCAAACGATTTGCCCCGAATCCCGAGTTCTTCAAACGCGATGCCGACCGCCGAAGACATCAGTAAACGCATCACCACACTCTCGCCGTAGGCGGTGGGCAACGTCGAAACACGAACGTCAATTTTTTCTTGGGTTAAAAATATGGTAAACCGGCCGTCCTGCGGTCGGTCGTCGATATTGATCTTGAGCCGAGAAACCAGCTTAATCCGCGTGATAATCTGGGGCCAGATTTTTGGATCAAGCTTAGCCACGTCGTGCAAAATGCCGTCGATGCGAAACCGAACCTTGATGGTTTTTTCTTCCGCTTCGATGTGAATATCAGATGAACGAGCTTTAATCGCCGCTGCCATAATCAAAGTGACCATATCAGTCACTGACACTTCCTCGAGTCGTCGACTCAAATCCTGAAATGTCTGAATGTCTTTTTCGAATCGCTTGATGTCCTCGGCCGGAATTTCTACGCCTGAAACAAACTTACGCACCTTGGGTACCATCCGGTACAGTCGCAGGGCGAACTCCAAGCTATGCGGCGAGATCAAATACACCGCCGAACGAGCGTGATACTTTTTACCCAATTCCTGGGAGAGCGCCTTTACGGTCGGATCATCGGGGTTAATCGCTCCAATCCGGATATCGCTGGCGCCGAGAAAAAAACAAACAGCGCTGAGTTTCTTGGCTTGCTCTTCGGCAATTAAAATCAGCGCCTCCGGCGAAATCGGAAAACCATCAAGGTTGATATACTGATACCCCAGCTCACCTGCCCGCTGCTCGGCTTGCAACTCACGCTCTTTGATGCCGATGTCGCGCATCTTTTCCTGAAATTTTGCGCGTGTATCTTCTGATGAAACTTGAGGCAGCCTTGGTGAACTAGCAACACGATCTAATTGATCTTGAACCATATGCTATTCATTATAGCGCAGTAAATTGCGAAAAACAAAAAACTGCCCCGCTTCAGGCAGCTGTCCAGCGCCACAATTAAAATAGTTCTAGAGCGGCAGCACTCGTTTGAGTCCGCTAATCGTTCGGCTCGTCAGCGCTTTTTTACCTTTCAGTAAATCAAACACCAGTGTCCACGCCGCCCAGTGAAACACCGACAAGAACACTTGCCCGATGACAAAAACGAGCAGCAGCAGCAGTGACAGCAGTGACAGCACAATAGGAATTGTCCGATACAGTTCAACCGCGTATGAGAAAATAAATGTCACTAGAATAGTCAATACCACGTTTACCGCCCAGTAGACCAAAAACAACAGTACGGTAATCTCGATAGTTACCGCCCAATGCTGCTTAAAAAGATCAAGCGACCCGCGGACTGACTCAGCGAGAGATTTTTTGGATAGGACCGCTTCAAAAACAGCAAAACGAATAATAAATGAAGTGGCAATTGCCGCAAGCACGATCACAATAAATACTCCAAAAAATGCTAAAACCGAGCCGGGGAATTGAGCCAACGCTAATTTACCAAGAATAAAAAACACTACCCAGATAACCAGCCGCGCGACCACCCCCAGCGCAAATACCCGCCAGAATGCTTGTACCCCGTAGCTAAAGCTGTCACGAATGGAAAGTACTTTACCTCGAGCGATCTGGTCAATCCGACCGACCAGTACGCCCAAACTAATGGTAGTAGCGGCAACTACCAATACTCCTACCCCGATAATTACCAGCATGAGTAGCGACACAATCAGCAGGCTGACTGGCCGGCTCGAAATTGCCAACCACAACCCCTGGAGTGCCGCTGTGCTAAATAGTCCGCCCTCAACTAACCCTGACACAAACCCCGACAGCGCTCCCTGCTGGTACGCGAAATCACCCAGCTGAAACAAAATTTCAATTTCTCCACCGCTGCCCAGCAGCGCGACAAAAATACCAAACAGCCACAGCCCCGGGTGCTTACTGGCTAACTGGAACGCGCTACGGATAAGTTGTCGGTAGGTAACCATTAGTTAAAGCTTTAAGCTGCGGCTTGGCCCTGATCTTTAAACAAGGCTTCAAACTCGGCTTTTTCAATCGTTTCTTTCTTAAGTAAAATTTCAGCGATCTGATCTAGTTTCGGCCGCATCTTTTTGATAATACCAGACGCCTTTTTCATCCCATCACCAATCAGCCGGTTAATTTCAGCATCAATCGCCTCGGCAAATTTTTCACTATAATCACGCTGCTCGTGGATTTCTCGGCCCAAAAAAATCAATTCATCGCGTTCGCCAAAGGTCCGCGGCCCGAGCTGCTCGCTCATGCCGTAATCGGTCACCATCCGCCGCGCCAGTCGTGTGGCCACCCGCAAATCGTTCGACGCCCCCGTGGAAACATCGCCGAATATTTCTTTTTCGACCACAAACCCGGCCAGTAACACCGCGATCTCATCGCAAAATTCAGCCGAAGTCTGCAGGTACTTATCCTTGGCCGGAACTTTCAGTGTGTAGCCGCCCGCCCGGCCGCGAGAAATGATTGAAACTTTGTGGACCGGATCAGCCCCGGGTAGCACATGCGCCACGAGCGCATGACCCGCCTCGTGGTAGGCGGTAATCTTCTTTTCTTCATCGGAAAGAATGTGGCTGCGTCGCTCCGGACCGAGCAACACTTTTTCAATGCTCTCTAAAATTTCAACCATCTCAATTTTTTTCTTATCTCGGCGCGCCGCCAGCAAGGCCGCTTCGTTGAAAAGATTATCCAAATCAGCGCCCGTGAAACCCGGCGTGCGTTCGGCCACCTGGCGCAGGTTGATATCATCAGCCAACGGTTTTTTCTTGATGTGAACTTTTAATATCGCCTCGCGGTCGTTAATGTCTGGCGGATCCAAAACAATCCGTCGATCAAATCGGCCCGGTCGCAGCAACGCCCGATCGAGAATGTCGGGACGGTTGGTGGCGGCCATGACAATTATGTTGGTGTTAACATCAAATCCGTCCATCTCAACCAAAATTTGGTTTAAGGTCTGTTCGCGTTCATCGTTGGACCCGCCCAAACCAGCGCCGCGCTGCCGGCCAACGGCATCAAGTTCATCGATAAAGATAATGCACGGGGCGTTCTTTTTGGCTTTCCGGAACAAATCTCGAACCCGCGACGCGCCGACACCGACAAACATCTCAACAAATTCCGAGCCGGAAATACTAAAGAAAGGCACGTCAGCTTCGCCCGCCACAGCGCGCGCCAGCAATGTCTTGCCGGTACCGGGCGGACCGATCAGCAGCGCTCCTTTTGGAATTCGCGCGCCAAGATTAAGAAACTTTCGAGGATTTTTTAAAAATTCAACAATTTCTTTGACTTCTTCTTTGGCTTCCTTGGCACCGGCGACATCTTTAAACGTAATCCGGTTTTTCCGGTTCTGCGGTCCGCTCTCGCGAGGACGGCTCTGGCCAAACATCAGGGCTCGAGAGTTGGCGCCCTGAACCTGCTTGCTCATCCAGTAAATAAAAATCAACAAAAACAACAGCGGTAACAAGAAAGGCAATAATGCCTTTGCCCAGTAGGCTACGCCCGAATCCTGCTTAACGGTAAAAGTTACTCCGTTTAATTTTTCCGGTGAAACGTCGAAATTTTTCAGCAAAGCGCTGAATGATTCTGATGTTTCCTTGGTCGTCTCAAGGGCGCTACCGTCTTTGAGTACCACTTCGATCCGGTCTTCAATCACCGTGATCGCACTGACTTCTTCAGCCTGAATTTTACTAATTATCGTCTGGATGTCGGTTACCTCTGGCTGAGTCGGCTCGCCTAAGTACAGACTAAAAAGACTAAGGAAAAAAAGGAAGATGAAAAAGACAATCGCTAAATTTTTTAACAAATTTTTCATTGAAGTTATTGGTGCGTAAAGCGGCTCTAAACCGGTAGTCTTAGTATACCGAATTTAGAGCCGCTCAACAAGAAAGTAAGGTTACTGCTGCTTTTCTTCGGCAAGAGTTTCTGCCCCAGTTTCTGGCTGAGGAGCCGAAGCGGGCGCTGGCTGCTCGCCTCGCTGACGCTCCGGCGAAGCGGGCCGGTTGGTATTAGCCTTCAACGCTTTAATACTTAAGCCCAGCCGATGTTTTTCTGGTTCGATTGAAAGAATTTTGAATTCAACCACATCGCCCTCTTTGGCAATTTTATGCGGATCAGTCACCGGCTTATCGTCGAGTTCCGAGATGTGAGCAAGACCATGAATATCCGGGTCAAGCTCGACAAACAGTCCGAATGGATTGATTTTGAGCACTTTACCTTTGACCACCTGATTCAGCGTATACTTTTCGTTGACGTGCTTCCATGGGTCATCAAGTAATTTTTTAATCGAGAGAAAAATCTTTGAGCCCTCAATATTGATGATTTCCGCTTTTACGTCTTGACCGACGGTGACAAAATTGTGCGGGTCGTCAATTCGCTGCCATGCCAACTCAGAAATATGAATCAATCCCTCGAGCTTATCACCGAATTCAACAAATACGCCGAAATCGGTAATTGCCGTCACTTTGCCTTCAACCACCGTACCGGGTTTATACTGGGCCAGCACGTCGCGCTGCTTTTCTTCCCAAGCCGCTTTTTCTGAAACGATGAGCTTGTCCTCACGGTCATCAACGTCAATTACTTTAACCTCGAAACTAGTCCCGATAAAGCTTTTCAGTCGGTCGAGGATTTTGTTTCGATCACCGCCAGGGACGCGCGGGTAATGTTCGGGTGTGAGCTGAGAGACTGGTAAGAAGCCAGAAACTTTACCGAGTTTTATCATCAGTCCGCCTTTGTTGGCATCAGTGATTGCCACGTCAACAACCTGACTGGTTTCCATCAGCTGACGCAAGCCGCCCCATGCCTTCTGGTGGCCGGCGAAGCGAAGTGAGAGTTCCATCTCGCCATTCTCGTTTTCAAGCTCCAAAACGGTGGCTTCAACCTCATCGCCAATTTTTAAGTCGCTGTACTCATTGGATTCATCATAAAACTCTCGGCCCCGGACAACACCGGTGGTTAACCCATCGATATCGAGCCGAATTTCTGAATTACTGACATCGATAACCATTCCTTTAACCAGCTCCCCAACCCGGGGGATATTAACAAAATTCCCTTCAGCCAACATCTGGCCCAAGGGGGAGGTTTTTTTGTCCTTAACTAAAGTCTTGTCTGACATATATATTGTATTTAACCTGTCTGCTCACCTAATTTGAGCGACAAGTCCTCATTTGTTGGCTTTCATGAGCCAAAAAGAGGCTTAATTAACACAAAGTATAAAGTAGCATACAGTAAAACAATCTTTTTGACAAGAGGGGGACATAAAATGGTACAATAGACCACGTATGAAAGGCGATGTCAAACGAATTACTCCAAAAACGTTTACCAAGATGGTTTCTAGCGGCCGAAACCAAATACCGGGCAAAGCTAGTCGCGCGCTGCGGGCTGCAGGCATGGGCGGGCTAGCAGCGAAACGAAGCGGCTCTATTAGTAAACACGAAGCGGTTAAAGCGCTCAAACATCTGGAAAAAACCGGCGCGCTGGGTAAATATGCCGATTCAAAAGAAATTTTTCACACCTACGCCAAACAGCAAGCCACGGCTGAAGCGACTGCCCAAAAAGCAGTTAAACAAAAACATGCCCGCGCCGCGGTGGCGATGGATATTCTTGAAGATTTGAGAAACGAAGAGTTGGGGATCGACCCAATGGCCGACTACTACGCCAAGGGTAGCGTGCTAGGGAGAAGTTCGCTGCGTGATGAAGTACAGCAAAAGGCGGAAAAAAGAAACCAGGCGCAGACCACTGAACTCAAAAAAAAGGAAGCGCATGATGATCCGACCGGAATGGGTAAAAAACCAAAATTAATCGACATGGATATCGGTTAGAATCATTCTCCATAGAAGCGGCAAAAAGTGGCTTAATTTGGCAAAAAATAAAGCCATTTTTTTATTGCTAAAATTACTAAAACATGCTACAATTACGGCTGTATTGACAGTGTCATTTTTTAATTTCCCTTGTTGCAACTCACTTCTATGTACATCACCTGGTTTGGCCAATCATGCTTCAAAATTCAAGGCGACCAGAGCACGCTGGTTACTGACCCGTTCGACAAATCATACGGCCTGAAAGTTCCGCGTCTGGCTGCCGACATCGTCACGATCAGCCACCACCCGGATCAAGACCGAGATGCAAATGCGATTAAAGGAACCGCGCCGGACAGCACGCCTTTTTTTATTACTGCTCCCGGTGAATATGAAATTAAAAAAACCTTTATCTACGGCGTGCCGGCATACCACGACGATAAAAACGGAACAGTCATGGGAGAAATCACCATCTACCGGATTGAAATCGATGGGGTAACGCTGGTGCATCTCGGTGATTTGGGCCACCAACTTACTGACGCTCAGATGGAACGGCTCGAGGGAGTTGATGTCTTATTTGTCCCGGTGGGCGGTACCAACGTTTTAGACGCCACCCAGGCCGCCGCGGTGATTAGCCAGCTTGAGCCAAGAATTGTGATCCCAATGCACTACCAGCTTCCTGGGCTCAAACTCAAGTCCGGTAAAAAGTACGACACGATTGATAAATTCCAAAAAGAAATGGGGGCCGGCACCGAAGAGGTACTAAAGCTGAAAGTGACCAAAAAAGACCTGCCGCAAGAAGATGTCCAAATCGTAATTCTCAAACCATAGCTGACAACCTATGGCGAACGATGGGCAGCAACCGAAACAGTCTCGGATCGAAAAAATTCCTGAAAGCCTGCGTCGACAGCTAGTACTCATGCTGGTTAGCATCGCCGTTATTATCCTCGTACCGCTCTGGCTATTCAACCTACAAAAAACACTTGCCACTACTCAACTGACTGATCCGTCAAAAACAAACGAAATCGCCGAAATTGGCAGTGAAACAAAATCATTTTTACAACAAGCCCAAGAAAATTTTGAAAATATTAAACAGCAATTTACCACGATTGACTCCCGCCTTACCGAAACACAAACCACCCAACAAGACATTGAACAACTAAAAGAAAAATTGGAAAATAAGTTTACTGCCACCTCAACCGACACAACGCTAACTGGTGCGCACGCAACCACTACCTATGCCGAAAAAGATTCCCTCGACGAATAAGCCACCTCAAAAAGAAAAATTACCCAACCCCGCTAGTCCAACCGACACCCCACCAGCCGGCGACGCTTTCGGTATCGCTGAAATTCGTCCGGGAGTGGGTAAACTCGCACCACGACAAATTGTGGCTGAGATGCAAGAATCGTACCTCGATTACGCAATGTCGGTCATCGTCTCTCGGGCGCTGCCCGATGTCCGAGACGGCATGAAACCAGTCCACCGACGAATTTTGTACGCCATGTGGCAAATCGGTCTACGAAGCAGCGCTAAATTTCGAAAATCGGCAACCGTGGTTGGTGAAGTGCTTGGTAAATACCACCCGCACGGTGACTCGGCCGTCTACGACGCACTGGTCCGGATGGCCCAAGACTTTTCGCTGCGCTACCCGCTGGTCAACGGCCAGGGCAACTTCGGTTCAATGGACGGCGACGGTGCGGCGGCCATGCGGTACACCGAAGTCAAGCTTCAGGCGGTAGCCGAAGAACTGCTCACCGATATTGAAAAAGAAACGGTCAGCTTTATCCCAAACTACGACGGTTCGCACAAAGAGCCGACAGTCATGCCGGCCAAGCTCCCCAACCTACTACTCAACGGTACCGTCGGTATCGCCGTGGGTATGGCGACCAATATCCCGCCGCACAACCTCACCGAACTCATTGACGGCACGGTGCACCTCATTGATCACCCCGAGGCCACCATCAACGATTTATTCCAATTCATCAAAGGGCCAGACTTTCCGACCGGCGGCATCATCTACGACGTCAACGATATCAAACAGGCCTACGCCACCGGCAAAGGCGGGGTGGTGTTGCGCGCCAAAACCGAAATCGTCGAGGATAAAAACGGAAATTTCAGAATTCTGGTCACCGAAGTACCGTACCAAATCAATAAAGCAGTGACGCTGGAAAAAATTGCTGAGCTGGTCAAAGATAAACGGCTTGAAGGTATTAAAGACTTACGCGACGAATCATCAAAAGAAGGGGTCCGCGTGGTTATCGAACTCAAAAAAGACGCCTACCCGAAAAAAATTCTAAACACCTTGTTTAAACTCACCGACCTGCAGACCACTTTTCACTTCAACATGCTGGCGCTGATTGATGGCCTCCAACCGCGAGTACTGACGCTTAAAATGATTCTGGAAGAGTACATTAAACACCGGCAGATAGTGATCCGACGGCGAACCGAATTTGACCTAACGAAAGCCAAAGACCGAGCCCACATTCTTGAAGGACTCAAGCTAGCGTTGGTTAAAATCGATGCGATTATTGCCACTATTAAAAAATCGCAGGATAAAGAAGTCGCCAGAGTTAACTTAATTAAGCAATTTAAACTTTCCGAGCGGCAAGCAGTGGCGATTCTCGAAATGCGGCTGCAGCAATTGGCAAACCTCGAACGGTTAAAAATCGAACAAGAGCTGAAAGAAAAACTAGACCTGATTAAAGACCTGGAAAGTATTCTCAAATCGCCGAAAAAGATTTTAGACATTATTAAAAAAGAACTCCTGGACATCAAACAAAAGTACGGCGACCAGCGACGAACCGATATTGTCCTCCATGGCGTAAAAAGTTTTACCACCGAAGATCTCATCCCCAACGAAGACACGATTGTCGCGCTGACCCAGAACGGCTACGTCAAACGTCTACCGCCCGAAACCTTCCGCGTCCAGGGGCGGGGCGGCAAGGGTGTGGTGGGGTTGCTGACCAAAGAAGAAGACGCCGTCGAACAATTCTTTTCTACCACCACCCACTCGGACGTGCTGTTCTTTACCACCAAGGGTCGAGTGTTCCAGCTGAAAGCCTACGACATCCCTAAAGGATCACGGACCAGCCGCGGACAAGCAATTGTTAATTTTCTCCAACTTGCTCCCGATGAAAAAGTTTCTGCCGCGCTACCGCTCAGTGAATTGGGTGAATACAAACATCTGGTAATGGTGACTAATAAAGGCAGCATTAAAAAAGTTAAAATCGAAGACTTTAATAATGTCCGCCGATCGGGACTCATTGCCATCCGACTGCGCAAAGATGATGAACTTGAATGGGTTAAACCTTCTGGCGGTAGTGATGAAATTATTCTGGTGACCGCTGCCGGCCAAGCCATCCGCTTTAAAGAAACCCAGGTCCGCCCGATGGGCCGAGCGGCCAGTGGGGTGCACGGCATTCGCCTAAAATCAGGCGACCGGGTAGTCGGCATGGATGTGATTGATTCGACGCTGGCAAAAATTGGGCAGCTGCTCATTATTACCAACCACGGTTTCGGCAAACGGAGCGGTTTGGGCAGCTTCAAGCTCCAGGGTCGAGGTGGATCGGGCATTAAGGCCGCTAAAATTACGTCAAAAACCGGCGATTTAGTTTCTGCCAGAGTGGTTAACTCCAAGGCAGCCGATGAAGACATGATTATTATTTCTGCCAAAGGCCAGGTTATTCGCTTACCTTTAAACACGGTCAGCGTGCTAGGAAGGGCAACCCAGGGAGTCCGGCTGATGCGATTTAAAGCGCCCAACGATCGAGTTGCCTCAGCGACGTTTATCTAATTATTTTTACTTATTCTTAATTGCACGTACCGACAACTTCAGGTACAATATAAACACTATGTCAGTTCCCGCAAAGAGACGATCATCGTCAAAAAAGAGACGTGGCCACGCCCACCAAGCCCTAGTCACCTCAAAAAGCTGGCCGGTCATTTCTCGACAACCAAAAAACAAAGCGCTTAAGAAAAAAAAGTCTTAACCGTGTAGCTTGCGCATGTCAAACCGTCACCTCGCACGTACTATTGCGCTCCAAACGCTCTACCAGCTGGACTTTAACAGTCAGCAAAATAAAAAAAGTGTCGACCCGGCAATCCAGCACAACCTCGAAGAGTTTGCGCCTGATTTTGACGATAAGGGATTTATCAAAAATCTGGTTAGCGGCGTAATTGAGCAGCAAAAAGAGATCGACGCGCTGATTACCGAATACGCCCCTGAGTGGCCGCTCGATCAAATCACTATGGTTGACCGGAATGTGTTAAGAATCGGTATCTACGAGATGAAGTACGATACCGACATCCCGGAAAAAGTCGCCATCAACGAAGCCATTGAGCTGGCAAAAGCTTTCGGCGGCGAAAGTTCCGGAAAATTCGTCAACGGGGTGCTCGGCTCCATCTATAAAAATATGCTGGGCACCGGCGAAAAACAAGCAGCTTAAAAAATTAATCCATTAATGTTAGTCCGTTGAGCATAGTGAGATACTAATTTCGATCCGGTGAAATTAGCGGCTCACTGTCCTCGCGAGACAGCACGATTGCCATGACTACTATCAACCGACTGGAGAAAAAAATCGGCATTACGTTCTCCAAACCAGAACTACTCAAGCAAGCGCTGGTCCACCGCTCCTACCTCAATGAACATCCGGATTTTGAGCTCGGACACAATGAACGACTCGAATTTTTAGGCGATGCGGTGCTTGAGCTAGTCGTCACTGAAAACCTCTACAACAATTACCCCAACCCGGAAGGGGAATTGACCAACTGGCGGGCCAGCTTGGTTAATAGCCAAATGCTGGCAACCATCGCCCATAAACTAAATATTGAACAATTCTTGTACTTAAGCCGCGGAGAATCCAAGGACACCAATTCAAAAGCCCGAGATTACATTTTAGCCAACGCGGTTGAAGCGATTGTCGGTGCCGCCTACCTCGACGGTGGGTATGAAAAAGCAAAAAAATTCGTCAGCAACCACCTCCTGCCGGAACTATCAACAATTTTGGCCAACCATCTCTACGTTGATCCGAAAAGTAAATTCCAAGAAATTGCCCAGGAACGGCTCCGCGTCACCCCCAACTACCGAGTGCTGGAAGAAACCGGACCTGATCACGACAAAAAATTCGAAATCGGCGTCTACCTCGACGGCGACTTAATCGCTAAGGGCAACGGCACCAGCAAACAAGAGGCTCAGCTTGATGCCGCTACCGCTGCCCTAAAAGCAAAAAATTGGTAACTACCGTATGGTAATCGATTCACTATTTCATACCGCAGTTGAAAGTAAGGCGTCTGACCTTCACCTCATTGCTGAAATGCCGCCGTACCTCCGAATTGACGGCGTGCTACAACCAATCAAGGGTCAGCCCAAACTCACCGGAAAAATGGTTGGGGATTTGATTTACCCGATGCTGACTGAAAAACAAAAAGCGATTTTTGAACAAAAAAAAGAGCTCGACTTGAGCTATGAAATTAAGTCCGGCCACCGATTTCGTGTTAACCTTCACTTTGAGAGAGACCACCTTGGATTAGTCGCCCGCGTCATCAGTTCAGAAATTCCAACCATGGAAGACATCCAAATGCCGGAAGTCGTTTACCAGTTGCTCGAACTTCGCCAGGGATTAATTTTGGTTACCGGTCCAACCGGCTGCGGCAAATCAACAACGCTGGCAGCGATGATCAATCACATCAACACCAATAAATCAGCCAATATCATTACCCTCGAGGATCCGATTGAATTTCTTTTTACCCCAAACAAAAGTATTATCAAGCAGCGCCAGCTCCACACCGACATGGTCACCTTCCACGATGCCCTGATCCACGTGTTACGCCAAGACCCCAACGTCATTATGGTCGGTGAGATGCGTGATTTAGAAACAATCGCCGCCACCATTACGATTGCCGAAACTGGTCACCTGGTGCTGGCCACGCTGCACACCCACAACGCTGCTCAAACCATTGACCGCATCATCGACATTTTCCCGCCCTACCAGCAGCAGCAAATCAGATTGCAGGTTTCCATGACGCTCAAAGGTATTGTCTCCCAGCAGTTGATCCAAAAAGATGGTGGCGGCCGCATCGCCACCCGCGAGGTGATGCTTAATACCCCGGCGATTGCCAACTTGATTCGCGAAAATAAAATTCCGCAGGTCAAAACAGTGATCCAAACCAGTGCCGAAGAGGGGATGATCACGATGGATCAAGATCTGATTAATATGTACAACAACAAACTGATCGCCAAGGAAATCGCCCAAGGGCACATGACCAATCCGGAATTACTACGATAAACTTTTTTAAATCAACTGCCACGTCTACGTACTTGGGGGTTGATTTTTTTAACACTCGGTGCTAGGATAATCTGCGTTGCCCGCTTCGTCTCATAATTAACATTTGATGAAGCGAGACGAGCACCCTTAGCTCAGTGGATCAGAGCGACTGGCTTCGGACCAGTAGGTCGGGGGTTCAAATCCCTCAGGGTGCACCATTACAAAAAATTTTGGGCGCATAGCCCTGCCTGCCGGCAGGCAGGTCAGCGGTAGACCCGCCAGCCGGCGGGCTCTTAAGCAAATGGTCGTGGAGATAAAGAAAGGCTGTTTATTAAATAACTAATCAACAACATGGGCGCATAGCTCAGTGGTAGAGCAGTTGCCTCTTAAGCAAATGGTCGCAGGTTCGATCCCTGCTGCGCCCACCACCGATACCTGATCAAAAATATTATAAAACCCCCGCCATACAGCGGGGGTTAAAATTTATTTAATAAAATGCGGTGACTATTTTTTCAATGCTTCTTTGAGATTTTTACCAGCCTTGAACTTAGGCACGGTTACCGAAGGAATCTCGATTTTCTCGGCCGGATTGCGTGGGTTAACCCCTACTCGACCCTTACGAGTACGAGCAGAGAACGCGCCAAAACCAGTGATGGTTACTTCTTCGCCTGCCTTAATTCGTCCGGTAATGGTATCGGTCAGACAGTCGATGGTTTCTTCCGCCTCTTTTTTTGAAATTCCAACCTTAGTGGAAATTACTTCGATGAGCTGCGCTTTGTTCATTGGTCACCTCCCTTCATAAAGAAGGAATAATTATTTAGATACAGGTATAGTACTATACCTCAACAACTCTGTCCAGCCTGGTAATGGTTGTCGCCCGACGACTATTTCCCACTTCAATCAGCACCGCATTTACTACCGCCGGTCCGGTTTCTGGAATTGCAAACGGGCTGGGCGTATCGGTTAGAAATCCGTCGAGCACTGGCTTAATCGCCACTCCAATAACGGAATCACGCGCGGCGCACATCCCGACGTCACTGATGTACGCAGTCCCGGCTGGCAGCACCCGTTCGTCGGCAGTCGGCACGTGGGTGTGGGTTCCAACTACTGCGCTAACCCGACCGTCAAGGTGCCAGCCCATCGCCACTTTCTCTGAAGTCGCCTCGGCATGAAAATCAACCAGCACCGCATCGTAGGTCTCCTTGCTGGTGCTGTGAAGAATTTCATCAGCGGCAGTAAAGGGATTGCTGTTCGGCTGGTCAAAAAATACCTGGCCGATAAGATTTATCAGCAGTATTTTTTTGCCACCAACCGTAACTTCCGCGTACCCCCGACCAGGGGTGGTAGCCGGGTAGTTGGCTGGTCGAATTAAGGTAATGTCGTTGCGTTCGAGTAAATCTTTCGCTTCAGGTTTTTTAAGAATATGATTACCGGAAGTAAACGCCTGCACCCCCGCCGCTGTCATTTCGGCTAACGTTTTTTCAGTCACGCCGGTACCATGAGCGAGGTTTTCGACATTAGCCACAACCAAATCGGGAGTATGCTCGGCGATTAATTGCGGCAACACGGTAGTTACGGCCCGACGGCCGATTTTACCGACAATGTCCCCAAAAAAAAGAATTTTCATAGTATAGCTTTTTAGGTTATAGCTTGTAGGTTGTAGGTGCGGTTTTTAAACCTAAAAAGCTACAAGCTACTTTCCTATTCCCTGAACTACCGGGCGTACTCAACAATCCGCTTCTCACGAATAACGTTTACTTTAATCTCGCCCGGGTAGCGCAACTCTTCTTCGATTTTTTTAGCAATATCTTTAGCCACACTCATCGCCGCGGCGTCATCAATCTGATCGGGGAAAACAAAGACCCGGACCTCGCGTCCCGCCTGAATGGCGTACGCCTTATCGACCCCGCCGAATGAGGTGGCGACATTTTCTAGTTCTTCGAGCCGCTGGACATACTGCTCGTAGGTGTCTTTGCGCGCGCCAGGGCGGGCACCAGAAATAGCATCAGCCACTTTTACCACAATACACTCTAATGTAGTCGGCTGATCTTCGTGGTGACCTCGGGCGATATACGCGACTTCTTCGGGCATGCCCAATTTTTTCAATATATCATAGCCAATCTCGGGATGACCGCCGGCGACCTCGTGGTCAACCGCTTTTCCAATATCATGAAACAGCGCACCCTTCTTGGCGATAGCGACATCAGCGCCCAGCATCTCGGCTAACATACCGGCTAAGTGGGCAACTTCAACCGAGTGGTGCAAAATATTTTGACCGTAGCTGGTTCGGTATTTGAGTCGACCGAGGATTGAAACCAGTTTCGGTTCGATCCCGGCGATACCGATTTCGTACAGCGCGTCCTCACCGGCTTTTTTAATCTCTAAGGCGAGTTCTTTTTTAGCGTCTTCAATCGCATCTTCAATCCGCGCTGGCTGGATTCGTCCGTCGGTAATCAGCCGCTCCAAAGCGCGCTTGGCGACTTGCCGACGAATCGGCGAGAAGCCAGAGATGGTAATCGCGTTTGGCGTATCGTCAACGATAATTTCAACGCCGGTGCGTTGTTCAAAGGCTTTAATGTTGCGCCCTTCGCGACCAATAATCCGCCCCTTCATCTCATCGTTGGGCAGATCAACTGTGGTAGTGGTCGTTTCGGCGGCGTGCGAACTGGCACAGCGCTGAATCACCAGCGAGAGCATCTGCTTGGCTTTCTTTTCCAGCTCTTCCGCCCCTTGCAGTTGAAGTTTTTTCATCCGTGAAAGCAATTGCTCTTGGGTTTCGACTTCAACATTTTTAAGCAGCACCTCCTTGGCTTGGTCTTTGGTCATGGCGGCAATCGTTTCGAGCTTTGCCAGCTGATTTTCTTTGACGGCAACAATGTCATTTTTTAACTTTTCAATCTTTTCCGCCTTATCAAGCAGCTCCTGTTTTTTATTTTCTAAATCAAGAAGCTTCTGATCGAACAGCGTCTCGCGTTTTTCAAGCCGCTGCTGCGATCGAGTCAGTTCGGCTTGTTTCTCTTTGGCTTCACGCTTGGCCTCTTCCAAAATGCCCAACGCTTTGTCGTTGGTTTGGAGTAAAATTTCTTTCTGCTTGGTTTTGGCTTCACTGATGAGCGTTTCAACTTTAGCCTCAATCGTGTCTTTACGTTTGATAACCAAAAGCTTACGCAGCTGGTAGCCAGTCGCTGCGCCGCCGATAATGCTAATTGCTAAGGCAATTAGCCAATAAAGTGTTTGCATAATTGCTATTCCTGGTCGGGAATAGATCGAAGTTTCGTACAAAGAACAGGTCGTGGATTTCCCACGAACGTATGAGAGTGAGAGGATTTATTGTCGATGGTAGTGCATCGAAAGGGTTTCGCAAGTGCGAATGGATACTCGTGGTAAATCAGTCAAAATCCGCTTCTTCCAGCCTCTCCGCCAATCAGGTCCGTACGAATCTTGGTCAAAATCGTCTATTCCGAAATTAAGTAATTTAAGGCTTTCTGCAGCCTACCATAAAATTGGCATATGAGCAAGCCTGCTAAAAAAGGGAGTAGAAACTACTCCCGTACCTAACTAATGAGCGATACCTACGACTACTGACGGTGGTGGTTCGGCCGGCAGCAGCGCGGCGGTTTTGAGTACCTTGCCGCACTTCGGACAGCGACCGTTATTGGCGACAAAACCAACGTAAATTTCGGTCTTGCAGCCTGGGCAGACCCCGGTGTTGCCAACGCACCCTTGCTGAGACATTTTGACATCCTCCTTTTCTCCCGTTGAGTCACCCGACGGGTATAATCTCGTGAAAAAAACTATTGTAAGAGAGCACATACATAAAGAACCTAAAAAAGCTGACGTTCATCTATAGGGAAAATCAGCTTTTTTAGATACAAAAAAAACTCTTTGGGCAAAGAGATTTTTTGATAAACCGTTATCTTCCCCCGTCACATGAGGCTGGAAGGAGCACCGGGTTCCAATTGACATCGGAACTGGTTGCTGACTACCATTGGGCCAGATCCCTTAGCAGGTAGTACTCTTGATAATTTTTTTGAATTGTCAACGTGTCAGTAGCGTACCACCGCTCGGTAACCCTTGTCAAGCTACCTGATGATTTTGTCAATAATACCGTATTTCTTGGCCTCTTCCGGGTTCATAAAATAGTCACGATCGGTGTCGGCTTCAATTTTTTTAAGCGGCTGAGCCGTGTGCTTGGCTAAAATTTGATTCAGTCGATCACGAATCTTCAAAATATGCTCGGCGCGAATCTTAATGTCGGTGGCCTGGCCTTCAGCGCCACCCATCACCTGGTGCAACATAATCTCGGCGTTGGGCAGAGCAATTCTTTTTCCCGCCGCTCCGGCCGCCAGCAGCACCGCGCCCATACTGGCGGCGATGCCAACGCAAATAGTGGCGACATCACACTTTACATACTGCATCGTATCGTAGACCGCCAAACCGCTCGTTACCAAACCGCCGGGGGTATTAATGTAGAGTTTAATGTCAGCCTTGGCATCCTGGCTTTCCAGGAATAAAAGTTGGGCAATGACTGAGTTGGCCAGGTCATCCGTAATCGGGTCGCCCAAAAAAATAATCCTCTCCTTTAAAAGGCGCGAGTAAATATCATACGCCCGCTCGCCAAACTGCGATTTCTCCACCACCATGGGGATAAGATTCATATTCTTGGTCATACGGGAGTAGTATAATCGTTCTACATCTATACGTCTAGACTGGCTTTACCGTCCACCCCTGCGGTGTTTCCGTAAGCTTGCCCAGGATAGAAAACCGGCGGTTTGGCGG
>Ga0209542_10007177_pt1 | contig 21321 bp, 25 predicted proteins | sample RifCSPhighO2_01_FD_184028 | JGI IMG/M metagenome (GOLD analysis project Ga0209542, IMG submission 184028) | Soil microbial communities from Rifle, Colorado - Rifle CSP2_plank highO2_0.1 (SPAdes) (version 2) | ecosystem: Environmental > Terrestrial > Deep subsurface > Rock core/Sediment ... | reverse complement strand
TTTGGGCTGTTCCTGGACTTTGACCTCAACTGCAGACGGAACAGAAGTGATGATATTTTTGCTATTTTTATCAAGAGCTAAAAAAGATTCAAAAGTGAATTGAAGATTCGTATCTAATGCCAGCCCTTGGGTTATGTCAATCTGGGCGACATCAATTGATCCAGATTTACCCGTCGGTGAGCTTATATCTTTGGTAGCAAAATAACTTATCTTTCCAGGGCTGCATTTATTTTCTAAAATATTCCAACCTTCAATCAGATTTTTAACCGGAGCAGCCGCCAAATAGTTAGTACAGTCAAGCGTATCCGGTAATTTTAATGTAAATTGCACGGAAGTTGTTTCTACCGCTCCCGTATTAATCTGAACTTTCAAGGAGAATGGCTCATCTGCATACGCTGGTGAAACTAATTCTGCGGAAGCCGTATTAGGCGCGAGGATTGCTTTTCCTACAAATTGGCTTGAGAAGATTAGTAATACTAATAGGGCAAGGATAGCGATAAGAGTTATTATGGCGATAAGAAAAGGTTTTGCTTTGTCTGCCGCAGGAACAGCACGTGCTTTGGTCATACGTTTAGAAGCCTTGGAAGTACGCTTTGATGCAGGTTTCGATTTCTTCCCTGACTTTTTACTTTTATTTTTTTTCATTTTTGTTTATTGTTTGCCAAACCAGGTGGTTAAAGTAGTAATGAACGCATTTAATTTCAGAAACTTGCAGCTAGCCGCGGTGCATCCCTCAAAAGGCTGACCGTCCATAGTTTTATTCTGAAAAGCGTTTGATATTCCTTTTAATGCGTCTTTATCTGCTCCGGCAGAATTTATGGCTGCTTCGCATAATTGCTTGTCGCCAACTTGAGGAAATAAAGCTACCATTTGACAATTATGTTTTTCTGCGCAGGCAGTACAATCACATTTTATCAGTCCGCCGCATCCATTAGGAACAAATCCACAGGCTTCCTCAGGGCAAGTTATATTTAAAGGAACACAGAAATTATTAGCGACTTTTGTGATAATGGTAGGATTGATTACAAGTGTATAATAATTAACAAACGGAGGAGTTCCATCTACCTGATCCCAAGTAGCGCTAGAGTTTGCTTTGTCAACAGTAATACTAATTGTTCCTCTAGCTTTTGCCTGCATCTGCAATCGCCCTAACTTATATCGAGCCAAAGGCTTCACTTTTGTTTCTACAAAGCTGCTGTGAGAAAAGAGACCACTAACATAAGTATTGCTTCCACCAAAGAGATTGCCATTTTCTCCCAAGCCATTAAAGTCAGCAATAGCTGGATCGCTGGAAACCAATTTTATGATTGCAGAGTAAAGTGCACCGGCAGAGGGATCTTCCCCGCCTGCACCGCCAGGTGTGACATAAATATCTACCCAGAAAGTACTGCCGTTTTTCAAATCTTCAGGGATATTGGCGACTGCTTCAACTAATAAATCGGTTTCCTTAAGCTGCAGGGGCGTAAAGGTTGGTAGGTTTACTGGCGAGTTAACAATTTGTGTTTCAACAGTAACTTGGGTGACATCAATGTAATCTAAGGCATAGGTCAAACTAGGAAGCAATAATAACAACACTACTAGCATCACCTTTTTGAACATCTTAATCCACCAAACTCTTTTTTATAAGAGAGTCCTTTGAGGCTTATATATTTTCCGATTTAATTGAAACTAGAAATATTAAAATAATACTCTTCTTATTCTCAGCTAATGAATGATTTACTAAAGTTTCTGAATAAAAACAGAAAAAAGTTAGTTCTGGTTGATTATGAATCGCTGATTAATACCTCAAGCCAGATAGAAGCATTGAAAGCAGAGAAAGATCAAAAGAAAAAAGCGGCCGCGGTTGAAGCGATTAAACGAAACCTAAATGGGTTGGAAGCGGTAGCAAAAACTAGGCACTATGCCAGCGCGGAATATACCAGCCCTTACGCAGATGTGAAGAACAGACTTATTCTCCAAGAAGCAATCGGATTTGCCAGAAGGCTCTTGAGGGAAGTATAAAAAATGTTTAGTTGCCATAAATGTTATCGTGATGATCTAACTCAAAAAAGATGATTTTGTCTTCAGAAGGAAGGTATTTGAATATTAAAACGAACGAACCTTTGATATGCACCCGCTTAAATTCTTGCATCGGCGCCCGTAAATTTTTATAATGAGCGACATCTGCGCAGGAAAGAATCTCATCAAACTTTTTTATGACTGCCTCATACATCACTTTATCCTTCTTAGTCAGTTTATGAAGCGTTTTCCGAAGACCCTCTTCTACTAAGAAATCACGCATTTTCTATGTCCTTACGTAATTCTGAAAGAGATTTGTAACTTTTATATTTGCCAGTCTTTTCCATAACTTTCATTTTATGTACAAATTCTGGTTTTAATTCTGGTTCAAGAAATTCTTCTTCAAATTTATCTATCACAAAGTTGATGGCTTCAGATTTGTTTTTGAAACCGTATTTTCCCTTTATGATAGTCAAAATTCTATCTTCATATTCTCCTAAGTTGATTATAGCTTGCGTCATTTCATCCCCCATTATTAATTATAATGAAATATAGTGATTTATTATATAAACTTTTCTACCCCATTTTCCCCATAACTTTTATAAATAATTAACAATAGTTAAGAATAAGTGAAAAAATGCAGAAAGTAGACCTAAATCTCAACCGGGAACTGTACGATAAAGCCGACCAGCATAAAGCTAAATTCATTGCTAAGCCAGGCTTAAATGAAGAAATCGTCAGATTAATTTCCAACAGCAAACACGAACCAGAGTGGATGCTGCAAAAACGGCTTAAAGGGTTGGAATTATTCAAGCAAACTTCTATGCCCACCTGGGGTCCGGATTTATCAGATTTGAATGTTAATGAAATTGTTTTCTTTGTTGATCCCAATGCTAAAGAAACGAACAAATGGGAAGAAGTTCCTGAAGAGATCAAACAAACTTTTGACCGTTTAGGAATTCCGGAAGCGGAAAAGAAAGTCTTAGCTGGAGTAGGTGCGCAGTATGATTCTAATGTAGTGTATCACAACTTGATCAAAGAACTGAAAGATCAGGGCGTGATTTTCGAAAACATGGACGTAGCAGTACAAAAGTATCCGGAGATGGTCAAGAAATATTTCATGACTTCCTGCATTCCTATCAGTGATCATAAATTCATTATGTTACATGCCGCAGTGTGGAGCGGGGGAACTTTCATCTATGTGCCAAAAGGAGTCAAAGTCGAACTGCCGTTGCAAGCGTACTTCAGAATGAATGAGCAGAGCGGCGGACAATTCGAACACACTTTGATCATTGTTGATGAGGGTGCAGAATTACATTACATTGAAGGTTGTTCCTCACCAAGATACAGCAAAAATTCTCTCCATGCCGGATGCGTGGAATTACACGTGCTTCCCGGAGCAAAGATGACCTATTCGTCTATCGAAAACTGGAGCAAGAATGTCTACAACCTGAATACTAAACGCGCGATCGTGCATAAGAATGCAGCAGTGCGCTGGCTGAATGGCAACATGGGCAGCTGCAAAACCATGTTGTATCCATGCTCCATTCTTTCAGGCGAGAATGCCCATTCAGAAAGTATTGGCATTGCTTTCGCCGGCCCAGGCCAGGATCAGGATACTGGAGCGAAGGCCATTCACATCGCTCCTAATACAACTTCCATCATCAAAGCAAAAAGTATCAGCAAAGGAGGAGGAATTTCCAGTTACCGTGGTTTAGTCAGAGTGACCAAAGATGCAGTCAATACCAAATCAAATGTGCAGTGTGACGCTTTACTCTTAGACAGCCAATCTGTTTCCAACACCTATCCATACATGAAAGTGGATAATAACAAAGTAAATCTTGGTCATGAAGCAACCGTGAGCAAGATCGGTGAGGAACAATTATTTTATCTTACTAGTCGCGGCTTGACTGAACAGCAAGCACTGCAAATGATTGTTTCCGGATTTATAGAACCAGTAATCAAAGCACTACCATTAGAATACGCAGTGGAATTGAACAAATTGATTGAATTAGAGGTAAAAGGCTTTTAGCGATCTAGATGAAGCAATGACCACTACAATTATCCAAATGAAAGAACAAGCAGAGAAAAAGTTTACTGAGTTAGAACTCCCTACACAAAATCATGGAAAAGGATTTGCATTAAACATTACAGTAGATTGGGAAAAAGTATTTGCAGAAATACAAAAAGCAGAAGATGCTGAGATTATTACAGATGACGCTGCAAAAGAAAAAATAAAAATTTGCAAGTTGTCAGAGTTAGGAGAAGCATTTGTGGCAAAGTGTGCACAGAAACTAGTTCCTGCTGAGAATAAGCTCTTGGCACTCCATTATAGTGTTGCTGCTGATGCTACAGTAATTATCATACCAAAAAATACCGTGATTGAAAATCCAATTATCATTAATACTACAGCGAATCTTCCAGTATCTGCAGAAAGCATTATTGTAATTGCCGAGGAAGGCTCACAAGCAATTATTGTAGAAAATGCAACTTCAACTAAAGATGCTCACTACAAAAGTCAAGTAATTCAGATCTATGCTCATGCAAATGCTAAGATTACTTATTGCACTATCTACAATGAAACAGCAGGAACACATTCATTTACTACCAAGAGAGCAGAAGTGTTGCAGGACGCAAACATACAATGGTTTGATTTTTCAGTAGGAGAAGGATTTACCCAAGTGCAGCTGCGAAGTTATTTGCGCGAAACAGGTGCAGCTTCACAGCAATATCAAGCAATTGTTGGAAGGAATGCACAACAAGCAGATCTTAATTCAGAAGTCTTTCATCAAAAAAGCAAGACTAATTCAGCGATGTTAGCCAAAGGAATTCTCTCTGATAAGTCTCGAGCCCTGCATCGCGGAACTATCCGCGTAGAAAAAAATGCTTTTAATTGTCAAGGAGACCAGCGTTCCGACATTCTGCTCTTAGGCAATGAAGCGCGCTGCAATGCTATTCCGGTCTTAGAAGTGGAAAACGATGATGTTTCCTGCTCACATGGAACTACGATGGGACAGATTGATGAAGAACAATTATATTATTTGCTTTCCCGCGGCTTAGATGAAAATATAGCAAAAAAAATGTTGGTGATCGCTTTTGTTGAGCCTATTTTGCAAAAAATTGCCAATGAAAAAGTTAGAGAAGAGATACAGAATATTATTCAAGAAAGGTTAGAAAGAAAATGATTTCAACAAAACAAGATTTCCCAATACTGAACAATGGCTTGATTTACCTAGATTCGAGTGCGACTACGCAGAAGCCGAAAAAAGTGATTGAAGCGGTGCAAAAATACTACGAAGAAGATAATGCTAATGTACATCGCGGCATTTACAAGCTAGCGCAGAAAGCGACCGTACTGTATGAAAAAGCACACGAAGTAGTGGCTCAATTTATCAGCGCTGAATTTGAAGAAATAGTTTTTACTAAAGGCACTACCGAAGGATTGAATTTACTGGCGTACTCTCTAGGCAAGGGTTTGAAAGCAGGAGATGAAATCGTGTTGACGGAAATGGAACATCACAGTAATATTGTTCCCTGGCAGCAAATGGCAAAAGAAAAAGGATTAGTGATTAAATTTATTCCCGTTACAGCAGACTATGAATTAGATTTAAATAAAGCACGAGAAATGATTACAGCAAAAACAAAAATCGTTTCTATTGTACACATGTCCAACGTGCTGGGAACTATCAATCCCATTAAAGAGATTACAGAAATTGCCCATCAAGCTGGTGCGGTGATGATTGTTGATGCCGCGCAGTCCGTACCGCATCTGCCTGTTAACGTTAAAGAATTGAATTGTGATTTCTTAGTATTTTCCGGACATAAGATGTGTGCTCCGACCGGAATCGGTGTTTTATATGGAAGAAAAGAGTTACTTAAAAAAATGCAGCCTTTCCTCTATGGCGGAGATATGATTCGGGAAGTTACTTTTGAAAATTCCAGCTGGAATGAGCTGCCCTGGAAATTTGAAGCAGGCACGCCCAACATGGCCGGTGCAGCAGGATTGATGGCCGCAATTGAATATTTGCAGAAGATCGGAATGAAAAATATTGAAGCGCATGGACAGGAAGTAGTGAGCTATGCCTTGGAAAAAATATCAACTATTTCTGGAGCCACTATTATTGGGCCTGCTGCAACTGAAAATAGAGGAGCAGTTATTTCTTTTAACATCGAAGGAATACATCCGCATGATCTCAGCGAAATGCTGGATAAAGAAAATATTGCCGTGCGCGGCGGATTTCATTGCGCCATGCCGCTCTTTTCCAAATTAAAAATTGAGGGAAGTATCCGCGCTTCATTTTATATTTATAATAGCAAAGAAGACGTTGATAGGTTAGTGAGCGCAGTTACAAAAATAGTGGAGCAAAGCAAGGAAGTAAATATCATCAACAGGAATGAAATTGCTTCCGGCGAATTAAGCGAAGAGCAGGAAATGTACAAAGAAAATGTAATTGATCATTACCAGCATCCCCGAAATAAACACGAGATGTTGAATTGCACGGCACAACATCGCGATGTTAATCCTTTATGTGGAGATACTATTACAGTTTATCTCAAAACCGCAGGAGATAGAGTTGAAGAAATTTCCTTCACTGGTAATGGTTGTGCCATCAGTCAGGCTTCTGCCTCTTTATTGACGGAAAAGCTGAAAGGAAAAAATATCGAAGAAGTGAAAAGATTCGATCAGAGAGAAGTATTTGGCTTGCTGGGAATACCGATCAGCCATACCAGAACTAAATGCGCCTTATTATCATTAAAATCAGTACATCATGCTTTGGAGGCCATATAATGACTATAAATAAAAATTCAAAATTGGAGATTCTTGATCTGCGAGTAGAAGTAAACGGAACAGAAATCATTAAAGGAGTTACCCTTACTTTTTATCCCGGTAAAGTACATGCTTTGATGGGCCCCAACGGTTCAGGAAAATCAACCTTAGCTCATGCTATCATGGGACATCCTCGCTATAAGATTACCGGTGGAAAGATACTGCTGAACGGAGAAGATATCACTACGGCTAAACCGGAAGTGCGCGCGCAAAAAGGATTGTTTTTGTCATTCCAATATCCTTCTGAGATTTCCGGAGTTACTATCAGCAGCTTTTTGCGAACGGCAGTAAATAATCTACGCGAGAAAAAAGGCTTGCCTGCTTACTCCGTGATTGATTTTCACAAAGTATTAAAAGAAAAAATGATCCAGTTGAAGATGGATCCTGCCTTTAGCAAGCGTTACCTTAATGAAGGATTTTCCGGCGGGGAGAAGAAACGTATGGAAATGTTACAACTAGCGATGCTGGAACCAAGCTATGCTTTGCTGGATGAGACAGATTCAGGATTAGATGTGGATGCCATGAAGACCGTAGCGGAAGGAATTGAGAAAGTTCGCCAGGAATTAGAAACCAGCATTGTTATTATTACTCATTACAATAAATTTTTAGAACATGTGAAGCCTGATTTTGTCAGCGTATTATCTGAAGGAAAAATAGTCAAGAACGGCGGATATGAGGTAGCGCAGCAAATTGAGAAGAAAGGTTTTGGAGAATTAAAATGATAACAGAAATAACCAAAGAACAACTAATTGAAAACGTCTTCAAGAAGTATGAAGATCCCGAACTAAACATCGACGTCTGGACTTTAGGATTGATTTACGAAATTAAAATTGAGGAGAACAAAGTCAAAGTAGTTTTAACCTTTACCTCGGTGATGTGTCCCTTTGGACCGCAGATGGTGGAAGATTTGAAAAAAATGATCTTTGAACAAGGTGCGGGAGAAGTAGCTATTGAAGTTACCTTCACACCGCCTTGGAAACCTTCAGATGAATTACGGGAGATGTTAGGAGTGTAATGAAAAAATGATCTATCTCGATTATGCAGCAGCGGCACCAGCACGAAAAGAAGTTCGCAAAGTAGTGAGAAGCATGGAGAAATATTTTGCTAATCCTAGCAGCGGGCATGATGCAGGAAATAGAGCAAAATGGATGATAGAAGGAGCAAGAGAAAAGATTAAAGAAATTATGAACGCCTCAAGTAAGGACAAGATTATTTTTACTGCCAGCGGAACAGAAAGTCTCAATCTGGCTATCAAAGGGGTAGCTCAGGCTTATCGAAAAAAAGGAAGTCATATTATTACTAGCACCATCGAACATAAAGCAGTATTGGAAACTTGCAAATTTTTGGAAAAAGAAGGGTTCAAAGTAACTTATCTTAAAGTCGACCAATACGGAAGAGTTAATCCAAAAGAAGTGGAGAAAGCAATTACCAAGAAGACCATCCTAGTTTCAATTATGTATGCTAACAATGAAGTGGGAACTATCCAGCCAATTAAGGAAATTGCGGCAATTGCCAAAAAGAAAAAAGTATTATTTCATACTGATGCTTGTCAGGCAGGATTTCTTGCTTTGGATGTACAGCAATTAGGTGTTGACTTATTGACTTTAAACAGCAACAAAATCTATGGCCCAAAAGGAGCAGGATTGCTGTATCTACGAAAAGGAGTAGAAATTCAACCGCTGATTCATGGCGGAGGGCAGGAGTATGGATTGCGTTCTGGAACCGAAAATGTCGCAGCAATAAGAGGTTTTGGTAAAGCATTAGGATTGGCGCAACGAGAGAAAGAACAAGAGAATAAGCGCTTACAAGAATTAAGAGCTTATTTTGTTTCTGAAGTTAGGAAAAAAATATTGAATACCCTACTTAATGGTCATCCTACGGAACGATTACCCAATAATGTTCATCTTTCCTTTGCCGGAGTAGAAGCAGAAACAGTGTTATATTATTTGAGTCTGCAAGGTATTTTTGCTTCTGCAGGAAGTGCTTGTACCGCGAATGAGATTGAAGTCAGTCATGTTCTGAAAGCGATGAACGTACCTGAAAAGTTGGCGAGAGGAAGCATTCGCTTTAGCTTAGGGAAATATACAGGTAAAAGAGATATTGATAAAGTAATAGCAGTTCTGGTTCAAGTAGTTAATTCTTTGAGAAAGGCGTTCTAGATTTTTCCACAACATAAACTATTTAAACTACTCATACTCATTTGCGCTTCAATAATAAGTTGGAGGGTAAAAATGAAAAAATTGATAGTAATGATGATAATTTCTTTGTTGGTGTTTTCAGCGTTGGCGACAGCTGCTGGAAATCAGCCGGAGAAAGTAAGAGTATTTATTGAATTTAAAGGAAAGCCAGACACCAGCGCAGTATATCTCGCTGGTGGAAGAGTGCTGCACAGTTATGAGATTTTAGACAATGTCTTAGCAGTAGAAGTGCCTGTTACTGCACTGAATGGCTTGTTAATGAATCCAAATGTGGTAAATGTCGAGTTCGATGCAGTAGCTCAAGCTTCGGGTAAACCTGCACCTTCACAACCAGCGCAGACATTACCGTGGGGCGTAAATAAAATTGACGCTGAACTTTCTAATCAAACCGGAGCAGGAGTAAAAGTCTGCGTGGTTGATACTGGAATCGATAAAACTCATCCTGACTTGCAAGCTAATATTGCAGGAGGAAGAAACTTTGTAGCCAAAGGATTAACTCTTGACTCAACTAAATGGGTTGACGATAACGGCCATGGAACTCACGTAGCAGGAACTATCGCTGCCGTTAACAACAACATTGGCGTAGTCGGAGTTGCTCCGCAAGCTTCCTTGTTGGCAGCAAAAGTATTGAATAGGCAAGGTTCTGGATATTTCAGTGATATCATGGCAGGAATCGACTGGTGTACCCAGAGCGGAGCTAAAGTTATCTCGATGAGCTTAGGATCCAGTTCTGATGTACAAGCATTCCATGATACTGTTGATGCTGCTTATGCTAACGGCGTATTAGTGGTTGCCGCTGCGGGAAATGATTACGGCGGACCAGTTTCCTACCCTGCTGCATACGATTCAGTTATCGCTGTTTCGGCAACGGACAGCAACAACAACCTTGCTTCCTTCAGCAATGTTGGACCACAAGTGGAATTAGCTGCTCCTGGCGTAAGCGTTCTTTCAACCTGGATGGGTGGAGGATACAACACTATCAGCGGAACCAGCATGGCTACTCCGCATGTTTCCGGAACTGCGGCCTTAGCTATCCAAGCAAATCCGTTGATGAGCAACGTAGAAATACGGACTTTGTTGCAAAGTACTGCAGATGATTTAGGTGCAGTAGGCAGAGATAATTTGTTTGGCTACGGTTTAGTAGACGCTGAATTATTAAACTAGATTTTTTCTTTTATTTTTCTTTTTATTAATTTCTTCCAATACCTTTTTAACGTCTGTTTATTTTACGCTCTTCATGAAAGTCCCTGCACAACATCCCCAGGAAATTGAAGTGTGGTATATCCTTCCCGCTATTAGGAAAGAACTAGTCTCAGCTCTGAAGGAGAAAGGAAAGTCACAGAAAGATATTGCTAAATTATTGAATATTACCGAGGCGGCTGTCTCTCAATATGTTTCAGAAAAAAGAGCAAAAGAGATTATCTTTCCTCAAGAAGTAAAAGATTTTATACATAAAACTGTTTCTGAAATCAAGGATGCTACCAGTGCCTTTCATCAAATCCAAAGAATAAATGAATTTATCAAAAAATCAAAAGCTTTATGCCAGCTGCATGCCCAGATCGAGGGAAACTTGAAGGGCTGTGATGTCTGTTATAAGAAATAAAAAAATTTTATAATTTTTCCTTCTCTTTAAACTTCTCAAGAATAAATGTAAGCGCTTCATCAACTTTATCTGATTTTATGACTGCTCCGCCTACTGCAAAATGGCCACCGCCAGAGCCGCCAAATTTCCGGCCTACCTCCTGGCAAAGTTCAGCGATATTAACCTTACATCGTTCCTTATGAAAAATATTTGAGCCAATACCGAATCTCGCCTTTTTTTCCTCATCAATTATTCGCAAGTTTACATGATAACTGGCCTGCGGAAACTTCATATAGGAATAAAAGCGATCAGGCAAACCAATGTTTGTTTTTGCCAGTCGATCATCTTGAATCACGCATTTTGCTTCTTCATCAAATTTCAAATAAGTGTCAACATTATTTCTCCATAGTTCAAAACTTTCTAGCTGCGACTTATGGAACATTAAGGGATTTAGTTGCCAGAGCGGTTTGCTGGATAAAGGGGTTTCTCCTAATTCAGAAGTGAGCAAAGTGCGAAAGATTTCCTCATTTAAATTGCGGTCACGGGTATTGAACATAGCACCAATCATGGTTAATTTTTGCACCGCGGAAGGATTTTGATATTCTTTTTGTTTGTAAAAAGAATCCTTGATATCTTTTTTAGTGTATTCAGCATTATCAATCACATCAATGGCCTTCTTGAATTCCAGAAGTTCCTTACTTGATTTTGCTCCTTTTTGCAAAGCCAGATCGATCAGAAAACCAGTACAGCTTGGGGCAATTTTCCAATAATAATTTTCGGGAAGTTTTTCTGCTGGTTTAGTAGTCAGATGATGATCACACCAGAACAAAGTTTTTTTTTCCGGACGGGGAAGGTCAAGAATAATATCGCCGGAAAAAAAAGTAACTTTACCAGCTTGAATATCCTGCGGCTGTACTCCTAAGACCGGGATTTCCTGGATTTCTTCTTCAGTTAATTTAGTGTCCAGCAAAAAATTAAAGAATTTTTTTACAGTAAAGGCGCTACAATATCCATCGGTGCAATTTCCATGAGTGATTATTCTATATTTCATCCTTATCTTGATGTAATAGGAGTAACTTTCTTTCGCAATTCTTCTAAAATAAGTTCTGCTGTGCCCGTAAAATGATAATAATTGGAATCACGTGGTTGGAAAAGTAATAATCGTAATAATTCTTCTCCTATTTCATCTTTTTCATCATACCCTATAGAATATACTTTTTCAACAAATCCCTGCTCTTCTGCACCAAAGACCAATCCTTTCAGTCCAGCTTTTAGAAAACGTCTGGTGGGATCACGTATAGGCACCACCGCTTCGCAAAATTGATAGATGTGTTCTGTTTCAGGAAGAAAGACATAGGCAGCATTTCCGAATTTTTTAAAAAAAGCATGGCAGGCTACCACATCAAATCCTCCCGTATTTTGGGCCGGGACGGTAATTAACTTATGTACGCCTTCCTTTTCATGAGCAGCATGAGAAAGGAGCAGGGTGGCAATACTATGGGAACAGAATTGGGATTCATCCGTCCTAAGTCCAAGTTGCGGAGTTTTATATAAATGGTAATACATGCATCGTATTCCGCTTGACACTATAAAAAGATTACTCTTAAATTATTCTTCTTTCTTCTTGGCTTCTTTGCGCAGCCATTCTTTGAATTCGAAGAAGATCTTGTCGTTATCGATCTTTCCGCTACGGATTTTCACTCTGTCCGAGATCAGCCTAAAGATATCGTTTGCTCTCACCACAAATTCCGCTTCCAGAAGCATCTTGTTATTAGTCTCAGAAAAGGCATCAACAATGGCCTGCTTGCAGTTTGCCCTGAGCATGATATTATTCCAAACGGCATCCCAATCGCCGGCAAATTCCTTAACCCGGCCGGCCATACGCTTTAAGATGTCAGAGTTGCCATTGCGCAATTCATCAGTAATTTCTAATTGATCAGTCACCGGATTGTAGACCATCAGATCGACAAAGCCATTCTCACGTAACGGGTCATCATTCCATTCCTTGCGCACTTCCGTGATACGTAAAATGCGTTTGTATTTTTTTAGTCCGGAAATAACGGGATTAGTGACGATGATAACGTCTATAGCCTTGAAGGAAGTTTTAGGAACACCAATATCATTAACGACACGATCAAAGACTCCGTAAGGAGAGTCAGCATGAATAGTTCCGGCTACCACGTTCGCAGCTGCGCCAACCCGCATGGCTTCAAATAAAGCAATGGCTTCCTTGGATCGAACTTCACCGACGAAGATAGCTGAGTCTCCCAGACGTAGAGTAGATCTAATGCCTATAGAGGGATCAACTTCTGATCCTGGCGAGGATAAGGCCGAAGCTACTTTCAAAGGTTCAATGTTGTATCCTAATTTACGAATTGATTCCGTCGGAAGTTCAAAAGTATCTTCAATAGTCAGGATTCTGGCGCGGCGCATGATTTCAGTCAGGAATGAACCAAGCAAGGACGTTTTTCCTGAGCTTCTGGTTCCCGCTACCAAGATAGCTGCGTTATTGTCGATGAGAAAACTTATCAGCCCCGCGGCGATGGCGTTCATATACCTGACTTTCGGCTGGATGTAGAGGGGAAAAGTCCAAGGAAAATCTCGATGCCGGCGGAAGGAAAAAACTAAACCGGTCGGACTTAAGGGTGCGGTAATAGCCGAAACCCTGGAGGTGAATCCTTCCACTCTCAGTTCCGTGTCTAAGATAGGATTAGCCTCATCTAAAGGACGTCCCGAAATGAGACGCAATTTAGTGGCCCAGCTTTCTACTTCTAGAATAGTAGGAAAAATATTAGTGTAACAGTCGCCATAATCTTCATGCACAATGAAGACCGGCAGTACTCCATTAGGTGAATTGACATTCACGTCTTGCACTTTAGGATCCGACAACAAAAGTTCTATCAGTCCAAAACCGACAGTATGTCGTAAGAGCGCTTGCGCCAGCTCATCCATTTTTTCTTCTTTTATCTTTAGATTCTGATGCTGAGCTAAATCAGATAACAAATCTTTTCCGATGTTGAAAAAGACTTCCCGCATGCGTTGCGGATCGACGAACTCTTCCTTTTCCGGCTTATGTTCAGACATGATGCGTTTAGCATCGTCAAGCAGCTGTAATTCATCTTCCGAAAAAAGAAACTCCGGAGGAGTCAAATGATAAAGGATTTTAACATTATCGTCGAAGGAGAAGATATTGACTTCGCAATCATCATTATCAATCTGGAAATTATAACTGTCTTCCAGATTGCCTTGGGGAAATTCCATCCGCAGTTTAGTGAGCATAAAATCAGGCTGGGTAGTGGGATGGAAAAGATTACCATAAATTTCCCGTGCACCGAGCTTGTATTCATGGCTCTGAGGCATTAAGAGTTTGATCAGGCGCAGGCCTTCAATTATTTTAATGACTGCTTCCAAGATACTGATAAATTTTTTCTGACTGGCCAGATGCCGAGTATCCAGAAGAGAATTCAATTTTATTTTTTCTTTAGTTTCTAGACGTTTAAGTTCTACGAAAGCAGCAAAAGGATCTTCCTTCAAGCGTTTGGAGACCAGACGCTGAAACAAAGCGTAAGAACTGCGGATATAGCGTTCATGAAGCGGATCTACCACTAAATGCGAATAGCTGAAGCGTTCTTCTTGGGTGAGATGCTTGTAGACTGCGGCCAGTTCATTTAACAAGGAAACTTGGTCGTAGTCATATTGGTATTCACGCTGCTGGGTGAGAATGATAGTGGTAACTCCAGTAACTTCCATCAAGGTATCGATCACTTTAGACATGCAGAGATCAGCATACTCAATGGAAGGAGGAAAACTACAATTTTCACAGGAAATCTTGAGAATTTTATTTTCTCCTTCGTGATAGGTCTCGTACTCAAAACAGGCTTTCGCTTTATCTTCATCCATCTTTTTAGAACTTAGAGCGGAAAGAGTTTATTATATTTTCTGTGGAAAAAATTTATTAAATACCTTTTAGGAATGCTTATAGATGAAACAACTTGATCTTTTTACCGGGCAAGAAAGCGAGTATGTTGAAAGATTCCCACTGTATCTTTCTCATTTTGATAGTCCGCGAAGCCTTGAAAGATTATTATCGGGATTAAATGTCCTTGAAGTAGGATTATTTTATCTAGGCGATAGAATGAAAAAAAGGCCGATCAGTCCTAATTATGAAGGCCTTTGTCCTTTTCATAAAGAAAAAACTCCTTCATTTTACCTTCAGCCGAAAAAGAATAGGTTTCATTGTTACGGTTGCGGAGAGAAGGGTGGCCCATTAAGATTAGATGTTTGTCTTTGTCGAGGAGGTAAAATTTATCCGATTATCGCAGAAAGAGCGAAATTAACTGAAATACTGCCCTCTCTTTCATTAAATTTAATCATATCTGCAGAGCAGCAGCAACATCATTCTGAACAACGAGAATATCTTACGGTCTTGCGAGAAGCACTTCTACGAGAACAATACCACTCCTGAATACTCACATAACTTTATTATAGATTTCTTCCTCATATAAAGGAATGGCTACTGCACCTCCCGCGCCGCAAACAGAGAGCTTTGATCCGGCGAAACTCTATGTCTGGGTAAAAAGTTTAGAAAGCAAAGTGAATAATCTTATCCGGGAAGTGGATGTGCTGAAGAATGATTTCATTAAAAGAGCAAATCAGCTTAATAAAGATTTCAAAACGCTCAGCGATGACCAGTTAGAAGTGCGCCATGAGCAGGAAAAAACGAATCAAAAAATGACTTTGATCATCAATGAACTCAAGCAGACGGCCGGGCAGGAAGAAGTGATGGTCCTGAAACGGTATCTTGAATACTGGAATCCGCTTAATTTTGTAACCCAAAAAGACTTGGAAAAAGCAATTGAGAGCAAATTAGAAGAAGCACGAAAGAAGATAGTCTAAGACAAGAAATAGATTTAAATAGAGAAAAGTTTTCAGTATCACAAAAGAGGTAGATTAATGGCGTTATTTGACAAGAAAGCAGCTCCGGTTTCTGAAGTATTACAGCTCCGCCAGCAAGGCCTTACAGACGATATTGTGATTGAAGAATTATCACAGCGCGGATTTACACAGCAGCAGATTAGTGAAGCTATTGCTCAGGCTGATGCTGCACAACCCGGAAGCGGACAGGATTCTGGCTATGGAATGCCGGCTATGCCTGCTGCATCTTCCTACGCTCCAGAAATGCCTTCTCCTCAGCCAGCCCAGGACGATATGAGCAATATTTACGAACGGATCGAAGAAATCGCGGAAAATATGATCGATGAAAAGTGGGATGATCTGATCGCGGAAGTCAAGAAAATCATTGATTGGAAAAATAAAGTTGAAGAAAAACAAAGCAAATTACAATTTGAAGTAGACAAGTTAAAAGAAGATTTTAAGATGCTGCATGAAGCCGTGGTCGGAAAATTAGAAGATTATGACACGCGCATGCGAGATGTAGGTACAGAATTGAAAGCAGTAGGAAAAGTATTCAAGGATGTTATTCCTACTTTTGTCGATAACGTCAAGGAATTAACTGCAGTAAAAGAAGAGTTAAAGAAGAAAAAGTAGAAATTTTAGGCGTACAGATTTTCAATATCACTTTTTAATCATCTAAAAACATATAAACCATTTTCTTTGCCTTTCTGAATATGGAACCAACAAAACCCAAACTTTACTTTGGACATACTGTTGACTTGTACGGCACTCCTAAGGAGCTCGAGCTAGTCAGATGCATAGAACAAGAATTTCCTGATTATGAAGTGGAAAACCCCAGTCAGCCGGTGCATGAAGAAGGATATCAGACCTACAAAAGAGAAACCGGAAAAGGAATGGATTATTATTTTCAAAAGGTTCTGCCAGCTATGGCAGGGGGTGTTTTCCAGCCTTTTGCAGATGGAAAGTTTGGCGCGGGTGTCTTTGGAGAAGCAAAATTCTTGCATGAACAAGGAAAACCCATTTATGAGATTACCCTTGAGGGTGTAGTGAGTACGCTGGAACTGGATGCTTCCCGCGCTTTATCAGTGGAAGAAACACGAAAAAGAGTGTATAAGAAATAAGATAATAAAAATTAATTTTTTTTACTGTTTTTACCCGCTCAACAGCGCTACCGCAAAAACTACTATCGCAAACACTACCAATAATCCTAGCACTTTAGGATGAAATAAGGTTGAATAAATATTCTGCTGAAAATCCGAACTTGCTACTTGTTCTTGGCCCTCTACAGTGGTAGTAGAAGGTTGTCCTGCCGCTTGCTCTAAGAGAGATTGTCCTAAGACTTTTCCAAAACCGGCCACAATGATAAGGATTCCTACAGCAATGAGGACCCATTGTATACTACTTTCCTTGTAAGCAGTAACATCCTTGGCTCCCATGATCATGAATAGCAAGACCATTAAGACAAAGAAAATGATGGCAATAGCAAACCAGGGAATGATGAAATTGATCAGATCGATGGCAGTGCGGGAAAGCAAAATGGTCAAGGCCGCGGCGCTGGCAATCATGGAATTAATGCCCATTGAATCGCCGATAACTTTCGTTTTCTGCAGTAGAGCAAAAACAAAACACCATACTAACAGCATCGGAAAGATGAAACTAAAGAGCTGCAAAATCCCCAGATCTAAAAATGAAGCCATTTATTTTTTCTCCACATATCTGCCAACTTCATCCGCGAAAGAGCGAAGGAATCCTTTATCATTTTCTTTTTTAGGTTCTTTGACGATGAACCAGACTACCAATCCAAAGATAAGGAGGACAATCATCAATTGCGTCACATCAGCTGACCACCAGTAAAATACATCATAAGGGCCGCGCCATAGTCTTAAGGAAGCGCCAAAGATATAGATGACAAATCCTAAAGCGATGAAAGCAATAAAAGGGGCTGCTGCTGCGCTAAAGTCAGCACCAAAAATCCCCATTAATAAGAGGACCATGATCGCAGCGACAGAAACTAAAGAAATACTGGGCAAGGATTCATTCATGACCTGAACCGGATCATAACCCAGAGGATAGCTGCCGATAATGTGCGGTACTACAAATAATAATGATAATACTAAAGCAATGACGATGCGAAACTGCTTCTGATCTTTGAATAAAGCTAATTTAGCCGTAACCGCATAGATAATAGTAAAGACTAAAAGGAATGGAAGTAAAAAATCCATTACCCCATAAGCTTGAAAATATTGTGCAAGATTAGTAAAGCTTCCGATGACCATATATTGACCTCCTTTGTTCACTCCTTTTTCTTTTCTGGCGTGTACGTTATCCAGACGATGAATCCGATGATGACGACGATGAAAATTAATGATGCGGCCCAGTCAGCGTTAATATTTTCGAATAGATCGAAGATATATTGCAGCCATCCTAGAGCATTCAGAAATATGACGATTAAACCAATAGCCATAAGGTAAATCAAAATCTGAGTTAATACCGGCAGTTCTTTCATACTGTTAAATTCCTTGTCTCCAAAGAACACGCCTACTAAAAGTAGGAAGCAGACGCCAAGTATAATTAACAAAACTACATTAGCCATGACTTCGTTGATGATGCCTACTAGTTTGGTAGAGGCAATGACTAAGAAGGCAATTACGAAAGCCACCATGGCATTAATATTCTTTTTGCCCATATCATGGCCGCTAATTTTTTCTACACCAAAGATCCTGGTTTTTTCCAGAATGGCAAAGATAATAGTAAATACCAGTAAGAAGGGAAGAATAACATCATAGACTCCTAACTTGTTTAATAAACTAATCATCCCTCGGAATGCACTTTCTTCCACCATTTTTACATCTCTTTTTAGATTCAACTAAAAGAATTGAATATATAAATGTTACGGAAGGAGTAAATTAAATATTAGATTTTTCAAAAACGAATCCTTTAAATAGTAGTTCGCATTTTATTTTGTCGAGGTGTATAGACGTGAGGTGGAGAAAGTCATTCATTCAATGGTGTTTTTTATCCACGTTAATTCTAATGCTCCTTTCAGTAGCCGTTACCGCGACTACCGATGTTTCTTCTGTTCCCATCAAAAATGAGATCAGCCCGGCAGAGTATGCTACTTACAGTGTAACTCTAACTAACAAAGAAAATAAAATTCAGACTTACAATCTTTATTCTTTACAATCCGGGCAAGGATGGAATGTTGATCCCTATCCCCTGAAAGATAAAGTAATCGAGTTGGGACCTGGACAAGCACGTACTGTTGTGGTTAGAGCAAAAGCATTATGGGATTTTCCTCCAGGCATTTATTTTGTCTCCTTAACCGTGCAAAGTGATTCCGGAGAATCTTACACCCAGGAATTGAAAATCTACCTAAAAGCAAAAGATCCTTTGGATTATCTTCCCACTATCCGCGTAACTACGGATATGAATGATAAAATAAATCCCAAAGAACCGCAGACCATAAAATTATTTCTGGAAAACAGAAATCCGCTCAACCTGACTGATTTGAAAATACGCATTGAATCAGATATTCCTGAATTTCAAAAAGAAGTAAATGTCGAGCTGGGCCCTCAAAGCAAGAAAACAGTAGAGTTCAGCATCATTCCTAATCCGCTCACTCAACCTAAGAAATATACGCTCTTCTTCGTCTTTGAAAGCAGAGGAGAAGCAGTCAAAGTAGTTGAGCAAAAAATAGAAATATTATCACTTCTCCCGCCATTTGAAGTCATTCCGCACGAAGAATCCGTATATCTTAAGAAAACAAGAGATCTTGAAGTACGCAACACCGGAAACGTGCGCAATACCCAAGTGGTTAAAGATCCCGTTTCCTTGTGGATGCTTCCTATCATCCGCAGCGAAGGTAAAAGCGAAGTAATCGACGGACAACGATACTTGACTTGGGAAGTAGCCTTGAGTCCCGGAGAGTCAGTTAACATTCCTGTAGTGATTAATTACCGCATCCTGGTTTACGTCTTGATTGCTCTGGTCTTGTTTGGGGTATTCTATTGGTATGTGCAATCACCCGTGAGCTTGCATAAATCAGCAATTACTGCTCGCGGTGACGAAGGAACTCTTTCAGAAATAAAAATAACCATTGAGTTACGCAATCATTCCAATAAGCCGATTAGAAGTGTAATGGTAGCTGATACTGTGCCTAGCATTGCCAACATTGATAAAAGCTTAGAACTAGGAACATTAAAGCCACAGGAAACCAAGCAAACTAAAAACGGCACTAAAGTAGTCTGGTCCTTAGCAGAATTAGATGCTCACGAACAAAGATTGATCACTTACAAAATAAAAGCAAAACTAAATATCTTGGGAACATTTAGTCTTCCACGCGCAGAAGTTGAATTCGAGCGCAAGAAAGGACAGCGCAGAAAAGCGTACTCAAATATTTTCCGACTAGGAGAATAAATTTCTCAAAACAGTATACCACAAGATAAAAAGATTTATATATTAGTTTCCTCCTTATAGAAGAAAAATTAAGTACAAATTCCGGGTGAATAAAGAAACAAGAGGGTGTGAACAATGAAAGACTTTTTTTTACAATTAAAGGAAAAATTTATGAAACCTGTTGAAGAACAGGAAGAACCAGTACAAGGAGAAAGTTATGTTGAATTAGATTCTGGAGCTCCAAAAGAAGATAAAGCTAAAGTTTTAGTTCGCCCTTTTGTAATGGAAGAATTTGAAGACATTAAATCTGTTCTTGATGTATTGCGAGAAGGAACAACTATCGCTTTGATCAACATTAAACCCTTGCGAGAAAAGGATTTAGTGGAATTGAAAAGAGCAATTTCCAAATTACGAAAAACCTGTGAAGCAATCGAAGGAGATGTAGCTGGATTCGGCGAAGATTACGTCGTAGCAGTACCTTACTTTGCCAAGATTCACCGCAATACTCCTTTCCCAAATGAGGGACAGGAATAATTCTTTTTTTTCTTACCTACTTTTATATAGCTTTTTAGCATAGTAATATTTAAAAATCAGAATAAAAGTGTCCTCTTCATAGTGCCACCGTCGCTTAATCCGGTATAGCGCAGGATTGCTAATCCTGTTCCGTAAGGAATTCCCGGTTCAAATGCAAGTGTCACGCCACTTGAGAGGCGGAGCGACTGCGCTCATTGCATTCGCTTAGTCACTTAGACTAATCGTGACAATTGGTGAAAGTCCGGGCGGTGGCGCTTTTATTATTTTAACATTCTTTTCTTCCAAATATCTGATTTTATTTTTGTTCTACTAAGAAGTATATCATAATTATTCTGTATTGCGCTATCTATTCTTTTTTCTTTTTTACCAGCATAATTAAAGATTAAATATGTGCCTAAAAGAACAATGCCCCAGATAATAGTAGATCTAATTATGCCCGTTAGATCTTTTTTTTCAGAATAATAATCTAACAATTTAAATAAAATATTTGTCATTCCAAAAAGAATTGCAAGCCATAGGGGAAGATTTAACGATGAAAGATCTCTTTTCTTAAATTTTAGCTCCTCTATTCTTAGCTTTATTTTTTCTGTATCCATCAAGACTATGTTCTAAGAAAACACTTTTTAATCATTGTGAAAGAAACAATCTTACTTTCTTTTCTTCAATTCTTTAATCCCATTCATGTACGGCCAAAGAACTTTAGGAATCTTGACCGTGCCTTCTTTAGTCTGGAAGTTTTCGAGAATTGCCACAATCACTCGAGAGGTAGCAAGAGCAGTATTATTCAACATGTGCACATATTTCCGTTCTCCATTCTTAGCTACATATTTGGTATTCAAAGTTACGGCCTGGTATTCTAAGCAGTTGCTGCA
>Ga0209542_10007175_pt1 | contig 21324 bp, 19 predicted proteins | sample RifCSPhighO2_01_FD_184028 | JGI IMG/M metagenome (GOLD analysis project Ga0209542, IMG submission 184028) | Soil microbial communities from Rifle, Colorado - Rifle CSP2_plank highO2_0.1 (SPAdes) (version 2) | ecosystem: Environmental > Terrestrial > Deep subsurface > Rock core/Sediment ... | reverse complement strand
CGCTATGATAGCCTTCTTTATCAAAAGTTCTTTGATATCTGCCAAATGTCCTAATACCTGCTGTTTCGTCAAATAACTCTTCCGACATTATTCTACGAACCACAGAAGGAATAACTTCTGATTTAACAATAGACTCTCCTTTATAATTAGCCCAAAGGCAGAGTCCCGGATTTATACTTATACTTCTTATTTGACTTCCACTACCGTCTAATCCGTGTGCAAGATAAACCCCTTTTTCATCTTCAAAAATAAAATTTCGATTAAATCTTTGCTTCAAATCATCAGCCATTTCCCGAAGTTTTCTGCTTCTTATTGGATCTCTATCTTGAAGAATATCCGACCAAACCCGCAAAGCTTTCCACGCGTAAGCTTGGACTTCAACCAATGCAATAGGGTCAGGAGGGAAACGATTACTTTTCCATTTTATCGAATCTTTGCTGTCCATCCATCCCTGATTTCTAAGTCCTCCATTATTATGATTGTATTTATAGCTGAGCCATCCATTATACGTTTCCATATTTTGGATCATCCAGTCTAATGCTTTATTAGCTTTTGGAATAAATTGTTCAAGTTCTTCTTCTGTTTCTATGAATATCGGAGTTACAATAAGAGCAAGAGGTGTAGCATCTACGGAGTCATCATTAACGAGATTATCTCCATTTCTATAATAAAATCTATTCCTGGCATCCCTTTCGTTAAATGGCTTTATTTCATGCGGAGATTGACCATTCGGAAGTTGGTATTCCCAAAAGTTAAGAGCTGCCCTTTTTGTTCTGTGCCAAAGCTCAGGGTTGGGGAAATGTCTTACGGTTTCGGCTATAAAATAAGAATTTATAAAAGTGTCTCTCCCGAATCTATGATGAAATCGAGGGTCTTCTGAGGCAGAAATACCTTCTTCACGGACATTATTCAAAATACGGGAAAGAGCCTCATTACTTAGGTCTGAGAGCTCCTCCGGTGTCATTTGAACCGGTTTTATAGCGTCGGATAAAGGATCCACTAAAGCTTGTCTATGGCCCTCGATCATAACTACATTATTAATTTTATCATCAATAACTTACAAAAGTCAAATTTTACTGGATAAAAAATCTATCAAACTGCTTTTCTTACTACAAGAAGGAATTACCGAGATTAGGAATGATATTTAATTCGAAAGCGATCTTTATAGGTTAGACCCTGAATTATACTTCCTATTATTAATCCGTGAAGAAATTTCGATCGCAGTCTCTTAATTAAAATAAAAGGCGCGTACAACGCTGAAAAAATCATCCAGTGATGAATATGATAATGCCCGCTATCTTTTTGAATTTTAATATTTGAGAAGTAGGAAACATTCTTCAGCTTTCTTTCCGGAAGTTTTTTGTAGACTGGAGATTTTTGGTGAGAAGAAACTGTAAAAAACGAAAATCCGGCAATAAGTCCTACAAAAAGTTTAACTATATTTTTGATTTTTATCTTCTGGTTAGATTTTTTATGGATTCTCATATCCATAAATTTTAGCACTTTTGATAGACTTGTGTCAAAGCTAAACTTACTGTTTTACTTATGAAACTAGTTTATATGTTATCCAAATGCCTATACCTGCACCTATTAAGTTTCCCAAAAGCGACCAGGAGGAGAAAAAAGGTGCTGGTTTTATATAAGAGCGCCGTGCTTTGAAATAAATTGCGCTGTTGTGTTTGATAAGAAAAGCTTTTTTAGCTCTTTTAAGGTAAAAAAATCCAGCAATTGTCCTTCTGCCCGTTTTATTTTATTTACATTATCATCCGTTAGCTTAGCGTGATAGCAAGATTCCGACACAAACTCAACTTTTTCAATTTTTATACCCATTTCTTTTTCTACACGCCTACTCATTGCGGTTTCAAAAGATTCTTTGTTTTCTTTAATTCCGCCGATAAAGCACCATGCGTGCTTTTCTTCATCAATTGAGCTATTTCTTTTATACATAAGAAGCGCTTTACCTTTGTATGTTAGAAGGATTGAGGCAGGGGAAATTTTATCATCCATAGATACATTATAGTCTTATTTGAAACCAAAATGGTAAGGAAAATAAGTTAACAAGCAAAACGCGTCCAAGCGCTGGTACTGGCTTGCCCTAAGCGAAGCCGAAGAGTTGATCAATGATATTGAGCACACCGGTCAAGACTCGTTTTGAAAATCAATTGAGATAGATAAGGCAGTACCTTTATTAGATCAAAAACCACTTGCAAATCGTCTATTTTTCATCTATTTATCGAACAAAAGTTTATATTAACTTTTCAAAACCCATCAAATTTAAGCTTGACAAGTATAAAGTGTTACGTTATACTTCATAATATGAACACCTTACTCAGCGATTTAACAAAAAAAAAGCAAAAACTTGACAGCTACAAACCGCTCCCGCTTGAACTTGTAAGAAATATTGAAGAATGGTTAAAAGTTGAGCTTACGTATTCTTCCAATGCTATTGAGGGAAACACACTTTCTCGTATCGAGACAGCAGAGGTTATCGAAAAAGGAGTAAGTGCAGTTATTAGTGGAAAAGCATTAAAGGATCAGCTTGAAGCTGTTAATCATGCCAAAGCAGTAGAATTCATTAAACAAGTCGCTTCTGTACGAAAAGGGCATCAGTTTATTACCGAAAGAGATATTTTGGACATTAACAAAATTATTTTGACAGGTATTGATGACTATTGGGCTGGAAGGTACAGAAAAACTGAAGTTTTTATACGAGGTTCAAATGCGGAATTTCCCAAGCCCTCCACAATTCCATATGCAATGAAAGAGTTTATTGAATGGCTTGAAGCGCAACAAAAAGAACATCCCGTAAAGGTTGCAACTCTCGCGCATTATAAATTTGTTAGCATTCACCCGTTTATTGATGGAAATGGGAGAACCACAAGACTTCTCATGAATTTAATACTTCTATTGAACGCCTATCCAATGGCAATTATTAAAAATGAAGACAGGATTGCGTATCTTGATTCTTTCAAAACAGCTCGAGAAAAAAATAATATGCAGCCTTTTTATAAACTCATCTTTGACTCTGTTGATAGATCTCTTGACATATATCTCGGTGCACTAGGAGAAAAAGAAACGGTTCTTAAGGAATTTACCTCTGAATCACAAAAAAATCTTCTAAAAATTGGTGAAGTAGCAAGAATTACAGGCGAAACAGTACCCACCATTCGCTATTGGACCAAAGAAGGATTGTTAAAAGTTGCGAATTATTCTGAAGGAGGATACCAATTATATTCTTCCGATGTTATTGATAAAGTAAAAAAGATTCGCAAATTACAAAAGGAAAAACGGCTTACTATTGCAGAAATAAAAAAAGCTCTGTCCTAAAATTTAATATCATGCAGAAAAATTTAGAAGATATTTTTTCTATTTTAAGAAACGGTAATCAAGAAGAAGTAAAAACAGCAAAAAAGAGACTTGACAAGCTTTGGCACGACGATAGAAAGAGTTTTGAGAAAAACTCTATTATCGCATTTGAGCAAATTAAGGAGTTCGAAACGATCCAAAATCCTAAAAATCAAGCTGCTTTTGTCTCAGGGTTAAGTATATTTTTCCTCGTTCTTTCAGATACGCACTTTAAGGAACTCAAAGATTTTGTGTTGAAGGTAATTTGCCATCCAGATGGTCACGTTCGGGAACAAATGCGCAGAACTGCAGATTGGCTTTATATTTCGCTTTCATCAAGAATAGATCCCTTTGTTTACCCCAAAGGTAAAAAATTAACACAAAAACAAATATTAGAACAACTGAAGGCAAGAGAAGAATTCGCGGAATACCTAAAAGATTTGGAGTTGTTGATGGAAAAATATGATGACGGCAGCTATGACCAAGTTGAATATATTGACGAAATGAAACCGTCTGTGTATAAAAGCCTGCAACTTCTTTGGGGTGATTTGACTCGAGGAAATACTTATAAGAATTTACATATTCCATCCCACGAAATTATTTCAAAAAGAAAAGAACTTGAAAAGGAATTATCCTCTATTCTTAGAAAGCTTGAAAGCGATTTTACACTCGAAGAAATTCAGAACATAATTTACAACGAAGAGGAATTTGACGATTTAAATCAAATTATCCGCATGTTTGATATGGGATCGCCATATGAGCTTGAAAATATAATGGAAATTATTAACGATGCCTGGAATTATTTTCCACATAAAATTCTAAATGGTCTTTGTCCTGCGGAAGTTTTGATTCAAAATAAGCAAACAAAGCTTCTAAATTAACCCCACTGTATCTTGCTGTTCGAATCCGACTCTTAAGAGCATCTTGGACAAGCCCCGCACCTTAGCATCGCCAACATTATTCAGAAGAATAATCTTCAAACATTGTTTTATGGCTTCCAAATCTGATAAAATTAACCAGCATTGCCGGGTCATCTAAAGGTAGGCTAGTGGACTCTGAATTTGATAATGAGGTTCATATATCTTAAAATAAAGTTATGCCACATAAGGACATTGTTAAGAGGAGAGAATGTCATAGAAGGTATTACCTGCGAAACAAGCAACTTTACAGAGAGAAAAATATTAGAAGAAAAAAAGAATTAATAAATTTTGTAATCTCTCTTAAACAAAAACCTTGTATGGATTGTGGAGTTCAGTATTCACATTATGTAATGGATTTTGATCATAGAAACAAAAAAACAAAATTAACAACAATTAATCAAATGGTCTACTTCCATAGTTTCTCAAAAGAGAAAATACTTGAAGAAATTAAAAAATGCGATCTAGTTTGTGCTAATTGCCATAGGATAAGGACATATTGCGGAGTCGTATAATGGTAGTACGCATCCCTCTGGAGGATGTTATCTTGGTTCGAGTCCAAGCTCCGCAGCAAATCATCCACAAAATTTATAACCTCTGTAAATTTAAATCTTTTTGTGATATTTTATTAGCGGAAGCATTGCTTCTATTCTTTCTCAAAGACTCGGAATTTTGATTGGCACGTACAATCAGAAGCGTAGCGAGAGAAAAGATTTACAAAACTACTTGCTTTTTCCTGGCGTAGATGCCTTTTTGGCTACTACCGAATAATATACAAGGAAAATACATTTTGTAGATTCCTGGTGAAAAAGATGGGAAAAAGCAACGAAAGCAGACGTCGAACGGCAACCTCGTCAACGTTGGTAACGCTGATGCGAACGGTGCGAACGTGAACAACTGGAAACCGGAGAACTCGAATGGTGATATAGGCGTTGTGTTTTCCCGATAGTTTTGGGAAATTAAAGCCTTCCTTAACGGGGAGGCTTTGTTTAAGAAGATGAAGCTAAATCTAGATAGAAGACTTAATCCAACCGCCTACCATTTTACCTATTTCATTTATGTCATTATCAAACATAACAAACTTTTTATTTTCAATGATTTTTAAATCCTTACCTAATTTAAAGAGTACTCTTAATACGTCTACTTTCGTACCGACAGATCTAAGAACAGGAAGTTTTTCTTGCCTAGATAAATTGCTCGCGAGAATGATTGTTTCAAGTATATCAAGAATCACTACCTCACATCTCTGCCCCAGCGTATAACGGTTTTTTCTGGGAAATGAAGGCAAATACTCGTAGAACTTTTTATAAAGTTCGTAGGTCTTGGTAAAAATTGGTGTATCCTGCCATGATGTATGAAAGTCTGGCATAGTATCTATGACAAAATCATTATAAAAGAAAATATTGCACGTTGCTATAAAGAGTTTTTAGCAGGAAAACGCAATAAGAAAGACGTTATCAAATTTGACAGTAGAAAAGAAGAAAATCTTGAGGAAATTCGCAATTCATTACTTCTTAAAACTTATAAGCCGGGGAGCTACAGTCAATTCTATGTACGCGATCCAAAAACAAGAATTATTCACAAAGCACCCGTTGTCGATAGAATTGTTCACCATATAGTTAGCGATGTACTTGAAAAAATCTACGAACCTACCTTTATTCCTCACTCTTATGCTTGCAGAAAAAATAAAGGGACTCATAAAGGGGTGCTTGCATTGCAAAAGATGGCACTAAAAATTAGTCATAATAATACCAGGACTTGCTGGGTTTTAAAATGCGACATTAGTAAATTCTTTGCTTCTGTAAATCATAAAATACTGCTAGGGATCTTATCAAGAAAAGTCAAAGACCCAGATTTCTTAGAACTATTATTTAAGATAATTGATAGTTTTTCATCCGACAGAACAATTTATCCAGATGATAAAAAAGGGATTCCAATCGGCAATCTCACTTCTCAATTCTTTTCAAATATTTACCTCAATGAATTTGATCAGTTTGTAAAACATGAGCTCAAAGTCAAATATTATCTCCGCTACGCTGACGATTTTGCATTTCTTTCTTATGATAAAAATTACATATTAAATTTAACCAACCCAATACAAAAGTTTCTTAAAGATGAGCATAATTTAGATCTACACCCAAAGAAAATAATTATAGGCAAATTCTCAAGCGGAATTGATTTTTTAGGCTATATTATTTTCCCGAGATACATACTTCCAAGAACTAAAACAAAAAGGAGATTGATAAAAAAGATAAAAGAAAAAATTAAACAATTCAAGGCTGGCAATATTACACCGGAATCTTTAAATCAAACAATACAATCGTACTATGGTTTTTTAGTTCACGCAAATGCTTACAAATTCAAACAAGAATTACAAAATTTGATATTATTCTGGTTAACAGAATAGATGTATGGGGGGGGGTAAAAATTTGCATCGGCCCGCTTCGCGGGAACAAGCACTAAAGAAACAAGAATACAAGGTCTAACCAAACTACCGGGAAAACACAACGCCCACACCACCATCCGAGCTCCCCGGCTTCCAGTAGCCCACGCCCGCACCGTGCGCATCAGCGTCACCAACGCCGACGAGGTTGCCGTCCGACGCCTGCGAACCTGTCCAATTATATCTATTTTCCAAAAGCCTATTGTTTCTGTTCTGGAAATAAACTAACCACCCATAACGTTCTTCGACAAAAGTTTGCCTTGTCATTTGGGTAAGCTTAAGCCCTGCCAATTTGTTGGCCGACTCTTGCCATTTACTTGATAAGTTTCTTCTGAGATCATTATTCTCTCTTTCAAATTCGTCAATTGCTTCCTGATAGTCTGCTGGCACACTGCGTCCCTTAAAAACAGTGTCTTTAAGATACTTAACAATATCCTCTGTCTGTTGAAGATAATTATGGCTTAAGGAACCGGGAATAACGTCTTTTGTAATAAGTCTCCATGCATTCCTTGGAGTATCGGTTGTATAAAAACTCTCGCCGTTATACCAGCTTGTGTCGTATTGAATTTTACCTTTTCCGTCACGTTCGAATTGTTCCTGTAATGCGTCAACCAACCCTTGAGCAGTTATATTTGTTCCATCAGCTCTTTTTGGAACATACAGCATTAAGTATTGACCGTTTGCTTTTGCTTCAGCAAGTTCCTGAACAGAAAAAGGAATCTCAGGAATTAAGTCTCTATCAATTTCAAAACCAAATGCGTTCTCAACTTCATCAGGACCGAAGAATTCATCGCCCATAATATCTCTTGCTTCAATAAAATCAGAAGAGGCTTCACGAGTATCAGATTGAATCTCTGAACCTTGGATTTCCTCTAGCATTTCAGAGGCTTCTACATCAACTGGTCTCATAAATCTTCTGTATGGATCAAGTCGTGCAACACGGTCTGCCGTAAGATATCCTGTTTGTGCAGTAGCTTTTTGTTTTCTAGCACGACTTCCTCCGCCACTCCAGCTATCAAGAACTACCTGAGTCAATCCTGGGACAGAAAGTTCATTCACACTCACTCCTTTTAGAAAACCTTTAAGAGCAAAAATTTCTGCAAGATAATATCTGTCATCTTCTGAATATGCTCTGTTATTTATGAACTCAACGATTCTATCATTAATATAATCTTCAAAGGATTCGCCACGGACTTGGGCACCCGACCATCCTTTTAGTATATCAACGGTTCTTCCGGGATCAAGCAGAGCCTTTTTTAGAGAAGCGACACGGCCTGTTGACCCCTGACCCCGCGCCTCAAGAAACGTACTCCTTGAAGTGTCTGTAACAATCTTCCTACCTTGATATGCATCTTGTATCCATGAAGCGGCATCACAAAGATTTTTTAGAGTTACGCGAGCATCCTGGTCAGATAGGGGAATACCACCCCTTTTGTCTATAAGGCTTGAAAGAGCTAAATCATACACCTCATGTGCTGGCATATAATCAATTTCAAGAGGTGCATCAAAAACACGAACAATAGCAGGATCAAGTTCTGTCGCCGTTGTATATTTTTCACTCTTAATGTTTGCAGTTGCAGCAACAGCATAGTCTGGTCCTACATTGAAAGATCCAGCAGTATCAGTTTGGACTTTAATACCTTTTTCTCCTGGTCTAGCATTTAGTATTGTTTTTATACCCATAACTGCTTGATTTGGAGCACGGTCTATTTCATCAAACAAAAACGGTTGTCCTCGTCCATCCCGCCCTGTCATAGCACGAACTAGTGGAGCAGGTCTGAAAACGTCACCAACTTGAACTTGAAAGCCCGTTTTACCAAGTAATTCATAAATGCTCATATCCTGGTGGCCCGTAACAGGTTCTGGGTTTACGCCGAAAAGCTTATTGCTTGCGTGTTTAACCATTTCTGTCTTTCCTGTTCCTGTTTCACCAGAAAGTAAAACTTTTTTCCCTTCTGCCCAATAACCCTCTATTTTCGAAAGATACTGTTCTCTTGATGGAGTTTCTGCATAATGGTCGTGATCTAACTGTCTTCTATATCTTTTAAGCTCAACTATTCGGAGTCTATAAAAAACATCTGGGTCGGCAGTAAGCTCTGCGCCACGTCTATCTGCCTCTTCTTTTAATATTCTGTTTTCTCCAATTACTCGTTTTTCAACTGAGGTAAGCGTACGTCCATCAACTTGAGCTCGACGAGCAAGCCTTAATGCTAAAAGATCTGCTTCTTGCCCAAATCTAACAAGACCACTTACCTCATGAGCACGACGCCTTATCTCAACTTGATGGCTTAAGTCTTGTTGAAATGCTTGATATGCTCCGGGTGTTGAAAAAATTTCATCTAGTCTGGTGTCCGCTTCATTAGCTCTTGCTTGGCTCATGCTTATAACTTCCAAGTCCGATTGCGCACCAGTCGTTGAGGGGATAAGTGATCCAATCCTACCTTGCTTAATTAATTCCCTTTTATCATCTAGAGACAGAACTTTCTCAGAGGCTCGACCAGACAATAAATCGTCCCATTCTGATAAAATTGCACCAAACGTTGATTGATTTTTATCTTTCGGTTCCATCATCCGGCGTTCACTGCCTACTATTTGGTCGCGTAATTCTTGTCTTTCAACAAATAAATCGTAGGCTTCTTGAATAAGTGAAGTAGGCGAATTGATTTCGCCTTGCTGAACTGGTTGTGCCTCATGAGGTTGTTTAATGCCTCTAATTTTTAACCAACGCTCAGCCACTTTCTGAGATTGTGGTTTTCCTGCTTGTTCAATCTTCGACATATTATCAGCCATATATTATGCCCCTTTCATTATAAGGCAGGCCTAGGTTGTTTGGTCAAGTAAAACTTTCTCTCCAACCGAAAGCGTGCCTAAGTATTCTGCAAGCAAGTTATGTAAAGTTTTTGGCAAGTCAGAGGCTTGTTTTGCTACTTGACCATCTGGAGCGTACGTTTTAACTGCATCTTCTCCGTCTTCAGTTATACCTACTCCGGCGACAATTACACCAATGTCGCGCAATTTTTTAATCTGGCTCCTTGTTGCTTCATAATTACCAACCTGGCCATCGGTTAACATAATCACAAACTTTCTAAGTTTTCCGCTTTTTATTCTTTCAGTATAAGTAGGATCTTTTCTTGCTTCTTCCTGAATAGATTTATATAACTGATCAAACATTACCTCTTCATTATTAATTTCAGAATCGCAAGTACCTAGTGCCTTAAAAACTCCAACTCTCTCTCGTTCAGTAAGCGTATGTGATAGGGGTTTTAGGACTCCAGTATGGTCAGGCCCATCGCCAAAACTTCTAACCTCACTTTTAATAGTTAGCTCTGGAGCAAGAGGCCCTTGCTCATCCGCAACATCTGAAAATTCTTTTAACGCTTCCATAAGTAAAACGCCTGTTCGTCTTTGTTCTGGAATTTTAGCACCACGCTGCATACTTCCAGTTCTATCGCAAACAACTGTTACCTCAAAACTTGTCGGAATATTCTCGTCAACTAGAACTCCTTCAAAGTCTTTCATGGTTTTTGGATTGGGAACACCCGCACGAACATCAAGATAAGTTTGAGTAACAAGTCCGGGATCAATCATAACGCCTTCTTCTTTTAAAGCTGCTAAATGTCTCACTGGTATCTGCCGTTGTTCAATGATTCTTCTAAAAATCTCACGCAAAGGTTCAATGTACGGCTCTATTTTTTGATACTCAGCATAGTAGCTTGCTACATCTTCAGGTTTTACTCCATGCTCTTCGCTGTAGCCCGCTTGTTGGCGGGAAGAAGGGCTTTGATGACTTTTCGCTTCGCGGATTTTCTTTTCCATTTCTTTTTCATCAAATGGTTCGGGATGTATTTCGTCATATTCAGCGTAGTCATCTTCAAAAGCATCCTGAGGATTTCCTTTGCCGTCACCTTTTTCGCCCTTTTCGCCTTTACCTTTTCCTTTGTTTTCTTCAACATCTTCCTCGAATAGCTTGTCTATTACAGGTTCTATATACCTATTGCTAAGTCTGAGTGCGAGCAAAGGGTCGATATGTGGATCTGTTGCCATAGCAATAACATCACGGGTTTTTCCGTCTCTTCCTTGAACCTTTCTTAAATTGTCTATTGCCTCAGAGACTTCGGGATTAACTGTTACTTCTTCTCCGGGCACCATTGCACCTCTTAGTACTGCGTACATAAACTGTAAATGCTTAGGCTTATTTGTAAAGTCAGTTACAGGCCAAAGTTTTTCTCTGTAAACACTTTCTGCGTCGGGTGCAAGTGCCGGAGCGAATTCTGTGATTGCTAAATTACCCTTAACATCAGTTCTGCAATTTTCCCAAATCCTAAACCTTTGTTTTTTTATTCTTTGCTTGAGACGTGAATATTCTCGAGAACCTGCCGCTGTGTCTAGCAAATCAGCTACTTCCACGAGATGACATTTTATTTCATGAAACGCGGCAAAAAGGGCTTGTGATGGAGTATATCCTCTTTCAGTAAAAAATTTAGGGTCAAAAGTTGCATCCCCTGTTTCAGGATTTATAGACCACTCGTCACCACGTTTGAAGTTAAATCCAGATGCTCCTGCGATATCCGCAAGAACTCTTTCTTCTTGGGCAAAAAAAGAAGCAGATACATCTTTTGGTATTCTATTAGTAACCTCCATGATTATATTTTACTACAAATGTACTAAATCCTGCTTGGAGTACGTTAATTCACGGAAGAGTAACAAACCATCTGACAATAATTCAGGATTAAATCTTGAAATTTTATTTGAAGAATTTTATTATGTGTGGAATAAAAATGAAAAGGACAATAATTATATAACTTATCGTTGTTAAAAGTACCATGCCGGCTGCAACGTCTTTTACAATTTTCCCCTCTGCGCTATGCTCTTTTTTAATAAGATTTACCATCTCTTCTATCGTGGTATTTATCATCTCCATACAGATAACAAGAAGTGCCATTATTAAAATCCATCCAATTTCATAACTAGAAATCCTAAAATAAATTCCGCAAACAATTACAAATAGCGTAAAAGCAAAATAGAGCGGGATATTGACACTTGTTTTTAACATAAAACCAATTCCCATAAAGGCGTATTTAAATGATTTTACTAAAGATCGATGTGAATCCATTAAAGAATAAATCTCCCTATTATATAGACAATTATAGTTAATATAGCACCTAAAAATCCACCCACAATCGCTTCTTGCGGCGTATGTTTTTTAATCTTAACTCTCGCCCATGCCATTGCCGGAATTAATAAAAGTGCGGGAATAAACATGTATCCAAAAAAAATAACAAGAGAAAGAGTAAACGCGCAAACGGTTGCTGTATGAATGCTGGCTTTAATCCAATTGTTCACAATACTAATTATCAATACTCCCAAAATAATTCCAAAAACTACCAAATATAAAACTTTTGGACCATTTAAGAGTATCAAAGATCCCAAATACAAAAAGGTAACTATTCCTCCAAAAGCAAAAAGCTTTGGTCTTTCTTCTTTTTTAGAAATGTCATAGTCTGAAAAAAATCCAATCAGCATTCCTAAAAGAACAAAAAAAACAACAGAAAATAAAAAAATGTAAGAAAAAAATGTCCATTTTAACGAATAGAAAATATTGCCCGTCTCTTTAAAAACAAGAATAAAAGGAGCTGGCAGGAGAAGAACGAATGGACTTGATAAAAAAGAAATAAGCCTTGCTAAATTTTTAAACATCTTTTAAATTTTTTACAAAAAAATCTTTACCGTAAATTTCGTTAAGTTCTAAAATTCCAATTCCCTGCTGTTTCCCCGTCATTAAAAAATAAATCTGCTTAAAAGAAATTTTTTTATTGGCTCCAAAATCTTTTATTGCCGTAAGCAATTTTTCTCCTTCCCAATTTTCTCTTAATTTTTTATTTAAAAACTCCAATAATTTTTCCGCTTTCTCTTTTTCTTCTTTGGTATATTTTTTTTGCTTTTTGAAACTTATTAATTTCTTAAAATCTTTTAAAGTTTTCATTCTAGATTTTGCCGCAGTTATCCAAATATCTGACTTGTCTGAATTCAAAACTTTGATTGCCTCCGGATCGCCTTTATAAAATTTAAAGAGTCTTTCCTTAATATCTTTTATGCTTCTTATCCAGACTCCATTGAACCATTCGAGTTTTTCGGGATCAAAAATAGGATTCGCAGTGTTTACATCGGCAAGCTCAAAAAGCTTTATCATATCGTCAATACTCATTTGCTCTTGTCCATCCAAAGGAGTCCAGCCAACAAGCGCCATATAATTTAAAATAGCTTCTTTTAGGTATCCATCCTGCCTATACTCTAAGACTGATTTTGCTCCTTCTCTTTTAGATAGTTTACTTTTGTCTTTTCCTAAAATAATCGGCAAATGCGCAAAGATAGGCTGATTCCACACAAAGGCTTTGTATAATTGAACATGTTTTGGCGTTGAGGAAATAAACTCCTCACCTCTAATCACATGAGTTATTCCCATAAGATAATCGTCTACTACATTTGCAAAATTATATGTCGGATATTCGTCGGATTTTAAAATTACAAAATCTTCCTGTGCTTCATTTTTAAAAGATATTTCTTTTTGTCCCACCGCATCAATCCAAGAAGTTTGCCCATTTTTTGGCATTTTAAATCTTACTGCCCCATCATCTTCATAAACTAGTCCCCTCTTTCTTAGAATTTCGGCGTGTTCTTTATAAATATCGATTCTTTCTGACTGAATATATCTTTCATCCCATTTCAGATCGAGCCACTCAAGAATTTTATAAATGGCTTTTTCGGCCTCTTTTGCAAATCTCTTTTTATCGGTATCCTCTATTCTTAAAATAAATTTACCCTTATTTCTTTTGGCAAATAGAAAATTAAAAAGCGCTGTTCTCGTATTTCCAATGTGAGGAATTCCGGTTGGACTTGGGGCAAATCTGACCTTCACTTTTTCCATATTTTTTTTCTTGGGACAATACCATTCGGTATGTCCCTGCGTAAGGTACCGCATGGTACCTTACTTGCATTGTATCCTAAGTTTCTCCTATACTCAAGACATGCTCACCTTAAATCAGGCGACTTCTTTAACAAAAAATGTTGCCAAATGGTCAGCAATAATTGTTGGGTCGGTAATTCTTCTTTTAATTTTAATAAGAGTAGGAAAAATACTCAAAGAAATAATAGCCCCAACACCCCTTCCTGCCCCAACAGTATCTTTTGGCATACTGCCACCTATTGAATTTCCCAAAAGTTCTTCGGCACAGCAATTAAACTACTCTATAGATACTGTTACAGGAGTTTTGCCAAAATTCCCAGACAGAGCCAAGGTTTTTAAGATAGAGGAGCCAAGTCCGGATCTTCTGGCTCTTAAAAAAGCAGGAGATAAAGTAGCTCGGGCGGGATTTTCTTCGTCTGCCACTCGGGTTTTGGGAAACACATATCGATGGACAGATCCCCAAAGCTCTACTTTGCGAAAAATAAATGTTGATATATTTACCTTGCAATTTAGTGTTTCCTCCGCTTTTTTAGGCAATCAATCGATTATTTCGGGAGTAAATCTACCAGATCCAAGCAAGGCAAAGGCAGTTGCCCAAGACTTTCTCTTGAGTTTATCTTTCTTATACGATGATTTGGATTTGGAAAAAACAAAAACAAATTTATTCTCTATTAAGGACTCTGTTTTGGTGCCTGCCACAAGCGTTTCCAAAACACAAGTCATAGAGATTGATTTTTTTCAAAAAGACATAGATAAACTTCCTGTAGTTTATCCAAAAACCAATAATTCCACTATGAATATTTTTGTGGGAGGAGGAGAAAATCAACCTCAAGTTGTAAAGGCAGATTTTTTTCATCAAGGTATCTCAGGTGAATCCGCTACTTATCCCATTAAGACGGCCTCCGATGCTTTCCTAGAGCTTAAGAATGGCAACGCCTATATTTTATCGCCGTCAAACAATAAAGATGTATCTATAAGGAATGTTTATATTGGATACTATATGAGAGATAAACAACAAAACTTTCTAATGCCTGCTGTTGTTTTTGAAGGAGACAACGGTTTTATCGCTTATGTTTCCGGAGTCAAGGACGAATGGATAAATAAGTGAGGTTGTCCGAAACATAGGACGCAAGCGCAAGAGTATCCCCAAATCTGTCTTCGCTTCTCATTACAACTATTATCAATGTATGTCCATTTTCTGCTTTTGAGGATACTAGCACTCCCCCCGCCTCATCTGTAAAACCGGTCTTTATTCCCGAAATTCCATCTATTCCTAAAAGTTTATTTTTATTCAAAAGAGAATAAGTATTTATTCCGTTTATATCCGAGATAAATCTATATTTTGTAGAAACGATTTGTGAAAAAATCTTATTATCCAGAGAAACTGATGCCAGTCTGGCAAGCTCAAGAGGTGTTGTGTAGTCATCCTGATCCAAGAGCCCCGCAGGATCTTGAAAATGAGTATTATTAAGACCAAGAAGTTTTGCCTTTTGATTCATTTTTTCTATAAAAATTGTCTCTTCTCCCGGATAATTTTGTGCAATTACAAAAGCTGCATCGTTTGCAGACGGTAAGAGCATTGCGTAAAGCAAATCTAAAAATGTCATTTTCTCGCCTTGGATAAGCCCAAGAATGGATCCCTCATCTGCTACTCTCTTAACCTCTAAAATATCTGTTAATTTAAAATAATCAAGGGCGGTCAATGCTGTCATAATTTTTGTAGTGGAAGCAGGAGAGAACCGAAGGTTTTCATTTTTTGCATAAATAACAACGCCTGAGTCTTTATCTGCCACAATCGCTGCTTGGGCAAGAATATCGGGGCTAAGCTTATTTTTTAAAAGAGGGTAGCTTGCATTTTTGTAATTTGAGATCGGAGAGCTTAAGGTTGATTTTAGAATAATTTCTCCTTTTTGGTAGACATCAAAAATGGCTAAAAAAAGGAGGATCGCAACTAAAATTATAGGAAATAAAAACGGATCGGGTTTTAAAAAACGTTTTTTAATCGATTGCAGAAAATCTTTCATCTATTCGCTCCATGTCTCTTGGAAAAAGACTTGCTTCTCTTATATTTGAGAGTCCCAGTATATCTTTTGTTATTCTCTCAAGTCCCATTGCAAAACCGCCTTCAGGAGGCATTCCGTATTTAAAAGACTGAAGATATATGTGGAAATTTTCCGGTTTGTTTCCCCATTTCTTAATATTTGATAATAACATTTTGTAATCATTTATTCGCTGTCCTCCTGTAATCCACTCCTCGCTTATTCCCAAAAGATCAAAGCTTAAAGTGTAATCTGGATCGCTTGAGTCCGGCATTGTATAAAACGGTCTTTTTTTGGTCGGGTAATGAGTAATAAAGACAAACGGAGCTCCTATCTCTTCTTGTGCCCATTTGCAAATTTCTTTCTCATCTGCTGGGTCAAGATCTGGTTCGCTTCGGTGATCCATTTTTGTCCTTTTAAATATAATTTCCTGTGCATCTCTCATTTTTATTCTCGGAATTGATTTTTTAAACTCGGGCAGAGTTACTCCGAAAAGTTTCAGTTCTTTTTGGTTTTTTTCTCCAACATCTCCAATCATAGACAGAACAACTTTTTCAGCCCATTCCATAAGCTCCTCCCAGGAGTCTATAAAACCGAATTCCGCATCCATACTTACGTATTCGGATAAGTGTCTGGTTGTAACCGATGGCTCTGCCCTATATGCATGGGCAATCGTAAAGACTCTTTCAAAAATTGAGGTCATTATCTGTTTGTACATCTGGGGAGATTGTGCAAGATAAGCCTTGTGCTTATAATATTCAACAGGGAAAACTTCTGCACCACCTTCTGTTGCAGTCGGAACAAGAGTCGGAACAAAAATTTCTGTAAAGTCTTCCTCTTTAAGTGCTTTTCTAAAAGATTCTACTAAAGTTTGCTGAATTTTAAAAATTGCTGAAGCCTTTGGGTGACGCAAGATCAGTGATCTGTTATCCAAAAGGGTTGGCAATTCCAAGTTTAACTCCTCTCCCCCAATGTCAAACGGTAAGCTTTCGGCTTTGGAAATAATTTCGATATCCTCAACTTCTATTTCGACACTTCCAGTATCTAATTCTTTATTTATTGTGGCCGTTGGTCTTTGTTTAACCGATCCTTGAACTTTAATGATATATTCGGGTTTTAATTCTTCAGCCTTTTTGTAAGCATCCTGGGAAATTTTGGGATTTACAACCAATTGAACTATTCCGGATCGGTCCCTTAAATCAAGAAAAATCAGCCTTCCATGGTCTCTGCGAGTCTTAATCCAACCTTTAAGAAGTACTTTTTTACCTATAAGCTCCGGAGTTTCCGATGAAAGAGTTCTTTTTGATTTATCATTTATCATTTACCTGCCCGCCATCGCTATACTCTCAGGCATTTGCAGGCGGGTCATTTATCATTTTAGTTTAATTTTACCCTCTTGACAAGATGTTCTATACTTGATATATATTGATATATATATGGGTCTTTCTTTCAATCTTATAAAGTTTTATACCCTCTTTACTAAGTAAGAGAGGGGTTTGTTGGAAAAAACCTCCCAATTTTAATTGAAAAGGGAGATTTTTATTTTAAAGGAGGTGATTAGTTTAAAATGAGAAACAAATCAGAAGGAGATAGATCATATGGCGGTGCTAAACCAATGGGACGATTAGAAGAAATTTTAGATCGATATGAAGCTCCTAATAATGTACAAGCCGAAATAGCAAGAAGAGCCGGTGGAGTAATAGGATTAGGATTAGGCCGTGTATCTCATACTTTTGTAGAGCGAACAATACAGGATTCAATGTATAGGAATGGTCTTCCTAGATGGGACAATGTTACTCAGCGAATAGGTGAAGCAGTAAGAGACACGTATCGAGGCAGAAGGTAAATTTGATATTATTTTTTAATCTTTTCTTAGATCTTTTATCTTAAGCTGGAGTCTATTATTGCCATTCCATTCATTTTGTTCAATTGTATAGATGAGATCGACTGTATTTCCTATGCGAATTTTTTCGGAAAAACCACCCATGCTAAATCCAATAGCATCGAGTTGCTCTGGTGAGTTTGACTGAGAAACCCTGAGTTTTAAATGCTTGCCATCTGCGCCTACCAATCTCATATCCTTAATAGTAATATTTTTAGTTATAAATGTGGGCTGTGGGTTTCCCATGCCAAACGGTGCAAGTTTTTGAAGTACATCATATAATTTTTTGTCTATAAAAGATAAATCGAGCTCACAATCGATTCGAACGCTTCGAATCAGTTTGTCTTCGTCAAGAAGTTCTTCGGCGAGTTGTTCAAGCTTTCTCTGCACAAGGGAAAGCTTTGCTGTTTCAACTGTAAAACCTGCCGCCATGGGATGGCCGCCCGCATCAACTAATAGATCCGAAGCTGTCCTTATAAACTCTATAATATTAAATCCGCTTATCGATCTGGCCGATGCCTTGCTATATTTTTCACCGATAGATAACACAATCGTCGGGCGATAAAATTCTTCAACCAATCTTCCTGCAACAAGACCAATAACTCCTTGCTGATATGACTCATGAGCAATAAAGAGTAAATTTGGGATTTGTGACTTCTTGTCCTGAGCTTGCTTGTCCTGAGGTATTCGAAGGGGCCGAATGGATTGGTTTATGATTTTTAATCTTGCATGTTCAAAAGCCGATATGGTTAACTCTTGTCTTCTTTTATTTGTGCTAATAAGTTTTTTCGCCAACGCTTCTGCCCTTTTTAAATCTTTTGTGCATAAAAGTCTTAAACTGTCCATAGCATACTCAAGTCTTCCCATTGCATTAAGTCTTGGATCTATAACATGACCTATCTCAAAAACATCAATTTTGGATTTATCAATCTCCGCTTCTTTTATAAGAGCAAGAAGCCCGGGTCTTTTAGTAGCTCTAAGTTCTTCAATTCCAAATTTTACAAGCGTTCTATTTGCCCTTGTTAATGGAACCAGATCTGCAATAGTTGCCAAAGCAACAAGCTCTAAGTGAGTGCTCAGTATTTTGTATTTAGTATTTTGTATTTTTTTATTTGAAATTTGAAATTTGAAATTTGAAATTTCTTGCGCGAGCAAGTAGGCCACTCCTGCTCCGCAAAGCTTGGTTGTATGAAAAATAGCATAAGCTTTAGGAAGATTTTTTGAAGGAACATGATGATCGGTAATAATAATGTCAATTCCTTTTTTATTTGCGTGCTCCACCGCCTCGCTTGCAACGATTCCATTATCTACAGTAATTATTAATTTAATTTTTGGGTTTTTTAAAAGAAGATTATCTATTCCGATTTTTGAAAGACCATAACCTTCATCTAATCTGTGAGGAATATATGGCAGAGCTTTTGCTCCTGCCTCTGTTAAAGTTTCCCATAAAATTGCCGCGCCACTTATCCCGTCAACGTCATAATCTCCAAAAACAATAACTTCTTCTTCTTTTGCGATTGCCCTTTTAATTCTTTTTATTGTTTTTTTCAGGTGTTTTTTATCGATACCAACAGATGCTACAGTTATTTTTTTAAGATCCGGTTTTAAAAATTCGTCAATTTCTTTTTTTGTTTTTAACCCCCGGTTGTTTAAAATAATTCTTATTATTGACTTGGGATTTGCCTGTCCATCGAAGTCTTGACGGAGGTGGGAGATTTTGGATTTTGGATTTTTATATAAGAGCTTCCATTTCTTCATACCAAAAATTCTTTCTGCTATACTATATCAAACCCCGCGGGAGCGGAGCAAGGTATGAAGTTTGATATTCCTGATGAGATTGTTTCAATCTACAAAAAGCTTGAAAAATCTGGATTCGAAATTTATCTAGTTGGAGGCTGTGTAAGAGATCTTCTTCTTAAAAAAGAGGTTAAAGATTGGGATTTTACAACAGTCGCAACCCCTAAGCAAATTTTAACGCTTTTTCCAAATGGATTTTATGATAACCAGTTTGGAACAGTAGGAATACCACTTAAAAAAGACAGACAAATAGTTGAGGTAACAACTTTTAGAACTGAGCATGGTTATATTGATAGGAGGCATCCAAAGAAAGTTTCTTGGGGAAAATCTATAGAAGAAGATTTATCGCGCCGGGATTTTACTATTAATTCCATCGCCCTAAAAATCAAGGCTCAACCCCAGGGGTCGACGCACGAATTGAAAACTTCAATTATTGATCCTTTCAATGGACGGGAAGATTTGAGAAATAAAATTATAAGGGCAGTCGGCGACCCAAAGAAAAGATTTAAAGAAGATGCGCTAAGGTTAATAAGAGCAATTAGACTTGCTACGCAGCTTTTATTTACAATTGGGGAAAATACCTGGAAAGAAATAGTCAATGATTCAAAACTAATCGATGAGATTTCAAAGGAAAGAATAAAAGACGAGCTATTAAGAATTCTTCAAAGCGATTATCCATACGAAGGAATAATGCTTCTTAAAAATAGCGGTCTTATGGAATACATTTTACCTGAGCTTCTTGAGGGCGTTGAAGTTTCGCAGGTTCGTCTCGGCAGACATCATACTTCCGATGTCTTTACCCATAATATTTTGTCTCTTAAATTTTGCCCATCCAGCGATCCGCTTGTACGATTCGCAACTCTTCTTCATGACGCGGGAAAACCAAAAGTTGCATCAAAAGATGAAGAAGGTCTTATTATTTTCCATAATCATGAAATTTCGGGGGCAAAAATTGCTCATCAGATTTGCGAAAGGTTAAAATTCTCAAAAAAAGACAGAGAAAAGATTGTAAATCTTATAAGATGGCATATGTTTACAGTTGATGAAAAGATTACAGACGCCGCCGTTAGACGATTTATAAGAAGAGTAGGTGTTGAAAACGTAAAAGACATGATGGATCTTCGAATAGGAGACAGGCTTGGAGGAGGAACACAGACTGCCGAGAGCTGGAGACTAAAACTTTTTAAAAAAAGGGTTGAAGAACAATTACAGCCGGCTCCGTTTTCAATTAATGATCTTGCAATTGATGGGAATGATGTAATGAAAATTTTGGGAATTAAACCTGGACCAAAAGTTGGAGAAATCCTCCAAAAACTTTTTGAAGAAGTCGACGAGGACTTATCGAAAAATAATAAAGAGTATTTGACAAAAAGGATAAAGGAACTAAATGACTAGAATACTCGAGGTAAAAAAACTTACTCGTTGAGGTATATAGTTTTTATCATTTATTCTTCTTCTAAAATTACTTCACCTAAGCCTTGTTCTTCTTGTTCACCTTGCGATTGTTGTTTTTTTGTATCGGTAGCTTCTGGTACATGTTGTTTAAGAAAGCTCGGTACTCTTTCTTCTAAAATTCTTCTAGCATCTTCAGAAACTCCGCTTCTTGTACAATCTAAATAGGCAGAAACAATAGCACTGTCTATAAGTCTTTTACCTGCATTATTTAAAGTATCCCAATGGTCGTCTCTAATAGACAGCATTCTATTTAATCTACCCAAGTTATCTTCCCGTAGGCTTTCAGGCTTTTTTACTTTGAAAGTAACTGGTTCTCCTCTGTTACCTGCCTCGTCACCCATAATTATTTGTATTATAGTGATGAAAGGATTGGTTGTCAATAATTCGATTTGAATCATCCAAAATCCTCCTGAAAGTCATTCATTGAATCAAATTAAAATCCTCCTAAAATTAAATAAAGTTTTCTGTCCATTAGGGAGGTG
>Ga0209542_10007174_pt1 | contig 21325 bp, 20 predicted proteins | sample RifCSPhighO2_01_FD_184028 | JGI IMG/M metagenome (GOLD analysis project Ga0209542, IMG submission 184028) | Soil microbial communities from Rifle, Colorado - Rifle CSP2_plank highO2_0.1 (SPAdes) (version 2) | ecosystem: Environmental > Terrestrial > Deep subsurface > Rock core/Sediment ... | reverse complement strand
TCCTGGAAGGCGAATTGGATAGCGCCGGCTATCCGAAGATCGAAGCATCCGAATCCGCCAAGGAAGAAGGCAAGGACAAGGAAAATATCTCCACCACGGGCGACCCCGGTTACCGGCCCGCCCGCCGTCGTTATTGATCCGGCCTGAAACCGGGGCCGGAGCTCCCATCCATGAAAATCGCGACATGGAATGTAAATTCCATCCGCGTGCGCCTGCCCCAGGTGCTGGAGTGGCTGAAAAAAGAAAACCCCGACGTGCTGTGTCTGCAGGAAATCAAGATCGCGGACGAGGATTTTCCCGTCGCGGCGTTTCGCGATGCCGGTTACCAGGCCGTCTACGCCGGCCAGAAGACCTATAACGGCGTCGCCACCCTGAGCCGCGCTCCGGCGGATGGCATCGTCAGCTCGTTACCCGGCGCCGATGGTGACCAGAAGCGCCTGCTCGCCACGGTCGTGGGCGGCGTGCGCGTGGTCAATGTGTACGTTCCGAACGGCGAGGAAGTCGGGTCGGAAAAATATTCCTACAAACTATCCTGGCTCAAGGCGCTCGAGAAATTTATCGCCAGGGAACTGAAAAGCCACCCGCGTCTGGCGCTCCTGGGCGATTACAACATCGCGCCGGAGGAACGCGACGTGCACGACCCCAAGTTGTGGGAAGGCCATGTGCTTTTCAGCGACAAGGAGCGCGCCGCCTTCAAGGGGCTGATCCGCCTGGGTCTGACGGACGTGTTCCGCCAATTCGATCAGCCTGAGAAGAGCTTCAGCTGGTGGGATTACCGCGCCAATGCCTTCCCCCGCAACAACGGGTTACGCATCGATCATATCCTGTGCAGTCCGGCGCTGGCGGCGGAATGTCACGCCTGCCGCATTGACCGCGAGCCGCGCCAGCATGAACGCCCCTCGGATCACGCGCCGGTGATCGCCGAATTTCATGCCACACCGTAAGCGCTTTCTGATACATCTCGCCATCATTCTTCCGTTACTGCTGTTAACGCTGGCCTGGCCTGGCGCGGCACCGGCTGAGCTGGTGTCCCATGCCGATGCCCGCCCCCTGATGGGTACGCTCGTGACCGTGACGGCCGAGGGGTCTAGGCGCGATGTCCTGGAGCAGGGAGCAAACGCCGCCTATCGCGAAATGTCGCGCCTGTCGGACATGATGAATCACTACAACCCCGACAGCGTGGTCAGCGCGATCAACCGGCAGGCCGGCGTGCGGCCGGTGACCGTCCCGCGTGAATTGATGGAGGTGTTGGTCATGGCGCAACGGGTGTCGGAGCGTACCGATGGCGCCTTTGACATCACGGTCGGCGCGTTCAAGGGCTGGCGCTTCAATCCGGAAAATCCCGCCATGCCGTCAGCACAAGAGATCAGCCGTGCGTTGCCGCTGGTCAATTACCGCCACGTGATTCTGAATCAGAAGAACAGGACCGTTTTGCTCAAACAACCCGGCATGCGCATCGACTTGGGCGGCATTGCCAAACTTTATATCCTGAATGCCGGTATGCAGGTACTGAAGCAGCATGGCATCAAGCAGGCCATGCTGAACGGTGGTGGCGATGTCACCGTCATGGGAACGCACCAGGGCCGGCCGTGGCGCATCGGCATTCGCCATCCGCGGCGCGAGGGCGAGCTGCTGGCGACCGTGGAGCTGACGCGTGGCTGGGTGGTGACCTCCGGCGATTACGAGCGTTACTTCATCAGGAATGGCCGGCGTTATCACCACATCCTCGACCCGCGCACCGGCTATCCCGCTGACGGGCCGCAGCAGGTCACGCTGGTGGGGAATGACCTGTCGCATCTCAATGGTTTTTCCAGCGCCATCATGGTGCTCGGGGCGGAAAAGGGCCGCGGGTTGCTCAACCGTCTCGCCGGCGTGGAAGGGTTGATCGTCGCGCCGGACGGCCGGGTCTGGGCCACGCTCGGAATGCCACACCGATTCAAATTCCTGGATTCGGGCCGCTAGCCGTGTCTCCCCGGGCTGTGCCGGAGCTTGACAACATGGTCTAAATGTAAATAATAACGATTCTTATTTACCATATCAGGGGAGAGGGGGATTCCAATGACGGGTAACCCGCCGCGCCATCGCGAGCGCGCACAGCCGTGCAGTTTCCGCGGCGGGCCGGCCGTGGCCTCGCTGTTCCGTGTCGCGCGCCACCACCCTGGGAGACGCCGCGGTTACGCCATTTTGTCGTACCGCAAAGCGCGGATCATCCGGTCGACGCGAAAATCTGATCCGAACCGGAAAAATCGGAGGTAACAATCATGGCAAGGTTAATCCTGGTGTGGCTATGGCTGTCTGGGATTTCAGACATGACGGCGGCTGCCGAACCGCCGGCCGACTGGCGCCAAAGTGCGGACATGCCGCAAAAGGTGGACCGCCTGGTCGAGGCACTGCCCAGTGCCGCCAACATCATGATCGAGATGGGCGAGCGTTATCAGAATCTTTACTGGGCGGCGAAACAGGGAAAATGGGAGTTCGCCATTTACCAGACGGAGGAGATCAAGGAACTAATCGAGAAACTTGAAATCACGCGACCCAAACGCGCTGCCAGCGCGCGCGAGTTCCTCGGCGTGGTATTTCCCCTGTTGCCGGAGGCGACAAAAACACGCGACTGGAAAAAATTCGAGGCGGCGTTTGAGCAGATGCGTCGCGAGTGCATGGCCTGCCATGTGAAAAATGAAATGGGGTTTGTGCAGCTGCCGCTGCCCAGGCGCGCGACCAGCCCCGTGTTGAACATGGAATAACCGATTTCTTTAAGCTTAATTGATCCAGGAGAAAGTCATGCGTTATTTGAAGTCAGTACTGTTGTCATCGGCCTTGCTATTCACCGCCACGGCCTTTGCCGCGGATGAACTGGTGGTCTACTCCGCGCGCAACGAACAGCTGATCAAACCGCTGTTTGACGCCTACACCAAGGAGACCGGGACTGAAATTAAATTCATCACCGACAAGGAAGGGCCTTTGCTGGAACGGCTCAAGGCCGAAGGCGCGAACACGCCGGCCGACATGCTGATCACGGTGGACGCCGGCAATCTCTGGCTGGCGGCGAAAGAGGGCGTGCTCGCCGGGGTGAATTCGAAAGTGCTCAAGGCCAATATCCCGGTACATCTGCGCGACCCGGATAATCGCTGGTTCGGACTGTCGGTGCGCGCCCGCACGATCGTCTACAGCACGGTGCGCGTGAAGCCCGCGGATCTTTCCACCTACGAAGCGCTGGGCGACGCCCAGTGGAAAGGTCGCCTGTGCCTGCGCACCTCGAAGAAGGTCTATAACCAGTCGCTGGTGGCGATGATGATCGCACGCCAGGGGGAGGCGAAAACGGAAAAGATCGTGAAGTCCTGGGTCGCCAATCTGGCCACGGACGTGTTTCCGGACGACACCCAGCTGATGGAAGCGATCCTCGCCGGGCAGTGCGATGTCGGCATCGTCAATACCTATTACTTCGGCCGGCTGGAAAAGAAACAGCCCGGGTTGCCGCTGGCGCTTTATTGGCCCAACCAAAAGGATCGGGGTGTTCATGTGAATGTCTCCGGCGCGGGAATTACCGCGCACGCCCAGCACCGCGCGGCGGCGGTGAAATTCCTCGAATGGCTGTCCTCGGAGAAGGCGCAGAACCTGTTCGCGGACGAGAATCTCGAGTACCCGGCCAATCCGAAAGTGAAGCCGCACGCGAGTGTCGCGGCCTGGGGCCAGTTCAAACAGGACACCATCAACGTCTCGCAGGCCGGCAGCCTGCAAGTCAAGGCGGTCATGCTGATGGACCGGGCGGGCTACAAATAATCGATGGAAAAGCGCAATCGATGCTGCGAGCCGGTCCCCGGGCCGCTCGAAGGGCAGCGAACACACTCAAGCCATCCAGCGAAGCGCCGGGTATCGAGCGCCGATCTGCTCGGCACGCGCCGCGAACTGCTGATCGAACATCTGGACGAGGTTTACGTCCTGCGTCACACCAGCAAGGGGAAACTGATCCTGACAAAATAGTTCCGATTTTCAAAATGTAAGCCAGCCAGCAAGCTTTTGCAGCTTGGGTAGCTAGCCAACTCATCCACATCACCAACGAGAGGCTAGTTACCATGAGTCATTGCGATCGACAAAAACCCACGAAGACCCCTGCGCGCCGGGAGACCACCGTTCCGTTTAAGCGGAGCGTGTCGCTCGCGGCGATGATCGCCGCGCTGATCGCGGCGCCCGCTAACGCGGCGACAACGGAAGAGAAACTGGAGATCCTTACCCAGGAAGTCGAGCAACTGAAAAAAGAGATCACAAAGACCCCGGAAAAACCGACAGGAGGCATGGCGCCGCACGGCCACGGCTGGCACGGTAAAACCGGCGAAACGACCGTCGGCGGCTACGGCGAGCTGCACTACAACAGTCTCGACAGCAAGGACGAGATTGACCTGCACCGCGCCATCCTGTTCCTCGGGCACCGCTTCGACGAGCGCATCAGCTTCTTCTCCGAGCTCGAGGTCGAACACACCCAGGCCGGCGAAGGCAAAAACGGCGGCGAGGTCTCGATGGAGCAGGCGTATCTGGAATTTGCGCTCACGGACAATCACGCCGCCCGCGCGGGCCTGCTGCTGGTGCCGGCCGGCATTCTGAACGAGGTCCACGAGCCGCCGACGTTCTATGGCGTGGAGCGCAACCCGGTCGAGACCAACGTCATCCCGACCACCTGGCGCGAACCCGGTGCCGCGCTCGCCGGCCGGATCGGGCAGGGTTTCGGCTACGACCTCATGCTCAGCTCCGGGTTGAAGGTCGCGACCACCGGCACGAGCGCCTACAACCTGCGCAGCGGCCGGCAGAGCGGACGGCAAGCCGACGCCAACAACGCCGCGCTGACGGCGCGGCTCAAATGGACGGGCGCCCCCGGCGTGGAGCTCGCCGCCGTCGTGCAGCGCCAGGACGATGTTGCCCAGGGAACGGTCGCCGACGGCGTGGCGGGCGCGGCGACGCTGTGGGAGGCCCATGCCGCGCTTATGCGCGGACCCTTCGGGTTGCGCGCGCTGTACGCAAATTGGGACCTGGACGGCACTGGGCCCAAGGCGCTCGGGCGCGACGAGCAAAAGGGCTGGTACATCGAGCCTTCGTTCAAGCTGACACCGAAGTTCGGCGTCTTCGCCCGCTACAACACATGGGACAATGAGGCCGGCGATGCCACCGACAGCAAAAAGATACAGAAGGATTTCGGCTTCAACTACTGGCCGCACGAGAACGTGGTCGTGAAGTTCGATATCCAGCGCCAGTCGGGGACGGCGAACGACGACGGGTTCAACCTGGGCGTCGGGTACATGTTCTAAGCGACCCATGCACGGACGCGCGCAGGCGCGCCCGTGCATGTTTTCTTTTAAATGAATTTGAGACAGGCAGGAGCGATCCATGACCGCAAGGCACACGATAGCCGCGGCGTTCACCGCGTTGTTTTTCGCCGTCATGGCCCACGCCGCGGTGTATCAGGAAGCGGGCGCGTTCGTTGCGGAGGCCTTCAGCGGGAAACCGCCGGAGCCCAAGATGCTGTGGCTGGACACGGCCATGCAGGCCGAGATCGTGAAGATTCTCGGGCACCGCTATCCCGTAATGCGGCTGCGTTACTGGAGCGATGGGCCGCGCAGCGTTTGGTTGCTCGAGGAGATCGGCAAGGAAGAACCGATCACCGTGGGCATCGTCGTGAACCGGCAGAAGATCGAGCTGATAAAAGTGTTGGAGTTCCGCGAAAGCCGCGGCGGTGAAGTGCGCCATCCATTTTTCACCCGCCAGTTCGAGGGCGCGGGATTGCGGGACGATCGAGAGCTCGACCGGTCCATCGACGGCATCAGCGGCGCCACACTGTCAGTGCGCGCATTGACCAAGTTATCGCGCCTGGCGTTGTACCTGGATGGCAAAGCGCGCGTGCCGCAATGACGTCGCATCGCCATCGGATCACGAATCGGCAACTGGGCGCGTGGCATCGCCGCCTGGGACTGGCCGCGGCGGCCATTTTGATTCTGCTCGTTGCCTCCGGCCTGCTGCTCAATCACGGCGACCGCCTGGGACTGTCCCGGATTTACGTGCAGCGGCCGTGGCTGCTCGACTGGTACGGTATTCACGCACCCGCGGAACCGCGCGGCATGGCGCTCGGGGCGCATTGGCTGAGCGAACTCGACGGGCGGATTTATTTCGACAGGCACGAACTCTCCAACGTGCGCGGCCGGCTGAAGGGAGCCGTAATCTTTGAGGACACAATTGCAGTGGCTGTGGAGAACGACATCTGGCTGCTTACCCCGAGCGGGGCGATCATCGAGCAGCTTAGTGCGGCGCAGGGGGTGCCGGACGGATTGCGCGCGCTCGGCGTGGATCGCGCCGGGCGGCTCGTGGTCGAGGCCGCACAGGGGATTTACACCACGGATAGCAAGCTGCTGAAGTGGCGGCGCATCGCACCGCAGGCCGTGAACTGGGCAAGACCGATGGAAGTTCCGCCCGCGCTGCGCGCGGAGTTGGCCCAGCAGTACCGTAGGCGCGAGCTGAGTATCGAACGGGTTCTGGTCGATATGCACAGCGGCCGGTTTTTTGGAAATATTGGCGTGTGGCTCGTGGATTTGACGGCGGTGGCATGCCTGGGTCTGGCCGTGAGCGGCCTGTGGCTGTGGGCGAGACGCGCGCGATGAAGCGGAAGAGATGAGGTAGAGTATAAACAGACAAACAACCCGTGGCGCTTCCTGGAGATGACCGCAAACACCGAAACCCTGCGCGTGTCGCCCGAGCGCGAGAGCGGCATCTCCACCTGGCTCAACGTCAACGTCCGTCTGTGGCGCCTGGCCAGTTTCGTCGTCGCCGGGATCGTGGCGGCGCCGATACTGGTCGTGGCGCTCTCGTGGCTCACGCCGGCGGGCGATATCTGGCGTCACCTCGTCCACACCGTTCTCGGCGAGCTGTTGTTGAATACCGCCGTGCTGATGCTCGGGGTCGGTGCCGGCGTGTTCCTGCTGGGTGCCGGCCTCGCCTGGCTGGTGACGATGTACGATTTCCCCGGGCGGCGCTTCTTCGACTGGGCGCTGATGCTGCCGCTCGCCATTCCCGCCTACGTGCTGGCATTCGTCGCCGTGGCCTTGCTCGATTTCAGCGGTCCGGTGCAGGGTGCGCTGCGCGCGGTATTCGGCAGCAGCAACTGGTTTCCGCCCATACGCTCGGCCGGCGGCGTCATCGGCGTCATGGTGCTGGCGTTTTATCCTTACGTGTACATGCTCGCGCGCGCCGCGTTCCTGGCGCAGGGACGGCGCATGCTCGAGACCGGGCGCGTGCTCGGGCTCACGCCGCGCGCCGCGTTCCTGCGCGTGGCGCTGCCCATGGCGCGCCCGGCGCTCGCCGCCGGGGTAGCGCTGGCGCTGATGGAAGCGCTCGCGGATTTCGGCGCGGTCGCGATTTTCAACTACGACACTTTCACGACGGCGATCTATAAAGCATGGCTGGGATTATTTTCACTGCCGGCGGCGGCGCAGCTCGCGTCGCTGCTGTTGCTGTTCGTGGCGCTGGCGCTCATTGGCGAGCGGCAATGGCGCGGACGCGCGCGCTATCACGTCGCGCTGCGTATCGGGCGCGAGCAGCGTTACAAGCTCACCGGCGCGCGCAAGCCGGCTGCCACCGCCGCCTGCGCCCTGGTGCTGCTGCTCGCGTTCATCGTGCCGGTGGTGCAGTTGCTGCATTGGGCATGGGGCACCGCGCGGGCGGATTTCGACCTGCGTTATTTGCGGTTCTTCTTTAATACCGTTTCGCTCGGCGCCGCCGCGGCGGTCGTGACCACGTTCTGCGCGCTGCTGCTGGCCTATACCTATCGCCTCAAGCCCGACCGGTGGGTCGCGAGTGCGGTGCGCTTCGCCACCTTGGGTTATGCCCTGCCCGGTTCGGTGCTGGCGGTCGGGATCATGGTTTCGTTCGTCTGGCTCGATCAGCGTTTAACCCAGTGGCTCCAGTCATTGTTCGGCATCGCCGCCGGGCCCTTGCTCACCGGCAGTCTGCTGGCGCTGCTGCTCGCCTACGGCGTGCGTTTCATGGCGGTGGCCCACGGCCCGATCGACAGCAGTTTCGAGCGCATCAAGCCGTCGTTGTGGCAGGCGGCACGCAGCCTCGGCGCCAGCAACCGCGAAATCCTCTGGCGCGTCTCGATCCCGCTGCTGCGCACCGGGCTGCTGTCGGCCTCGCTGCTGGTCTTCATCGAGGTGATGAAGGAGATGCCCGCGACCCTGCTGTTGCGCCCGTTCGGCTGGGACACGCTGGCCACGCGCATCTTCGAGATGACCTCCGAAGGCCAGTGGGAGCGCGCCGCGCTGCCGGCGCTGACGCTGGTGCTGGCGGGCCTGATTCCGGTTGTCATGCTCGTGCGCCGGTCCTCCTCCCCGGCTTGACGCCAATTAAGCCGGGATTTCGCTGGCATGGAATGTCAGCCGTGATTCCGCGCGGCTTGGCGCGTAGGAGGCGCTGCGCTATAGTGCCGGGCCTCGACCCAGACCCGCGGGAGAGACCCCGAGAAATATGGAGAATCGGGGCGCCGAAGGCGCAATCGCCAGGAATCGCTCAGGCAAAAGGACCGTGGAGACGATAGGTCGACTCTGGAGAGAGGTGGCGCACCGCCATCCACCGAAGGGGCTCAAGCTCTCAGGTTACCGGACAGAGGGGCGGTGACTTTTCAAAGTCATCGCCCTTTTTTATTTTTTAATTTGAACCGCCAAGGACGCCAAGAACGCCAAGTATTTCTTGGTTTTTTAGAGTATTTTCTTTGCGTCCTTCGCGTCTTTGCGGTGAATAATTAAATAATTTTTATGGGCCATCGCACACCGTTATACGACAACCATCTCAAGATGGGCGCCAAGATCGTGGACTTCGGCGGCTGGGACATGCCGCTGCACTACGGCTCCCAGATCGAGGAACATCACAAGGTCCGAAAAGACTGCGGCATGTTCGATGTTTCGCACATGAACGTGGTGGACGTGAAGGGCGCGAAGGTGCGCGACTTCTTCCGCCTGCTGCTGGCCAATAATGTCGACAAGTTGAAAACCAAAGGCAAGGCGCTGTACAGCTGCATGCTTACCGCCAAGGGCGGTGTGATCGACGATCTCATCGTCTATTACATGGACGACCAATGGTTCCGCGTCGTCATGAACGCCGCCACGCGCGACAAGGACATGGCCTGGGTGAACGCGGCGGCGAAGGAATTCGGGGGTCTGACAGTCACGCCGCGCCATGATATGGCGATGATCGCGGTACAGGGGCCGAACGCGAAAGAGAAGGTGTATCAGGCCCTGGGCGAGGCGCTGCGCACCCCGGCCGGCGCCCTCAAGCCGTTTCATGCCGCGACCGTGGGCGAGCTGTTCATCGCCACCACCGGCTATACCGGCGAAGACGGTTTCGAAATCATTCTTCCCGCCAAGGCCGCGCCATTCACCTGGCAGATGCTGCACGAGGCCGGTGTGCCCCCCATCGGGCTGGGCGCGCGCGACACGCTGCGCCTGGAGGCCGGCATGAATCTCTACGGCTCGGACATGGACGAGACCACCACGCCGCTGGAATCGGGCCTGGCCTGGACCGTGGCGCTCGAGCCGTCCGAGCGGAAATTCATTGGGCGCGAGATGCTGGACAGACAAAAGGCCCAGGGCGTGCCGCGCCAGCTCGTGGGACTGGTGCTCGAAGGCAAGGGTGTGCTGCGCAATCACCAGAAAGTAATGTGTAATGGTGCCGGCGAGGGCGAGATCACGAGCGGCAGCTTTTCGCCCACGCTCAATCGGGCGATTGCGCTGGCGCGCGTCCCGGCCGCGGTAAAGATCGGCGATCGCGGCACGGTCGACCTGCGCGGCAAGCCCGCGACCGTGCGCGTCGTCAAATACCCGTTTGTTCGCAATGGCAAAAGCTGTATCTGAATGTGAGATAAAACCATGAGCAATATTCCGAAAGACCTTAAGTACACGAAATCGCACGAGTGGGTTAAACCGAACGCCGACGGCAGCGTCACCGTGGGCATCACGCACCACGCCCAGGACCTGATGGGCGACATGGTGTACGTGGAACTGCCGCAGGCGGGCGCCAAGGTTGCCACGGGCAAGGAATGCGGCGTGGTCGAATCCGTGAAGGCGGCCTCCGACGTGTACGCGCCGGTCAGCGGCGAGATCGTCGAGGCCAACGCCGCGCTCGCCGATGCGCCCGAGACCGTGAACAAGGACTGCTACGGCGCCGGCTGGATGTTCCGCCTGAAGCCCGCGAACAAGGCCGAGCTCGACGGCCTGCTCGATGCCAAGGCCTATGAGGCATTGGTCGCCTCTGAAAAGCATTGATATCACCGCAAAGACGCACAATTTTGTCAGGAACAAAATTGGACGCGCGGAGCGCGCCCGCAGGGTGCGCGCCAAGGATGGCGCGCATCAAAGAGCGCAAAGGAAGGCAAAAGATCAAGTATCAGTTTCAGTACTTTTAATGTTTATGTTTTCTTTGCGTCCTTGGCGTCTTTGCGGTGAGAATTTCTTATAGGATTTGATTATGCCGTTCATTCCGCATACCGATGCCGATGTGAAGGCGATGCTGAAGAGCATCGGCGTCAATTCGATCGACGATCTGTTCGACGAAATCCCCGAAAAGCTCCGCGCCGGCAAGCTGACGCAAGTGCCGGAAGGGCTGAGCGAGATGGATATCGGGCGCCTGATGCAGACGCGCGCCAACCAGGACGGCGCCTATATCAATTTCATCGGCGCCGGCGCCTACGAGCACCACATCCCGGCCGCGGTGTGGGAGATTGTGTCACGCGGTGAATTCTATTCGGCCTACACGCCGTATCAGGCCGAGGCGAGCCAGGGAACGCTCCAATTGCTGTATGAATACCAGACCATGATGGCCTCGCTGACTGGCATGGACGTCTCGAACGCCTCACTCTACGACGGCGCCTCGGGCCTCGCGGAAGCGGTGCTGATGGCGGTGCGCGCGCATACCCGAACACCGGGCACAGGCAAGAAGACGGCGCGCAAGATCCTGATGCCTTCCACCGTGCACCCGATTTACCATCGGGTCGTGCACGCCATCGTCGCGAACCAGAACATCGAACTCGTCGAGATTCCACATTGCACCGAAGGCGGGCACACCATTCCGGAATCGCTCAGGCAATACGAAGGCGGCGAGTTTGCCGCCCTCGTGATCCCGCAGCCCAATTTCTTCGGCGTGCTGGAAGAGGTGGACGCGCTCACCGACTGGGCGCACGCGCATAATATGCTTGCCATCGGGCTGGTGAATCCCACAGCCTTGGCGTTGCTCACGCCGCCCGGCCAGTGGGGCGCGAAGGGCGCGGACATCGCCGTGGGCGAAGGCCAGCCGCTGGGCGCACCGCTATCCTCCGGCGGGCCGTACTACGGTTTCATGTGCTGCAAGGAGGCCCTGGTGCGCCAGATGCCCGGGCGCATCATCGGTCGCACCGTGGACAAGGACGGCAAACCGGGATTTACCCTCACCCTGCAGGCACGTGAGCAGCATATCCGCCGCTCCAAGGCGACCTCTAATATCTGCACCAACCAAGGCTTGGTCGTCGCGGCCTCGACCATTTATATGGCGCTCCTCGGGCCGGACGGACTGGAACGCGTCGCGCAGGCCTGTCATGCCAATACCCTGGCGCTGGTCGACAGGCTCACGGCCATCAAGGGTGTGACGCGCGTCTTCAACCGCCCGGTGTTCCACGAGGCGGTGCTGCGGCTCGAGGTGCCGGTGTCCGAGACGCTGCGTGCTCTGGAGGCTCAGGGTATTCTTGGCGGCTACGATCTGGCGGAACATTATCCGCATCTCGGCCAGGCATTGCTGGTGTGCGCCACGGAAACCCGCACCCAGGAAGACATCGAGCAATATGCGTTTCATCTGGAACGCATCGTCAGCAAGCGCCGGCTGGATCCGCCGTGCGCCGTCAAAACAAACCCCAACGCTTAATTCAAGGAGACACGATCATGGCCAAGATCACACTCGGTGGTAACCCCATCAATACCAACAGCGACCTGCCCAAGGTCGGCAGTGCCGCGCCGGATTTCAAACTCACGGACGCCGATTTGAACGACGTGTCGCTCGCCAGCTTCAAGGGCAAGAAAAAGCTTTTGAATATCGTGCCGAGTCTCGACACGCCGGTGTGCGCGACGAGCACGAAAAAGTTCAACGAGCACGCCGCCATGCACCCGAACACGGTCATGCTGATCGTCTCGATGGATCTGCCGTTCGCGCAGAAGCGTTTCTGCGGCGCCGAGAACACCACGCGGGTGAAGACGCTTTCGATGATGCGCGACCGCCACTTCGCCAAGGATTACGGCGTGCTGATCATCGACGGCCCGCTCGCCGGCGTCACCGCGCGCGCGGTGGTGGTGATTGATGAGAACGACAAGGTGAAGTACACGGAACTGGTGCCGGAGATCAAGCAGGAACCGAATTACGACAAGGCGCTGGCGGCATTGAAGTGAGAGTTATATGAATTTTCAACGCACAATTTTGCCGGGAGCAAAATTGGTCGCGCTTCAGCGCGCCCGCAGGGGGCGCGCCATGGATGGCGCGCAACAAAGACGGTCGCTCCCGCGCATCCCTGCGCTCGCGACATTCGTACGTCCTGTACAGCACAAAGGACGCAAAGAAAAGAAATGGAAATTAGTAAATGTAGGGTGGGCATTGCCCACCAAACAAATTTGTAGCCCGGATGGAGCGTAGCGCAATCCGGGAGGCGGCTGTTGTCGAGCGGCCTGCGGCCGCGTGTAACTTGTGGGTGGCTGACCCACGGGAATCCAATTTAGCGTGCGCTCCGCGCACGATTCAAAAGCAAATTGTGGGTGACTCCGCCTCCCAAAACGTCGTCATTCCCGCGAAGGCGGGAATCCAGGTTTTAAATGTCTCGCGCGCTTTGCGCGCGATCTCAAAATCTAATTGCGGGTGGCTCCGCCCCTGCGCCCTGGGTGACTTTTCTTTGTCCGGCCAAAGAAAAGTCACCAAAAGAAAGGCCGCCCGAATGGCACGCTTTCCTGCGCTTCGCGCCTTTGGCCCCCAAGCTTGCGCAACGCGACGTCCCTGTCGCGTGCGCAAGGCGCGGACCTCCTGGTCCGCGCCCCTGTCGGGCTTGCCGGCCAAAGGCTGGCGATGCTCGGGCGCGCCATACGGGGATTCGAAAACTGCACCACAGCCGAACATCTTTCTTTCGCGAAGGACGTGCCAGTGAAACCAATCTTCACAATTCACGCCGGTGAATATCTGGTTGGTTCTTACATTGAAAGCAAGTTCAAAAACCTGAATGTGTGGTTGCCGACGAAGGATACAGGTATCGACCTGTTGGTTACTGACAGCAAAAACAAAAAAGTAGTTTCGATTCAGGTCAAGTTTTCAAAAGATTTCTTGGTTGAAAATAAATCCGATGCACTCAGGCGCGGATTGAAAGCAGCTGGTTGGTGGTCTCTCAAGCGAGAGAAGATATTGAAATCCAACGCAGACCTGTGGGTTTTTGTCTTGTATTCCTTTGATCAGAAGAAAATCGATTTCATAATAATTCCGCCTCATGAATTGCTAAAAAGACTGGATGTGGTTCATAAGCAAGAAAAGGTAAAGGTTGTACAAACATATTTCTATGTAACCAAGAAGAACAAGTGCTGGGAGACGCGAGGCTTGGGGATAGCCGATCAAGTGTTAGTTGCTGAGGGCATGTACTCGAACAAACGGAGAGACTTTACGAAATATCTCAATAACTGGAATTTGGTTATTACATCTCTTCGATAGTGGAACATTTGTAATCAAATTTATTTTGACGGGAAAACTATGCTGATTTTCGAACAGTCACAAACGAATCGCCGAAACCCATCCCAAGCCCCGCTCGTGAAAGCGGAGGTGAAGGACATTCCGGAAAAATTCCGCCGCAAGAAGCGTCCGTTGCTGCCGGAAGTGTCCGAAATGCAGGCGGTGCGGCATTACACGAAACTGTCGCAGCTGAACTTCTCGATCGACACGCATTTCTATCCGCTCGGTTCCTGCACCATGAAATACAACCCGCGCGCCTGCAACAAGCTGGCGATGCTGCCGAACCTGCTCGGGCGCCATCCGTACGCGCCGGAATCCACCGGCCAGGGCTTCCTCGCCTGTATGTACGAATTGCAGGAAATGCTGAAAGACGTCACCGGCATGAAGGCCGTGTCGCTCACGCCGCTCGCCGGGGCGCAGGGCGAGTTTGCCGGCGTGGCCATGATTCGCGCGTATCACGATTCGCGTGGTGACAAGGGCCGTACTGAAATTCTTGTCCCGGATGCCGCGCACGGCACCAACCCGGCCACGGCGGTGATGTGCGGTTATACCGTGCGCGAGATTCCCACGGATGGCAACGGCGACGTGGATATCGAATCGCTCAAAGCGGCAGTTGGGCCGCAGACGGCTGGGCTCATGCTGACCAACCCTTCGACGCTAGGCGTGTTCGAACGCGAGATTACCGAGATCGCCAAGATCGTGCACGACGCCGGCGGCCTGCTGTATTACGACGGCGCCAATCTGAACGCCATTCTCGGGCGCGTGAAGCCGGGTGACATGGGCTTCGACGTGATCCACCTGAACCTGCACAAGACCTTTTCCACGCCGCACGGCGGCGGCGGACCGGGCGCGGGGCCGGTGGCGGCGAGCAGCCGGCTCGAGCCGTTCCTGCCGGTACCGATCGTGGGCAAGGTGCAGGACAAATATCTTTGGGAAACCGAAAAAACCCGTCCCAAAACGATAGGCCGGCTTTCCGCCAACATGGGCAACGCCGGCGTGCTGCTGCGCGCCTATGTGTACGCACGGCTGCTGGGACGCGAAGGCATGCACCGCGTGGCCGAGTTCTCCACGCTGAACGCCAACTACATCATGGCCGAGCTTGCAAAGCGCGGTTTTGATATGGCGTTCCCGAAACGCCGCGCCACGCACGAGTTTGTGTTGACCTTCAAGAAGCTCAAGGACGAGACCGGCGTGAGCGCGATGGATTTTGCGAAACGACTGCTCGACAAGGGCTTCCACGCGCCGACGACCTACTTTCCCCTGCTGGTGCCGGAGTGTTTCCTGATCGAGCCGACCGAGACCGAGGCCAAGGAAGAGCTTGATCGGTTCATCGCCGCCATGGAGGAAATATTGAAGGAGGCGCGCACCAATGCCGAAATCGTCAAAGGCGCGCCGCATACCTTGCCCGTGAAACGCCTGGACGACGTCCGTGCCGCGCGTGAACTCGACCTCGTTTGGAAACGGACCGGCTGACGGAGGATAGCGCTGATGAAAGACCTGTTTAATCTGGGCCGGGTGTGGCGCGCGGCGGGTTATTCCTTCGCCGGCTTCAGGGCGGCGCTGAAAAACGAGACAGCGTTCCGCCAGGAGCTGGCGCTGTTTATTGTCCTGGCGCCGCTCGGATGGTGGCTGGGGCGCGACGGGGTGGAGCGGTCACTGCTGGTCGGCAGCCTGATGCTGGTGCTGCTGGTCGAGTTGCTGAATTCGGCGATCGAGGCGGTGGTCAATCGTGTCGGACGGGATCCGCACGAACTGTCCGGGCAGGCCAAGGATATCGCCTCGGCGGCGGTGTTTGTTTCTCTGGTTCTCGTCGTGGTGGTCTGGGCGCTGGTGCTGGCCGACCGCTTCTTCTGAAACGCCGGCTCGGTCACGCCGCCGCGGTTTTGTCCGCGGGCAACGGTTTTCCCCCTTTGTATTCGATCTTCCGGCATTCCAGAAAAATCCGCTTGTCACAACGCTCGCAGATGGAACGGTCGAGTTTCGCGAAGATGGTCTGGATGGCGTCGGCCTTGGTGACGAAGATGTGCTCGTCGCCCAGCTTGTCGACAAAACCTCCACGCTTCAGGATTCGACAGGCCTCTTCTTTCATCTTGCTCAAATAGAGTCCGCCGCCCAGGTTGCGGCGGCGCCGGGCTTCCTGCACCAGCATCTCGGCCCCGGCGATGTCGACGAAGTTGATGCCGTTGCCGATGATCAACAGATGTTTCTGCCCCGGGTTCTCCGCGAGGAAGCGCTGGAATTCGCCCTGCACGTGATCCACGGCGCCGAAGAACAGCGAGCCGTCCACGCGCACGATCTTGAGCTGCGGGCACTCTGGCAGTTTTGGATCGGTGACCATGTGCCGTCCTACGGAGTGCGGGTCAGGCGTGCGCACGACGATGCCGGGGCGCGAGGTGCGCATGAGGTAGATCACCAATGACAGCATCACACCGGCGTAGATGGCGAACTCCAGCTCCACGAACAGCGTGGCCAGGAACGTGGTCAGCAGCACCGCCGTTTCGCGTTTGCTGGTGCGCAGGATATTGGCGATGTGGTGAAAGTCGATCAGCCGGTACGCCACGATCAGCAGGATGCCGGCCATGGCCGCGATCGGCAGGTGTGCCGCGAGCGGCGCGACGATCAGCACGATCAAGGCGAGCGCGATCGCAGCGAAAATGGCGGCCATCGGTGTAATCGCGCCGGCGGTGTAGTTGATGCCGCTGCGGGTGAAGGAGCCGGATGAGGCGTAGCTCGAGAAGAAGCTGCCGACAATATTGGCCAGCCCCTGACCGATAAATTCCTGGTTGCCATCGATGCGCTGACCGGACTTGAGTGCCACCGACCTGGCGATTGAGACGGCCTCGACCAGCCCGAGCATGGCGATGGCGAGCGCGCCGCTGCCGAGGGCCTTGAGCGATTTGAGCGACAGGTCGGGCAGGGAAAACGGCGGCAGTTGTGCCGGCAGCTCGCCCACGAGCCTGATGTCTTTGGTTTCATAGGCGAGCAACGCGGCCAGCAGGCTGCCGATAACCATCGCGAACAACATGCCGGGAAGCCGCGGCTTGAAGCGCATGAACAGGACGCCCGCGACCAGGGTGACCGCGGCAATAGCCGTGACGTAAGGATTGATTTCGTTTATCTGGAGAAAAATATCCTGCCAGGTGTGCAGGAACGATTCGCCCGCGGGGATGTTGATGCCGAGGAAATGCTTGAGCTGGCTGGTGGCGATCAGGATCGCTGCGCCGGCGGTGAAGCCGACCACGACCGAGTGCGACACGAAGTTGACCAGCGCCCCCATGCGCGCGAGTCCGAGCACGAACTGGTAGACGCCCGCGAGAAAGGTCAGCGTGAGCGCCATGCTGATGAACTTGGCGCTGCCGGGTTCGGCGAATTTTGTGATGGTGGCGAACACCACGATCGAGAGCGCCGTAGTCGGGCCGGAAATGAGATGGCGCGAGGAGCCGAAGAGCGCGGCGATGACGGGCGGCACCATCGCCGTGTACAGGCCGTACACCGGCGGCAGCCCGGCGATCATGGCAAAGGCCACGCCCTGGGGCAGGACGATGACAGCACCGGTGACCCCGGCCATCAGGTCGGCGCGCAGCGTCGCCCGGCTGACCCGCGGCCACCAGCGAAGAAAAGGAAAGAATCGCGACCAGAAGATGTTGCACTGTGGCGCGGAGTAATAATCGGGCATCGACAGCAGGGAAATAGTGAGCGGCGCACATTGTATATTTTCCCGCGTGTTTTTTCATGTTTCCCGCGCCGGCGTGAAAATTCAACGTCGTGACGCTTGCAAACGGATACGTGCCGCCTCAATAATCACGCCCTTCCCAATCCGGTTCAGGCACGACTTCATGCTTCAGGCGATTCACGACATATTCAATCACCCCGGCGCACGCAAGGTTTTTCTCAAACTCCGCTATGCGCTGTTTCTGGCGGTGCTGGTGCTGCTGGCGCGCTACGCGGATGCCTCGCGACTGCTCATGGCGTTTCTGGTTTCGCTGTTTGGCGAGGCGATCCAGCTCTGGTCCTTCGCCGCGCTGGTGAAGAACGAGCAGCTCACCGCGCGCGGGCCTTACGTGCTGGTGCGCAATCCGATGTATCTCGGGCGCTTCTTCCTGATACTGGGTGTCGTGCTGCTGTTCGGCAACGACTACATCACCCTCGCCTACGTCGTTTTTTATTATTTATACATGGTCAACCGCGTGGGTCGGGAGGAAAAGCGTCTGGCGGAATTGCTGGGGCAGCCGTATCGCGATTACTGCGCGCGTGTGAATCGTTTTCTGCCCGCGTTCGGTCGGCTGTTCGATCCCGCCGTGAGGTTTTTTAATTGGAGCGTTTTATACCGCAACAACGGCCACTGGAATCTTCTGGCCATGCTGTTGTTTTATGGCGCGCTGTACTTCTACGTGGCGTATTTCCGCTGAAACGCGGAATCAGGGCGTCGCGTTGCTGGACGGATCGTTGGCACGCTGGCGTTGACGCCGGTCCAGCCACCATGCGACCAGAGGCAGCGCGAGGGTGGTGAATGGCAGGGCCGCCATCGCAAAATAAAGGCTCAGCCGGGAAAGCCCACGCAATTGTTTCCGCAATTCCTGACGTTCGGTTTTGCTCCATCTCTGTCCATTGCGCGATTTCATGAGCAGTGCCATCAATCCGGGAATCTGTACTATTCCATCGCGGATGCGCGATTTCTCGCGCTCATGCAACTTCCTCGCCTCCCTGATAAACCGGCGAATTCCCGAAATGTTGCTGGAGCTGGACGGTGAGGAGGCTTCTGTGGCAGGGGTTTTGGTGGAGTGTTGTGGTTCCATGCGGATTCTTGTATTTGGCTGTTCCCCTGCGGATTTTGGCGTAAGCAGGGGTTTTTCATATTCCATGCCATGCCCCATGGCGGATTCAGCAAGAGTGATCGAGTGCATCCAGCCATGGGGTTCGTGCACGAAATCTGCCAGCGTTTTTTTACCCAGCAATGTTAGTTTAGTGCAGCTTCAAATTTTGCCAAGTCAGTGACCGGCGCGGAACAGGCGTGCCCGGCGCAGATATAGGCCGTGACGCCGTTTCTGGCCGTGCGCTCGGCCAGCAGGCCGGGCAGATTTTCTGCGTCGCCCGGAATCGCCAGCACGATCCGGTGTGGATGGTATTGACTCGCGGCTATCGCCTCCCAGAGCTTCATGGACTCGGGCGTTCCACGCAGCACGACTGTCTGCGGCGGTGAAAGCTGTTCCTCCAGCGCCAGCAGCAGCGCCCCGTGCGCGGAAGGCTGTTGCCGCATGCCCGAATACAGCGCTTCCAGGGTGCGCTCGGCGGCATGTAAATAGTTGAGATTGCCGGTCACGTGACTGAGCCGCCCGAGTACCAGCGCGGCGACGCCGTTGCCGGAGGGGATGGCATCGTCCGACACCGGCTTGGGGCGGTAGACGAGTTTTTCGTGATCGTCGCCGGTGAAATAAAAGCCGCCGTGGTTTTCATCCTCGAAATGCTCGATCACGCTGTCGGCCAACGCGATGGAAAAATCCAGATCGGAGCGGCGGAAGCCGGCCTGCAGCAATTCGAGGGCCGCCGCGATCAGGAAGACGTGATCATCCAGGTAGGCGTTGAGATGCGACTTGCCGTCCTTGTGCGTGGCGAGCAGGCGCTGGTGGCGCCAGAGCTGCGCGTGAATGAAATCCAGGGCGCGTTCGGCGGAGGCGATGAAATCGGGCCGCGCCAGCACCCGGCCGGCATGCGCCATGGCCTGAATCATGAGGCCGTTCCAGGACGTGAGGATTTTTTCATCCCGCCCCGGGCGCACGCGTGACTCGCGGGCTACGAACAGTTTACGGCGCGCCGAATCCAGCCGCGCGGCGACATCGGATTCCGGGCACAGCATTTGTTCAGCAATGGAGGTTTTGTCGGCACGTACATTAAGATGCCACTGGCCCTCGAAATTGGGCGTGCCTTGCAAGCCGAAGTGGCGTTCAACCACGCCCCATTCCTCGGGCGATAGCAGCGCCCGGATTTCATCCGCGGTCCAGATGTAGAATTTGCCTTCGTGCCCCTCGGAGTCGGCGTCCAGCGCCGAATAGTAACCGCCCTCGGGAGACTGCATTTCCCGCATCACCCACCCGGCGGTTTCGATGACGATGCGCCGGAACAGCGAGTCGCCGGTGGCGAGCCAGGCATCGGCATAGAGCGAAAGCAACTGGGCGTTGTCGTACAGCATCTTCTCGAAATGGGGGATCTCCCAACGCTCGTCAACCGAATAGCGGCAGAAGCCGCCGCCGACCTGGTCGTAGATCCCGCCGTGGGCCATGGCCGCGAGTGTGTCGCGCGCCATGCGCAGCGCCTGTTGATCCTCCGCGCCTTGGTGGACGCCCTGTTCCCAACGGTGCAGGCAGAGTTCGATTGAAGTGGGATGGGGGAATTTCGGCGCGCCCCCGAATCCGCCTAAACGCGCGTCGAACTGGCGCTGCAATTCTGCATAGGCTTGATCCAGTACTTCCGGGCCGACGTGTACGCCGGGAGCGGGTGCCTCCGGCTGCAGACGCCCGAAAATGTCGCGCAGGGAATGGTTCTGTTCGGTGATGGCCTCGCGCTTTTTGTCGTAGACCTCGGCCACGTGCCGCAGCAGATCGGTGAAGCCGGGCATGCCGTATTTCGCCGTCTTGGGGAAATACGTCCCGCCGAAGAACGGCATCTGGTCGTCGGGCGTGAGAAACATGTTGAGCGGCCAGCCTCCCGGGCGCTGCGCCAGGATCTGATGCGCGGTCTGATAAATTTTGTCGAGATCGGGACGCTCCTCGCGATCCACCTTGATGCACACGAAAAGCTCGTTCATCACGCGCGCGACTTCCTCGTCCTCGAAGGATTCGTGCTCCATTACATGGCACCAGTGACAGGCCGAGTAACCGATGGAAACCAGGATCGGCTTGTTTTCACGCCGCGCCCGCTCCAGCGCCTCCGCGCTCCAGGGATACCAGTCCACCGGATTATGCGCGTGCTGCAGGAGGTACGGGCTGGTCTCGTGAATTAACCGATTGCCGGGGCGGTTGGTGGGGGCAGGGGTGTCCATGAAAAAACTATTCCGAGCGTGATAATCGACTATACCGAATCGCACCCGGATTGTCTTATAGTGGGCGCTCTAAGTTCATGGTTATTCAAACGTCTCGATACTGGCTACATGCCTGCACCTGTCACATAATGCCGCGCCATGCTCGCACCCGATATCGATCCCGTCGCCATTCACCTCGGTCCGCTCAAGGTGCACTGGTACGGGCTGATGTATCTCATCGGTTTCCTCGGCGCCTGGTGGCTGGGCGTGTATCGCGCGAAGCGCCCGGGCTCCGGCTGGCATCCGCAGGAAGTCGCCGACTTCATCTTCTATGGTGCGCTCGGCGTCATTCTCGGTGGGCGACTCGGCTATGTCCTTTTTTATAACCTTGGGTATTTCCTCGACCATCCGGTGGAGGTGTTTTATATCTGGTCCGGCGGCATGTCGTTCCACGGCGGCCTGCTCGGCGTCATCCTCGCCATGTGGCTGTATGCGCGCCGGACGCGGCGCAGGTTTTTTGCCGTCGCCGATTTTGTCGCGCTGCTGACGCCGCTCGGG
>Ga0209542_10007173_pt1 | contig 21326 bp, 16 predicted proteins | sample RifCSPhighO2_01_FD_184028 | JGI IMG/M metagenome (GOLD analysis project Ga0209542, IMG submission 184028) | Soil microbial communities from Rifle, Colorado - Rifle CSP2_plank highO2_0.1 (SPAdes) (version 2) | ecosystem: Environmental > Terrestrial > Deep subsurface > Rock core/Sediment ... | reverse complement strand
ACTGTAAGCGCAGCGGCTGTGGCGACGGCATCTTCGATACCGGCGAACAGTGTGATGATGGTAACCTCCTGCCCGGCGACGGTTGCGACCGTTCCTGCCGCCGCGAGATCGGGGCGGCGCTGCCGCAGGGAACGCAGCAGGCCATCGACTTCCCGGGCCAGGGACAAAATCTCTCGGCCGGTTCTCAAATTGGCCAGCTGAATCCGTACGACTTCCAAAATCCCTTCGGCGGCCAAGTCCAGCCACCAGTTACGCCTCGCCCGCCGAGCCAAACCGACTCCGGCCCCGTGGCCGTGGCCGTCATGGCCGCCGGCGCCGCGGCGGGCGCGGCGTGGGTGCGCCGCCGCCGTTCCTCTCGACCATGACAATTCCAGCACGTTTCCTCGCCATCGGCGCTGTTACCGCGGTCCTTGCCGTCGGCATTTACTCACGCTATGCCTTCAATGGCGGCGAGGCGCAGCTGATTTCCATGGATGACGACAACTCATCAGTCAACTGTTTTGGGCCAGCTTGCCCCCCGGGGTCCGATGGTAGCTCGGCAAGCAGCAGCAGCTCTGTTGGTTCCACTCATTCCAACTCGTTCTCTATTCCATTTGGATCCTCAGGGGGCAGCGACTCGTCGCAGAGCAGCACGCTCAATTGCCCCGTCTTCCAGTATGAAGTCCAAAAATTTCTGGACCGCCGCCCCTTACCGGGCTGGAGCGTTATTTTTCGCAAAGGTGGGAATCTTTTCTTTGAAGAGGAAACAAAGATAACTCAGGATACGGGGCTGCCCGTGCCCGCAGCCGCTCGTTTTTCGTGGGACACGTATTCTAACGACGGGGGGTTCCCCTGGCCGTACTGCAAAAACTTCTTCTCATTCTATGAGATTATTTCTGATGCGGATATTTATGCTCCCGCGGGCCACGGGACCGAGATGTGGTACTGCAGAGAGCAGTGGGGTGAGATGCTCGCGCGCATGGACGCACAAGGAGGTGGCATGGTACGGGGCGGATATATCAATGGGCAAAATGATATGAGGTATTACATTACGATACCGGCGGCGAACTCTCCGCCGGATATCCTTTGTTCGTTTTATAACGATACAACGTGCCGGGCGCGCTCTGCGGAAGGCGTCATGGACGACGCCGTGTATGACCCGGTGGTCTTGATGCTGCACGCCAATAATTACGCGCAGTGGGGTGACACGGAAAATCTCAATAAAGTCATGACCTGGGCGGGGCCTGTCGTTCCGCGACCATTTCACCCGCAGCCCGTGGAACCTCTGCGCCGCGTGTATGTGTTGAATCCAAGCGTTACCATTCGGCCGAATCCTCTGTATCCCGCCAATTATCAATTTGAACCCTTCCAACTGCACAGAGCCCAACTGCTGTACGGCGGAGGGTCCGGAACCTATATAATGTGGGCGAACACCGGACCCTGGCGGCTTGGCCCACATAGCAATACGTCCGAATTCGGCTTATCGCCGAGGTTCAAGGAACGGACGGCGGGTCGGGATTACCGTTTAGTTCGGCTTGGCTCGGTGGGATTCAATAACCCGCGCCGCCCCAGTAACGCGGAAAATACGGTCTGGCTGACACAGAAGGAAAGCGGGGAAATCTACGTTTATTCCAAGAGACACGGGCCGGACCCGGCAGTGGACCCAAGGCATGCCCACGACACGTATTTCTATAAAACGGAGGATCACGATCAAATCTTGCCAGCGGGATTACCGTATGCCTTTGATGTTTTGGAAATCGAAGACGGTGTAGATGATCCGGCCGCCGACGGCACCGGCGATCCGGAGGCTGATCGCCATTTCCTGGCCGTCTCCAACGCCGGCGCGACCACCCTCTATGAATGGAATTACGTGGCGTGGGGTCAAGGTGACTACCAAACGTTTGGCGAGCCGCTCCCCGGCGCGAATGTCGTTCGCTTCTTCGTGCATGGTAATAACCATTATCTTGTTACCGGAGGCGCAGGGGGAATTCGGCTTTACCGCTGGGACGCGACTGCCGAAAACTTCGCTTTGCTGGATTCAGTGACCACGAATGTGACTGGCGCTGACCGTTTGATTGGTTTTGAGCGGGGCGGGTTTACGTATGTCTTGCATGGCGACATGGACGCCAAGCAAACGATCCTTTACCGTTTGAACGGCGACCAATTGGAAACCGTCAGCTGGTCGCTCCCTCAGACCATTCTTCACACAGTAACGACGGATGACCGAAGCTACTTGCTTGGCGCAACGGGCTCGTTTCTGTGGACAAATGCCACCCTTCAACCGGTGCCGTTTGTCCACTCCACGCCGTTCCCGCCGTCGCATGACTGGGGCAGCTTCATCCACCGCGGTGAACAATTCATTGTGCAGTCAACCACGGAAAAGCCCAATGGCATCCTCCGGTTCTACCGCCTCGGCCAGTGCGCGACGGATTTCACGTGCCACTCGGACGATCCGAATGACGGCTGGTTCCAGCGTGGTTCCTGCTTAAGTAACGAAATCGGTGGTGCGTTGCCCGTGTGCGGCAACGGACTTTGCGAACCAGGGGAAGACGGTACTGACCCCTGCGCCGGCCTCGATCCGTTTGAGTGCGATCTCGAGCCGGGCGCGCCGTGCGCCGTGGATTGTAATAAAGACGGAACGGTTTGCGGCGATGGTATTTGCGAACCGCCCGAAGACGAAGAAGTGTGTGTGGACCCACCCGATGGCATGCCGTTTGATCCGCAAATTCATGGTTGTTTCAAAGCGTGTCAGCAGGATTGCACCGTTTCCGTGTGCGGCGACGGCGTTTGCGACGTGATCGAACAGCAAGAGAAGTGGTGCGCCTGGCCCGGCGGCTTTGGATGTCGCAACGGCGTTGGCCAGTGCACGCCGCCCCCGGGTTTTGATCCGAATACTTGCGGCGGCTATGGTTGTACCTATGAGTGTGTTCCGGATTGCTACACATTAGGATTTGTTACGCCGCTTTGTGCAGGTGCATCCTCCGCTTCTTCATCACCCGAATTTTTATGTCCCGCACCATAACTCGTTATCTTGTCATCTGTGCCTTTGCCGCGGCTCTCGCCGTCGTTATCTATGCACGTTATAGTGGCGACGGAGGCGAGGCGCGGCTGATTTCACAATCAGAAGAAGTCTCTTCGCCTGGTGCATGTGAGGCTAACATTAAGATTGATGCCCAGAAATTTGTGGACCGCCGGCCTTGGCCGAATCCACCGGGCTGGGAAATATTCTATAAGGTCTATAACGACCCCGAAACTACGGAATCCAAAATGACCGGGGCGGAAACGATGAATCCGTACCCTTCATCTACCTTTTTCTTTCATAGTGGCCATGACCCTGCCGAATCGGGTGGTTGCTCCATGCATTTTTTAGCATTATACGAGGCATTGCCAGCCGGGTACACGCACTCCCCTGTTTCTTTCTGTAACGTTGTGCGCGGCGACGGCGTAATCGCGGGATTTGGCGGTCGTATAAACTACTTCGAGGGCACGGTATTCCCGCCCCCTGACGCTGATCTTCTGTGCACGTTTTACAACGACACTGCTTGCTACGCCCGTACGGAGGATGAGATTTATGACGATGCGATTTACGACCCGATTGACCCGCCGTATTTGCATGCCAGTTTCCCTACCCCTCTCAATGATCCGCCGGAGCCGCGACCGTTCCGCCGGATTTTTCCGTACTTTCCGAGCGGACCGAGCATTTTTGGGCGTTTCTACCGCCAGCCGTGGCTGGTCATCAACAGTGGCTCTGACAGTGACGGCGCTCTGCTTCCATGGCTGCCCATGCCGCCAGGCGGCGGATACAATTGGCCACCGTCCGGATTCGGGAGTGTGTGGGTTTCCGGCGGTCCTGAGTATCACAGTCTGAATGCCTGGGATACCCGGAGAATTGGTTTTAATAACGTTCCAAGTACGTACATAACCGGCGGCAGGGAAGGTTTCGTTTGGCTAGAGAAGAGAGAAGGTGGTCTCCATATTCATTCACCGCATGCATATGACAACCAAACCCTTTCCGCTTCGTTACCGTATGAGTACGATATTCTGACCATCGACGACGGCGAACCGAATCCGCCACCGATTCCGAGCAATCTTCCGACCACGCCCCCCTGGGATAACAGTTTCCTACAGACGGGCGACCACCATTTGGTGGCCATTACGTCCGCTGCTGAAACGCAGGTTTACCGCTGGCAATTTACGGCGGATCCTGTGCAGCCATGGGGGGTGGTGGCGAACCAAGGAGAATTTCAGTCGTATCAGCCAACGTTCCCTGGCGGCGACATTGTTGAACTTTTCGACGGGAGCGATGCCAAGATCTTGGCGGTGGGTTCGTCTGCGGCTGCTGAGTTGCGCATTTATGGATGGGACAGCAGCCTCGGACCAAATGGCCAGTTTGTCGCGGCAGGGACAGTGTCAGCCACAATCAGCCCAAATGACCGTCTCATCGGTTATAAGCGAGGCGAAACGATTTATATTCTCCATAGTAAAACCGCCGACTCCGCGACTGACTTCTACCGCTGGAACGGAGTCACTCTGACGTTGGAACGTACCATCAGTGCAGCGACAATCCTGCACGCGGTCACGGTTCCGGGTCGAAGTTATTTCTTAACGGCAGAAGGTCCGCTCTACATCTGGGAATCCAACCAGGGGACTCCAGGCCAACAGCCAACGCGGACGTTCCCGCCGGCCTATGATTGGTCGAGCTTCGTTTGGAGGGGCGGCGAACAGTTCATCGTCCAGGCAACGGAGCAAAACGGACACGACATTTTACTTTTCTACCGTATTGGCCAGTGTGCGATTGGCTCCAGCTGCTTCGAACATAATCCCGCCAATTGCACCCCCGGCCCGGATTGCGGAATAAGTTACGTCAGAGATGGTCTCTGTGTCGACGGCGCCGGCAACACCGATGAGCCGCCTCCTCTTACGGGAGATGCGGACGTCAATGATGACTGTCGTGTTGATAACCTTGACTACAACATTATTTCGACAAACCAGGGAAATCTTTTTGCCACACACGCGGAAGGAGACGCGAATTTGGACGGCGTCGTCGACCAAGCTGATTTGGACCTCTGGACCGCTCAACAGGGGATCACCGTGCCAAACTGTCCGGCTACCCAATGCGGTAATGGCGTTTGTGAAACTGGCGAAGATGAGATTCTCCAAGTCGGTAATGACCAGTGCATGATGGCCTGTCCGCAGGATTGCCCTGAACCGGGTACTAGCTCATCGAGTTCGTCTGCGTCCAGCGAGGATTCTTCTGCCGAGCAAAGCAGCAGCGCCTTTTCCGGCCATCCCGCCGCGGAGAGCAGCTCTAGCATTCCGGTGTCATTCTCTTCCCGCTCGCGTTTCTCTGACTGGGATATTTGCACCTGGCCGGGAAACTAAGTATTCAGTATGTAGTATGCGGTATGTTGTATTACAATCTACATACTACATACTACATACGACATACTTCATACAATTTCATCGCACGCTCAATCTCACATATTCCGTAATCTTCCCTTTACCCAGCAGCTGCCCAACCTTCTGCTCCGGGTTCTTCACAAACTGTTGCGTCGTTAGGGCGTTCTCTTCTTTGAACTTCTTTTCTTTGCCCATCATGATTTTTTCCATGATGGCTTCGGGCTTGCCTTCTTTGGCCAGCTGCGACTTCCAAATTTCTTTTTCCTTGGCAACATCACCCGCCGGAACATCATCCGGGGTTACATAGAGCGGATTCATCGCCGCGGCGTGCATGGCGACGTCTTTGGCCGTCTCGGCACTGCCGCTATCCAGCGCCACGACTACGCCGATCTTGCCGTTACTGTGGACGTAACTGCCGATGACTGGCGCTTCGATGACGCGGGTTTCGCCGAGACTGATGTTCTCGCCGAGTTGCTGGACGGCGGCCGTGACCTTTGGCTCAGCCGCCTTTTTCCCGCCGGCTTCGCCTTCCTTCAACAAGAGCTCGGCGATCTCTTGGCCAAACTTCTGGAAGTCGTCACTCCGCGCGACGAAGTCGGTTTCGCAGCGGATCAGGACGATGGCGAGTTTGCCTTTCCCTTCAGCGGTAAAAACGTAGCCTTCGCCCTGCTCGCGCCCGGCCTTCTTCACCGCGTGCGCGGTACCGCGCTTGCGGAGCCACTCGATCGCTTTCTCTTCATCACCACCCGATTCTTCGAGCGCTTGCTTACATTCCATCATGCCCACGCCCGTGCGGGCGCGGAGAGAAGCAACGGCGGAGGCGGTTACTTGGGTCATTGATCGAATGGGAATATTATAGCAGTGAGAAGATTAAGTGGAGTGATGGATCCTCGTAATTCGTACCTCGTAATTTCAAAATACGAAGTACGAGTGACGAGTTACGATGGTGAGGGCACAGGTGAGGGCAAGGTTGGCTTTTGTTCCAATGACTCAAGTTTGCCACCAAGTTCGGCGACGACCGTTTTGAGAATCAGTTCCAGCGATTTTACGGCGTCGTCATTGGCGGGCACGAACGCCGTGAAGAGGTCCGGATCGGTATTCGTATCACAAATACCGAAGACCGGAATCCCGAGTTTGCGCGCCTCCAAAACCGCCACGCGGTCGCGGCGCGCGTCCAGGACGAAGAGGGCATCTGGCGGCTTGGTCATCCCGCTCACGCCGGCCAGGGCGATCTCGAGCTTGGCGAGCTGCTTGCGGAGCTTGGTTTGCTCTTGCTTGGTGTACTTCTCGACTTCGCCCGTCCTGAACGATTGCTTCAGGTCGAGATAGAAACGGAGCCGACGCTTCAGCGTGGCCCAGTTGGTAATGAGTCCGGCAATCCATTTCTTGGTGACGGTCGGTTGCCGCAGCGCTTCGCCGGCTTCCTCCAACAGAGCCGTACTCTGCTGCTTGGTCGAAACAAACAGAATCGTTTTACCTTCGTCTTGCAGCTTTTTTAATTGCTTACACATTTCCGTCAGCTTGGCGTGCGCCTTTTCCAGATCGACAATGTGAATGCCCTTGCGGACCCCATAGATGAACGGCTTCATTTTCGGGTTCCATTTTTCTTTCTTGTGGCCAATGTGACAGGCGGCAGCGAGCAGCTCCTCGTTGGAGGGTATGGGCATTACGAGTGGGGAAAATCCTTAGTACACCTACCGACGTCGTTTCGCCTAAATGCGGAGGAACCTCATTTGTCACTTCGAGTGTCACCCTGAGCTTGTCGAAGGGCGAGAAGCGGCAAATGAATTAGGACCGCAGCGATCGGTCGGAGGCGGTTAAGGGCTTTATACAGGTGCTCAGGGGATTACTGCAAGAAATTCCCTCATATTCGGGCAATTTTCCGTTCCTTTTATTATAATGGTTTTCATGGTTACCGTTGATGCTCCTGCAGGCATTTTTTGGGACATGGAGGATCACGAGAAGCTGCAATTTTATGTTGAGCTAGAGCGGGCCAAGAAGAATCCGGATACGGAGTATCGTCTTCGTCATTTACGCGAATTATTTGAAAGCGCCGGTTTGCGAGTTTCGGCGGATTCACGGAATACCTTGCCCGATATTGTCTTTAATAAGCAACGGGTCATTAGTCACTTGGCTGCCCTGGGCCTCATCGACGCTGAGGGAAAACCAATTTTACAGACGGCCGATTAATTCAACGATCGATATTCTTGTTTGCTTCAGCGTGTCGCGGTCGCGAATCGTGACGGTATCGACAGCGCCCTGCTTCTCATCTTCCCCGAGCGTGCCGAAATCAACCGTAATGCACGTGGGTGTACCAATCTCATCCTGCCGGCGGTAGCGCTTGCCGATCGAGCCGGTGACATCGAAGTCCAAACGCAGATTCGTTTCCTTTTGCAGCTTATTGTAAATTTCTTGGGCCTTAGCGGTGAGGTTCTCCTTCTTACTAAGCGGAAGGATTGCAACTTGGACGGGAGCGAGGCGCTTATGGAGCCGGAGCACCGTTCGTGTATCTCCGTCTTCCAATTTTTCTTCGTCGTACGTTTCGAGGAGCACCATCAGCGTTGTCCGGCTTAAACCGAAGGTTGGTTCAACCACATGCGGAATAAATTTCTCGTTGGTATCCGGATCCGTGTATTGGAGATCTGCGCCGCTTTGCGCCGAATGGTTCTTTAAATCGAAATCCGTGCGGTAGGCGAGACCAAAGAGCTCCTTCCAGCCAAACGGCGTCTTGTATTCCACATCCACCGTTTTGCGCGAATAGTGGGAGAGCTCATCCTTGGTATGCTGACGCACGCGCAGGCGGTCTTCGGAAAAGCCCATTTCCAGAAGCCACGCCTGCTGCTCGCGCAGGAAGTAGTCGAAATGCGTTTCCCATTCGGCTTCCCGAATGAAGTACTCAAATTCCATCAAGTCGAATTCCAGCGTCCGGAACGTGAAATTTCCGGGCGTGATTTCGTTCCGGAACGCTTTGCCCACGGAGGCGATGCCGAACGGCAGCCGCTTCCGTGTCACGTTCAGCACGTTTTTGAAGTTCACGAACATCGCCTGCGCGATCTCGCCGCGAAGGTAGACCTCGCGACTCCGGACTTCGCCCTTCGGGCTACGCCCGGCAGGCTCATCGGCTTCCAGCGAGCCCAGGTTCGTGCGGAAGAGAAGGTTGAAGATGCGCGCATCGGTGAATTTTCCTTTGGTGCCGCACTTGGGGCAAGCGAGATCCATTTTCTTGATGATTTCAGTCAGCTCCTTGGGTGATTTACCATCTACTTTCTGTTTTGGGTCCGCTTCCTCAATTAAATGGTCAGCGCGGTAGCGCGACTTACACTGTTTGCAGTCGACCATCGCGTCGTTGAAGTTGGCCACGTGGCCCGAGGCGACCCACACCTTCGGGTTCATCATGATGGCGGCGTCGATGCCGACCATGTCTTGGCGTTTGGTGACGAAGCGCTCCCACCACCACTGCTGAATGGCATTCTTCAATTCCACGCCGAGCGGACCGTAATCCCAGCTGTTACTGAGGCCGCCGTAAATCTCCGAACCCGGGAACACAAAGCCCCGGCGCTTACTGAGAGAAACGACCTGGTCGAGGGAAGTAGCAGGCATTGCGGCGATTTTGAAGCAATGGAAGCGCTTAAACAAGCGAGTATCCATGAAATTGACATTATTTATAATAAATTGTATTTTGCAACAAACGTTGCAATGTGCAACGCTGACCTTTCACAACGTGGCAATGGAGGCGAACCATGTCCACACGAGGTGTTTTTGCGCTCATCCCGCAACTTGAACGAATGGATGACAGACTCCTGCTCTTAAAGCGGGCTGATGGTAAGGGTTGGAACTTGCCCGGCGGCCGTGTCGAGGCTGGTGAATCCGATCTACTCGCACTAGTGCGCGAAGTCAGAGAGGAAACCGGTTTAGATGTCGAGCTGCTCGGTCAGGTCGGCCCGGAACACAAGTTCCAGGATGATGTGGCCGTGGCGTATCTGTGCCGAATCCTGGGTGGGGATTTGCAACCCACCAAAGAAGCGGTGGCGCATCGCTTTTGCACCAGCGATGAGGTCAAGCAAGGCCATGCCGACTGCGATTCCACATTGGAGATCAAGCTCGTGGGTCCGCCAGACAGACTGGGTCGCACCGGTCGGATGCTCTATGACGGTTTCTCGATTATGGGAGTGTTAGACCAAGCGGCTCCCGGTCGGGCAATCGTAGCCAGCGGCGACGAGCTTGAAGTAGTTCGTACTATTGGCTGCAATGTGCGCGTCCCGCGGCTTGATCCTTACACGCTGACAGGCAGGATGCAGTCCTCGTAACCATTACCGAAGGAAGGTAGTACATAACGCCCGCTGTCCTCTAAGGATCGCGGGCGTTTTTTTGCAAGCATTGTCACTCTGAGCCCTGTCGAAGAGCGACAATGCTTGCCCCCTATTGTCATGGTTCGTCAGTGCTCACCATGACAAATTGGTATTTCACATTTAATGAAAATATGCTATAATAATAGTATAACCATGAAGACACAAAAACCGCCGCGCCACGCTCCTACGTGGCTTCTCTTAGGTCTCTTCCTCGCATTGGCGAGCGGGTTTTTAGTGCCGGCCGGAGTGATGGCCCAGGAGGCGGAAGGTCCGGTAAGTCCTACGTCACCTTTATTCTTCTTTGCGCTGTTCATGTTAGCCGGCGCCGGCATCGCCAAGTTTGGCAATGTGCTCGTTCCGAGTCGCTGGTTTGAGCACGCGCCGACCAGAACCCCGCTCCTGCACTTCCGGTCGCTGCGCATCATGTTTGAGATGTTTGCGGCGGTCGGCATTCTCTACCTACTGGTACTCCGGATGTTGCCGGCCATCGAACCGTTTGCGAGCCGACCGGCGTTGGCGGCGCCCGTCTTCATCATCCTGGGAATTCTGGGGATTGTCGCGCGTATTCACTGGCCGCGCACGTCGCGCCAGTATGCCTTCGGCATTATCGTCGGGACGGCAGCGACTTTCTCCCTGATTAGCTTCGAACAATCTCTCTTTTCCGGTGCGCCGCAAGACCCGTACCGCATGGCGGTCGGGATGCTCATGTTAGTGTTCGGCTGGCGCTTTTTATTCGGTCCTTGGAACGCAACGATCAAAGTGATCGTGCTCGGCACGTTCGTCTTCTGGGTTGGCATGCACCTTGTGTTCAATCAGCTACCCGAGCAGCGAACTGCTTATATATTGGCGGCAGTAACGGCCGCCATTCCGGCTGCGCTTTGGTGCTGGCTGTTTTTGGGGTATCACAAACAGCGCAAAAGCCTCGCGTTTTTGATGTTTTTTGCGGGCATGCTCTCCACCGTGCCTATTCTGCTCTATGACAAAGTGCTCAAGAGTGGAGCGGAACTGCAATTCTTCCTCTTCCGGCTGGTGCCGGAAAGTTTCAGCAATGCGTCCTCAGCCTTTGTGTCGGGCAGCATGCTGGGGGTGACGGGCTATCAGTCCACGATTATCTCGGCATTAATCTCTTTCATGCTGGTCGGTCTGATCGAAGAGCTCAGTAAGTTCTGGGTGCTGCGCCGCAGCGGCGAACAAGAATTCACAAGTATCGATGATGTGCTGCAACTTGGCATCATCGTGGCCATCGGTTTTGCCTTCGCAGAGAATGTACTGAACCCGAGTTACTTCCAAGCCTTCGTATATCAGCATCTGCTGCAAGGTCAGCCGGACTGGGGCGCGTTCATTGGCAATGTACTTGGTCGTTCGATCCTCACGAACATGGTTCACATCGTGGCTACCGGCATTCTTGGTTACTATTACGGACTCTCACTTTTCTCGAGTAACTTCCTGCGCGATGCCCATGGCAGCGGCCGGACGGTGCTTATTCCAGCACTGTTTCAGCGTGTATTGCGCTTGCCGGAACAATTGGTATTTGCTCGCGAAATGCTCCTGACCGGATTTCTGTTTGCGGTACTTCTGCACGGTATCTTCAATTTCCTGGTAACACTAAGTGAATTACTCCCGGGGAATCCCCAAACGATTGGCGATATTTTTGGCTTGGCTGAGGGCTCGCCATTGCATTGGGTGGCAATCCTGACCTTGCCGTCGCTCTTCTATGTGGCTGGTGGCTTCTGGTTACTCTCCACCCTCTTCTACCGTAAAGAGTGCATGAAGGAGCGGGGGCACTTAGTCCGGGTGGATACCCTCGTTCCAGGAGCTCTTTAGCAATTTCCCTCACCCCCGACCCCTCTTCCGATGGGAGAGGGGTGCCCTGTCATGAGCGTAGCGAATGGCAGGGCGGGGTGAGGGAATTACCGTTTTCTTTTCTTGCAGATGATCAGCACGTGTTACCATCTGCTTGTTTTCCCGTGCGTTTTTTTGACTGTCTCCGCCGGCTGACCTGGAGCTCCGCAACGATCCTTCTCTTCGCAATCCCGGTCGTGGCGGACGCGGCGTTGTCGGAAAGCGCAAAAACAGTGAGCCGCGGCGATTTTCTCTGTGCGGCCACTAAAGAGCTGGGCCTCGAAGCGTCGAAACAAACATCGACACTTCCGTATTCCGACATTCCAAGTGACTTCGAACCGTGTGTCCGGGCGGCGCACCAGCACCGTGCACTGAGCGCACTTGGTGCTGAGTTGAAACTTTCAATAGTCATCACACGCATTGAGGCTGTGCGCCTCGTGACTGATATGACGCGCGTAACCTCCGCGCAGCGTTCGTCGTTCCGCGACGTGCGGCGCGGAACGCTGGAAGAGAAGGCGGCGAGCGTTGCAGTTCAACAGGGCTGGCTTGAGCCGCTGCGCACGAATTATTTCGGCGCTACGCGTGCAATCACAGGTGCAGATGCGGTGAATCTGCTCAGTAACGCCGCCGGTGGCACACTTTCACCAACCAATGGTTCCCCGAAGATTCAAACGATTCGCATTCCGCTGCAAGGCCGCTCAAAGACTCGCGCTTTACCGAAGTCCGACATTTTGGAAACCGTTTGGGAAATATTAAATGACGATTACCTCCATGCCACCAACATCGATGAAGAGGAGGCTGCGTATCGAGCAATCGAAGCCATTGTTGATTCCGTTAACGATCCCTATTCCAAATTCCTGCGTCCGCAGAAGAGTCAGGACTTCCAAACGCAAATCAGCGGTGAAGTTTCGGGCATCGGCGCGCAGGTGGAAGAAAAAGACGGCGTGCTGACTGTGGTGACACCGCTCCGCGGTTCGCCTGCCGAAGCTGCCGGTCTCAAGCCCGGGGATCAGATTTTGGCCGTGGATGGCCAAAGCATCGCCGGGTTGGATTTCTCGGATGCGGTGGGCAAGATTCGCGGCAAAGAGGGGACCAAAGTTACAGTTCGCATTCGACGCTTTGGTAATGAATTCGATATCACCATTGTGCGTGCTCTGGTGCGTGTTCCGGAAATTGAGATCACCTGGCAGGGCAAAGTCGCCATCGTAAAATTGATGCAATTTGGTCGCCGAACGGAAACTGATCTTCGCAACGAATTAGCGACGGTCCAAAGTAAGAACCCCGGCGGGGTTGTCCTTGATTTACGCAATAACCCGGGTGGCCTTCTCACGGCCGCAGAGGTCGTGCTCAGTAACTTCCTCACAGAAGGAACATCCATTGCTGTTATCAAAGAACGGAATAATCAGCGCTACGAAAAAACACTGCATGGTCCAACCATTCAACTCACCGTTCCGATGGTGGTTTTAGTGAATAACGGTTCGGCGAGCGCGGCGGAGATCGTCGCAGGTGCGTTGCAAGACCACAAGCGCGCCACCATCGTTGGTGAAAAGACATTCGGAAAAGGAACAGTCCAAGAAGTGCTTCTGTTCAATGACGGCAGCAGTTTGAAACTGACGGTTGCTGAATGGCTTACGCCACATGGCCGGCATATTAATGAAGTTGGCGTAGTGCCGGACGTGGTCGTTGGCACGGCGGATGGGCGGGATGAGCCGCTGCTCAAGGCGTTGGAAGTTTTACGATAAGGCCAGGAATAAATTCCGCCCGTATTCCGTGTTAGCTATACGGGGTATAATCTCACTAATGAGTGAAATCTCAAAGATGAATGCTCCAACGTCGGCAATTGTGGTCTTTGGAACAGACCTCTCCAATGAAGAACTTCTAAGTCCTACCAAATCACAGGAAGTGCTCGAAGATGGTATAAATAAAATATTGAAGAATGTGAATGGCTTAAGCATTCGTGACCGTGATGAGCGTTCATGTTCCGTGATAGTGGATGGATCTTCGGAAGCAATAGCGGCCGTTCAAGCATTTATTCAGAAATCAGAGGTCGGCATCATAGATACGGATCTCGATGAGCCAGCAGTCCAGGCATCTTAGAAAACTTCAACGCCAAGTTCCACATCACTCTCCGGCCGCAAAAAAATCGTCTCTCCTTTCGTATTTGGCACTCCCAAAATCAGAACTTCCGAAATTTCCGGTCCCATTTGCTTGGATGCAAAATTCACGATGCCAATGACTTCTTTCCCGAGGAGGAATTCTTTCGAATAATTGCGGTAGGCGCCGCATGATTTCTTTAATCCAATTTCGGGCCCGAAATCGACAGTCAAACGGTACGTCGGTTTCTTCGTGTTGGCGTCCTCAACGTTGGTAATACGGCCGACGCGAATATCAAGCGCGGCGAACGAGCCGAACTCAGCTTGTGGCTTTACCATCCTTTACATATTGGAATAGAACTGCCGCTGCCGATTTTCGGTGCGGTGTTCTTCCCTCTTCAACGCACGCGTGCGCTGCATTCGGCGCGTATTTGTCCGTCGGAAGTGCGAGCGCTCGCGGAGCATCTTTAAAATGCCAGTCTGTTGGACCTGCTTTTTCCAGCGCTGCATGAGGCTGTCGTTACTTTCGCTGCCTTTGCGGTGGGCGTGAATTGCCATAACCTGGGTAGAGTAAAGATGAGGCTTTCTAAGTGCAAGAAGGAAGCGGCTTTTTCCCTCACCCCGTCCTGTACTCGCTACGCTCGATACAGGGCACCCCTCTCCCAGCGGGAGAGGGGTCGGGGGTGAGGGTTTTGTGCCTTGCGGCAGCCTCTTCTGATCTCTAAACTTTACAAGGATATGGCCAAAAACTCTTACAGCGCCGAGCAGATTCAGGTTTTAGAAGGCCTGGAACCCGTTCGCAAGCGGCCGGGCATGTACATCGGTTCCACCGACACGCGCGGACTGCATCATTGCATTAAGGAGATCGTTGATAATGCAATTGATGAAGCAATGGCCGGTCACTGCGACCTCATCACCGTGATCCTTCATGCCGACGGGTCCGTCAGCGTCGAAGACAACGGCCGTGGTATTCCGGTCGACATCCACCCCAAAAAGAAAGTTTCTGCCCTCGAAATCGTCCTGACAACACTCCACGCGGGCGGCAAGTTTGGCGGCGATGATAGCGGGTACAAGGTCTCGGGTGGTCTCCATGGGGTTGGTTCATCAGTGGTCAATGCTTTGAGCGAATGGATGAAAGCCGAGGTCTACCGCGACGGTTCTATTCACATGCAAGAGTACAAGATTGGGAAGCCACGGGCGTCGGTCAAAAAAGTTGGCAAGACCGACAAGCGGGGCACCAAAATCACCTTCAAGCCCGACAAGTCTATCTTTGACGACACGATCTTTTTCATGGATCCGATCCTCCAATACCTGCGTCAGCAGGCGTATTTGACACGCAGCGTTTCAATCGCCTTTAGGGATGAGCGCAAAGAACGCCCAGAAGCAGATCAGCAATACCCGCGGCTTTACCGCTTCTATTTCGATGATGGTATTTCTGCGTATGTCCGGCACCTCAACGAAAGTAAAGAGCCGATCGGTGAGCCGATCTGGTTTGAGAAAGACACGCCCGACGGCGCAGTCGAAGTGGCGCTTCAATACACGCAATCATTTCAGGAAAACGTCATCAGCTTTGCCAACAACATTCACACGGTGGAGGGCGGACACCACCTTTCCGGCTTCAAAGCCGCTCTCACGCGGACGATCAACGCGTATGCGCGTGCACAGAATTTTTTGAAGGAGAAAGAGGAAAATCTCTCGGCGGATGACGTTCGAGAAGGTCTGACCGCGGTTGTTTCGGTGCGGCTCCGCGAACCCCAGTTTGAGGGCCAAACGAAGGGCAAATTGGGAAATGCCGAAATGAAGTCTGCAGTCGAGACAGTTGTGAATGAAATGCTCGCCCAGTACATGGAGGAGCATCCTGGGGAAGCCAAAGACATCGTTGGTAAATGTCTTCTGGCTGCGCGCGCTCGTCTTGCGGCGCGCGCCGCGCGCGACAGCGTCATCCGTAAAGGCGCCTTGGAAGGAATGACGCTGCCGGGTAAACTTCGTGATTGCTCCAGCCGGAATCCCGCCGAGTGCGAATTGTTCTTGGTCGAGGGGGATTCAGCCGGCGGTTCGGCCACGCAAGGCCGCGACCGTCGCTTCCAGGCGATTTTGCCGCTACGCGGCAAGATCCTGAACGTGGAACAAGCGCGGCTTGATAAGATGCTGGCGAACAACGAAATCAAATCGCTGATCATTGCCATGGGCATTGGCATCGGTGAAGTCAAAGACTTAGCCAAGCTCCGCTATGCCCGTATTGTCATCATGACCGATGCCGACGTGGACGGCGCCCACATCCGCACACTGCTTCTGACCTTCTTCTTCCGCTATTTCCCGGAGCTGATCGAAGGCGGGCATTTGTACATTGCGCAACCGCCGCTCTTTAAGCTGCAAAAGGGCAAGGATGTTCGGTATGCCTACTCTGATAAAGAGAAAGACAAGATTATGGGTGAGTGGGGTGTATCCGAAGATTCTCAAGAAGTCGTGAGCGAAGGCGCTGCTGCAGAAGTCGAAGTCGGCGAAGGTGCAGCCACCGAGGAAGAAGAAGCCGTGGCCGCGGATGCAGCGAAGAAGAAAAGTGCCGGCCGCGTCACCATCCAACGTTACAAAGGTCTTGGTGAAATGAACCCCGAACAGCTTAAAGAAACGACCATGGATCCGAAGGTGCGGACGATGTTGCGTGTCCTCATGGATGACGCTGAACGAGCCGAGCTCGTCTTCAGCACCTTAATGGGCTCCGAAGTTGGCCCGCGCCGGAAGTTTATCCAAACACACGCGAAGACCGTGAAGAATCTTGATATCTAATCCTCGCTAGCCTAGGAACTTAGAAGTTTATAGTTCGTAGTTGATAGTTTATTGCGTCGGTTGAGCCAGCGAACTATAAACTGCAAACTATCAACTATAAACTGGTCATTCGTATTCTCCCAAGTGGTCTTTCATCGTGTACGTATCTAAATTCTTTTCACCAATCAATTTCACAATTTCCGGAATAATCATTTCGAACTTGTAGCCCTTCTGTTTACCGGCCGCCATGTCTTTGATGATGGCCGTCCCTTCTTTTACTTCCATTTGCCCCAGTAAAACGGTGTAGCGCGACTGGAACTTGTCAGCTAGGCGCATTTGACTCTTCAGGCTGGCTTCGCCGAGGGCACCGACGGTGTGGATGCCGAGATTGCGTAGGTCGTTAATGAGCTTCAGACATTTCTTCTTCGCTTCCGGTCCCAGTTGGGCCACAAACACGTCGACTTGATCCTTATGGGGTGCCTCGACGCCGGCTTCCTTCATATGCCACATAATGCGCTCCACTCCGCAGGCGGCGCCCACGCCGGGCGTGGGTTTCCCGCCGAGGAGTTCGATCAAGCCGTCGTAGCGGCCACCTCCGCCGACGGCGTTCTGGGCGCCGCTGCTCTGATCCCAGAATTCAAACACGGTTTGCGTGTAGTAATCCAGGCCGCGCACGAGGTTTTGATTTTGGACAAACGGAATCTCGAGTTCTGTGAGAAATTCCATGACTGTCTCGTGGTATTCCTGGCTCTCTTTATCCAGAAATTGGTCCATGCGAGGGGCGGTTTTTAAGAGGATCTGCGTATCGACTTCCTTTGAATCAAGCAGCCGGATCGGATTGGTGCGTAGTCTCTCTTGATCCAAAGCTGGCAAGTTACGCTCTTTGCCGATGAAGTGATCCTTCAGCGCGGCAACAAATGCCTTCCGATTTTCCTTGGTGCCGATGTTATTGAGTTGCAGGGTCAGCCGATCGTGGATTTTCAAATCACGTAAGATTTGCGTGAGCAGCAAAATAAGCTGCGCGTCGAGACTGGCGTCCTGGAGACCAATGATTTCAAAGTTGAACTGCCGAAACTCGCGGTAACGACCTTTTTGCGGGCGGTCATACCGGAAGAGCGGGCCCATCGCGTACAGCTGCACCGGCTGAGGTAACTGCTGCATGCCGTGCTCCACGTACGCACGGCAAATGCCGGCGGTGAATTCCGGTCGCAATGCGAACTCCACACTGTCATCGTCCGTGTTTTTTCCAGAGACGGTAAAGAGTTCCTTTTCCACAATATCGGTGTGTTCACCGATGCCGCGCTCAAAGATGGCCCGGTTTTCAAAGACGGGTGTATCAATGCGTTGGTACCCGGCCTGACGAGCACGGTGACGCACAGCCTTCTTAATATACGTGTAGTACCGCTGGTCCTCCGGTAAAAGATCATGCGTGCCCTTCGGAGTTCGGTAGGATACTTCTGACATAGAGGACAAGAGGAGTGATTACTTGCACTGAGATCCCCCGCGAAGGGGGATGAGTGTGCGGAATTGTTCAGTCATCGGAAAACCGCGGATACGGCTAACGCTAGCACCGAAGTAAACCTGCGCCAAGTCAGGTTAACGTGAAAACGGCTTAAAAATCTTCGGCACAGATATCGGTTGCTTTGGCATGCACGAGTGCCGTGACTCTATTCATTTCGGCGAGTACATTTTGATCGAGACTATCGCGCAGACGCTTATGTTCCCTTGGCTCGATCCCGGCCTCGCTGAGGGCTTGCTTGGCTGCGGTTTCGTAAATGGCGTGCAGCATAGCATCTGTGTCGCTTTTCAGAGTCGTTGCAACGGTGATTCGTAGAATCTGTACATCTTGTTTGGTTCGGATTGGAACGTACCGTCCTAATACCGCTATAACGGATTCGAATTCTCGCATGGCTTCTCGTGCGGGCGGGGGAAGCTCGACGATGTTTTCCCACTGACCTTCACGCAGTTCCTCAAATGTCTTCGTATGCAATGTATCGAGTATCTGGTCAGTTTCGTCATCGGCAATAAAACCTCCTGGCACCCGTATGGCTCGGAGATCCGATACCAACGTCAGTAACATATCCCGATACCAGAGATGGAGATCCACAGGCTTCTGCATTGCCCGTTCCGCTAACAATTCGGCATCCAATTGCATGAATATATTACACAACTATTTAATTAATTTAGCAAATTAAATCCAAGAAAATTAGGGATGAATTTTAAAGGAAATGTCTCTTTAAAAACGACCGACCGGAACCTGACTTTAAATACTTCTCGAACTTTTGTGCATTTTGCTTATTGGGGAAAGCTGAAACGTGAATCAACGACCATGGTCTATTTGCTGATGTGTATGGAACTTCTCCGCGGTTATGGGCAATAAGCCTGTGTTTCACGTTAGTAGTGAACCCTTTGTACAGTTTTCCTTTAGCGTTTTTTAGAACGTAAACGTAATGCCACATAAGTGGGAAATTATATCACACTAAAAGTGGCTTACCAGTCCGGCCTTTAGTTGCTGGCTTGCCATCCGTAGCGCAGTCCCAGCTTATTTGTCCGACTTTGCCGAGGCTACTTCGGACAGCCTTCGCTGCGCGAAGGCTGGGGCGAGTAAAGGGATTTGAACCCTTGACCTTCTGGGCCACAACCAGACGCTCTAACCAACTGAGCTATACTCGCCACGTGTCGTGAATCGTAAATGCAATTCGTGTGGTCGGCTAGTAGAGATGCTTCATTTTGCCAAGCCAGATGCTCCCTGCCCGTACCGAACGGTACGTTCGGGCGGGTAACCAACTGCTTGCCGGCCGTAGTTCCGCATGCGGAACGAAGGCCGGAGCTATACTCGCCACGGCGCTCGCGAGCGCCGTGGCTCGCCAAAGCGAAGACGACGTCGCTCATCAATACTACTCGAGGCAGCCTGTTTTTTGCCAGTTTTCTCAGGCGGCTTTTTGCTCGTCCTCATCTGTCGACGCAGGTGGTTCCTTGTTTCCGTTCAAACTGTCAGCACTGACAATGAACTGCACGTCCGTATCGGCCGGAATTTCAGCGCCTATTTCCTCTTGGATGCGCTGGCGCTTATTTTGCCGATAGCGTCGGCGCTTTAACCGTCTGCGTTCACGTTCACGTTCTTCCGGTGTCAGCTTTGCCCACTGCTCTAGTGGAATGCGAGCGGCACTTTCCTCTGAATCATCTGCATCCTCTGAATCTTTAGGTGAAGATGCAGAGGCGACAGAGGAAACAGAAGATTCAGGAGATGGGGGCGAAAGTAGTTGAGGCGGCGGCTCGGTTGCAGGAACGCGGGACTCTACCGGCTCGGATTCCGGCTGTTCATCTTGGTCCATCCCATCCGCCAGCCAGGCGGGCATGCGGCCATCTGGTATATCCGAAGTATCAATGGGTTCAGGCTCAGTTCGCTTCTTATCGGCAGGAATAACTTCTGGTTCTGAGGCAACGACTTCCGTCGCCGGTTCGGGTTCTTCCTCCGGAAGTTTCATTGCTGGTGCCGGTGTGGCAATGACCGAGACTTGCTCCTGTTTCTTTTCGAGTAACTTTTCTTCAAACGTATCGACCGCTGATCGCAGGCCACGTCGGCGGAGTATACGGGCCAAAATAAACATGACGGCAAAGCCAGCGGCAATGGAAAGTCCGGCAACAAGCAGAACTTTCAGAATAGTTCCGAAGAGTGGACTTCCATTTTCCAAGGGCTCGGGTTCGGGTTCAGGTTCCGGCTCTGGGCCCGGTTCTGGCTGCGGTTCTGGAACTGGTTCCGGGCTCGCCGTTTCGATCTCGGCCACAGAAACGAATTCATCTTCCACCTCACCTGTGAGTAAGTTTGTGACCGTTAATTTCACATCGTATGTGTCAGAGCGACCGTACGTATGAATGGGCCGATCCAGCAGACTTTGGTGGCTATCACCAAAATCCCAGTGCAGAAGCAGTGGCTCATCTGCGTACGGTTTATCAGCCAGATCGGCGCCAAAGCCCATTGACCCGGCGCCGCGCGGCGTCCGGATAATTTCTGGATTTTCACGCTGCAGTCGGGCGTGCTCTTCGTCTTCAATTTGGGCCGTTTCGGATGAAACGATCCGTAGTTCCGTCCGATGCTTGTCACCCGCGGAAAGAACAATCGTTCGCTCCGCTTGCTCTTCGGTAAACCAGAGGAACAGCGGGGTGCCGCTTTCGGCAAAGCCGGTCCCGCGAACGAACTGATCGTTTTCAGAGTCACCGTCTGCGTCAGTGTCAGTCAGAGGATCAGGATCCAGCTGAAACGGTGGCGTGGCATCCGGGCTCAGAACAATCTTCAACACTGGAACCGGCTCATCGCTGACGATGCGTCCAGCTGCGTCCCGCTCGGGGAGCGTTTCAGCCAGAATTGATCCAGATACAGCTGCAGGAATATTTGTGACGGATTCTTGCCGCACGGTCACCACAAATTGACGGGCAATTTGACGCGAGCTTTGTTCGTCAGTCACGGTGCCTTGTAGCACGTACCGTCCAGGCCGAATAAGGCGTGTCTGGTACGAGCGACCTCGCCGCGAATCCAAAAACACATTCTCATGCGTCATGGTCCAACTGACTGCCGGTTCAGACACATTCGCCAAGGCAAGCACTTCAAACATAGCGCCGACCGGCAAGGCAATGTTTGTCACCGGAATGGCTGTCTGTGCGCCGACCAGCGATGTCGTCAGAATCGTGGCGAGAGACAGGGAAATGGAAGTTGTCAGCCGAATGCGCATCATCAAAATAGTATAGCAGATTTTGGCGCAATCGACCAGGCGGCTAGCTAGTGCTTCCAAAGAGCGCATCCGCGATGAAGCTGACAATTGCACTGGCCATAATGATCACAAGAATGCCAGCAATGACGTACAGCAGCACTTTGATGGCTCGCGAACGTGATTCTTCG
>Ga0209542_10007172_pt1 | contig 21331 bp, 24 predicted proteins | sample RifCSPhighO2_01_FD_184028 | JGI IMG/M metagenome (GOLD analysis project Ga0209542, IMG submission 184028) | Soil microbial communities from Rifle, Colorado - Rifle CSP2_plank highO2_0.1 (SPAdes) (version 2) | ecosystem: Environmental > Terrestrial > Deep subsurface > Rock core/Sediment ... | reverse complement strand
TTAAACAATGTTTTGCCTAAAAATAAAGGGCGCAGGGTCGCTTCGCGATCCCTGTGCCGCAGGCAGTCCAAGGGCAGGACTACTTACCGGTGGCATGGCACACAGGTGCCTACAAGCTGGGCCGACATGGCCACTGAACCTCCTTGCACTTCAATTCCCTCGAAAGTCGCACGACTTTCTGCGCTTATGCCTATGGGGCTAAGTTCCGGCCCTTGTGTTGTCAATGATCCTATCGTAAGCATTTTGGCAGCAAGCTCGTTTGACCTAAGAGGATTAACCCCTCTGACATGGGTGCTCACAACTACTGAGGTTCCGTCTACTAGAAGGGTTAGCTGATGCCCGCTTCTCCCAAGGTCGAGAGTTTGTTCAGAAACAACCCATCCTTCCTCTTCGACAACCGCAACTTTAACAGTTGTAGTACCGCCTTCGCTGGTTGTGGCTTCACTAAAACGAAGTGTAATCGTAGAACCAGCAGCGTCCGCAGAACTCTCCTTAGCACTAGCAACTGCCGGAAGAACCAAAAGCAGCGCCAGTGCCATAATAAGCAGTCTCAACAAAGTTGGACCTCTTGGAAGTTTCATCTTCCACCTCCTGAAACAAACTACCCTTTAAGGGCTACTTTTAGTATGATTTGTTCAAAAACTTTCGTCAATTTTGCGGGCAAAGATAAAGGGGCACACGCATGCGTATGCCCCTTGCTGGTCGTGCCGCCTACCGGGGCTGCACAACAAAGGGACTCCCGGGAACAAACAGGATGGCGGAGGCTAGGTCATCCCCTCCCCCCGGGATCTTGCCGTTATTGTCCTGGGGTCCGGCTCCAGGATGCGGCATTCCCCGCGTCAACTCCGGCAGACCGCCATAGTGGCGTAGCCGGGGTGGCTGGTACGGCTTTTTAGCCATAAAACCTCCTTTCTTCCCCAAATTTGGATAGATTTGTGCCACGCCCATAATACCACATCTGTCAAATTGTGCAATGTTAGCGGCGGCCGAGCAGTTTTAGGGCGGCTTTTATTTTTTCTTCGGGGTCGGTAACATCTGCGGGCAGCTGCAGCAGGGCTTCTTTTGCTTCTGCTTTGGAAAACCCTAAATTTACCAAAGAGTCAACAATGGGGTCGCCAAAAGACTTTTTTCCGCTTTCAAAACTGCCCAACTTGCCGGTAAGTTCCAAAATCAGTTTTTGCACCTTTTTTTCGCCAATGCCCTTAATGCCCTTAAAATACAAAGTGTTTCGCTGGTCTATGGCTTTTTTAATGTCTTCTGGCTTACCGAGAGACGAAAGCACCATTGCGGCTTTTGGCCCAATGCCAGAAACGTCGCGAAACGCTTCGAATAGTTTGAGCGCTTCGAACGTGGGCACGCCGTACAGTTCCAAGGTTTCATCTTTGCGGATTTGCAACGCGCAAAACACCTCAAAATCCTGCTGGCCTTCTTTACACTGCATAAACACGACTTCTGGAACATGTACCTTATACCCTACCCCTGCGGTTTGGAGTATGATATAATCAGAGTCCTTTCGTAAAATATTTCCCTTAAGATAACTAATCATACCTTTACTATAGTGCAATTTAAACTGGTTTCAAAATTCAAGCCTACGGGCGACCAGCCCCAAGCCATTGCCCAGCTTACGCGCGGCATACAATCTGGCGAAAAACACCAGGTGCTTTTGGGCGTTACGGGAAGCGGCAAAACATTTACCATGGCAAATCTTATTGCCAACACGCAAAAGCCCGCCCTGGTAATTTCGCCAAACAAAACCCTGGCCGCCCAGCTGTACCAGGAGCTCAAGGAATTTTTTCCCGAAAACGGCGTGCACTATTTTGTATCGTATTACGACTATTACCAACCCGAAGCATATATTCCACAATCCGACACCTACATAGACAAAGACGCCAAAATCAACGACACCTTAGACCGCTTGCGACATGAGGCAGCGCAAGATGTACTTTTGCGCAAAGACGCCATTGTGGTGGCTTCTGTTTCTTGCATTTACAACATTGGCTCGCCCGAAGATTACCAAAACATTGCCTTGGATTTGCGGGTCGGCCAAGTGATCGGCCGCAGAAAATTATTGTCGCACCTTACCGCCTTACAGTACCAAAGAAACGATATTGATTTTAAGCCGGGCACCTTTCGCATTCGGGGGGAAACTATTGAAGTCTTCGTGGTTACGGGAAAAGAACTTATCCGGTTGGAGCTGGTTGGCGATACCATAGAAAGCCTTTCTGTTTCTGCAAACAGCGTAGCTCCCTCGTATTCTCCCATAGAAAAATACCGGTTTTTCCCCGCAAAGTTTTGGGTTACCCCAGAAGACAAGCTTAAAATCGCAATGCAAAATATACGGCTAGAACTGCAAGACCGGCTACACGAACTCAAGGCGCAAAACAAACTGGTGGAAGCCCAGCGGTTGGAGCAACGCACCAACTATGACTTGGAGATGATCGAGGAATCCGGCTATTGCCACGGCATTGAAAACTATTCTTCGCACATGGAGTTTCGCCAACCCGGCGAGCCGCCCTATACGCTGCTCGACTATTTTGGAAAAGACTTTTTGGTGTTTATCGACGAGAGCCACCTTACCTTATCCCAGTTGCGGGCAATGTCGGTGCAAGATAAAGCGCGCAAGCAGTCGCTGGTGGAATTTGGATTTCGTTTGCCTTCTGCGGTGGACAACCGCCCGCTTACGTTTGACGAAGTTTTTAAGCGCGCTCCCCAGACCATATATATTTCCGCCACTCCCGGCGACTTTGAAACAGAAGAAGCAGGCCGCAAAAATATCGCAGAGCAAATTATCCGGCCCACCGGGCTTTTGGAACCCGCAATTGAAATTAGGCCAACCACCAACCAAATCCAAGATGTTATCTTAGAAATTGAAAAATACAAGCAAAAAGGTTCTCGCGTATTGCTTATTACCTTAACCAAGCGCCTTTCAGAAGACATTACCGATTACTTGGCGCAGCGGAACATCGCCGTGCAGTGGCTCCATTCTGAAGTAAAAACGCTCGATCGCCCCGGAATTTTGGAAGATTTCCGCCGCGGCAAGTACGACGTTATCGTAGGCATTAACCTGCTGCGCGAAGGCTTGGATTTGCCCGAAGTTGCCTTAGTTGCCATTCTCGACGCGGACAAAGAGGGATTTTTGCGCAACCAAACCACGCTTATTCAAACTATGGGGAGGGCGGCGCGCCATCCAGAAGGCAAAGCCATTTTATACGCAGACAAAACTACATTTTCTATGCAACAGGCCATAAAAGAGGTGGAACGCCGCCGCAAAATCCAGGAAAACTACAACAAAGAACACAACATTACGCCAACCGCTATCGTAAAAGACATTCGAAGCTGGGGTTTTGCCAGCAAACAAGAGATAGCGGCGGCCGAGTTTGGCGCGGTGCAAGACATAAAGCTCTTGGAGAAAGAGATGAAACAAGCCGCCCAAAACCTGGACTTTGAAAGAGCCGCCCAGATTCGGGACTTGATAAAATCCATAGAAGGTGGTACAGTATCGCCATATGCCAATCACGAAAGCGGCGCGCAAGGCGCTTCGACAAAACCCAAAAAGAAAGGCGCGGAATTTAAAGAAAAAAAATAAGGTAAAGACCCTTACCAAGCAGGTGCGGAAATTGGCTTTGGCCAAAACGCAGCAGGAAGCCCAACAGCTTCTTTCGCAGGTATACAAAGCCTTAGACAAAGCGGCAAAAACAGGCGTTCTCAAAAAGAACGCGGCCTCAAGAAAAAAGTCCCGGATCACCAAGTTTCTCTTAAAACAGGATTCCCCTAAAGGCTAGCGACAAAAACATCGAAAGCGCCTTCGGATTCCACTTTTCCGGTTTTCATGGCAAAGTCCACCTCAAAGAGCTTTTGATATATATTTTTGAGTTGGGGGGAAGAAAAGTTTTGAGCCACCCCAACCCCTTTTTTCAATACGTAGGGGTGCAGCTTGCTTTCAGAAACCATCTGCGCAAAAGACAATTGGCGGTCGAGCATATCGCGAATTTCCAGCAATACCCTGAATTGATAATGCATCATGGAAAACAGGTAGTACGCAGAGTCCCCTTTTTGGAGGTGGCGCAACAACAGGTCGAACGCCTGTTTTTTGTTGCGCGAAGCTAAAGCGTCTATGGTGGCAAACACGTCTGCCTGGGCTTTGCCCCCCACCAAAAGGCTTATATCAGACTCTTTTACCACAGGCTTGGCCTCGGATTTTTTGAACGCCGCTATTTTCCGGACTTCTTGAGAAAGAGTCCACAGGTCGTTTCCTGCGCGCAACGCAAGCAGCTCTGCTGCCCGAGAACTGCACGCCACGCCGTAACGCGTGAATTCCCGCTGAATCCATAAAAGAAGTTTTGCCGGGGGCAAAGGCGAAAACTCCTGGCACGTGGCGTGTTTTTTAAGCCACTGATACAGCGGGTTCTTTGTTTTGTCTTTCAGTTCCGCCTGCTGCAAAACAACCACTATATGGTGGCTGCTTTCAAGGAGTTGTTTTTTCCTCTCGTCGAAAAACCGGACAACTTCGGCGTTCGAAAAAAGATCGCGCAGCAAGAGTAATTTCTTTTGCTCAAAGAGGGAAATCGTGTCGAATTCGTTTTTGAGATCTTCTGCATCCGCTTTTGAGCAGTCTATGGCGCGCACATGAACTGCTCTAGGCCGGACTTTTTGATATTCCTTCACAATTTCTGCCGCCTTCTGTCGCGAACGATAAGTATCCTGACCGTATAAAAACAGGATCATTTGGCGCTCAACGTGGCTTTGATTTTCTCCACAATCTCCCCGGGAGTAAAGTGAGCCTTGATAAGGTAGTCTTTTGCTCCCAGGTCGATTCCCTTTTGCACGTCGTCCCGCTGGCCGAGGTTGGAAAGAATAATTACGGGAATGCCTTGCAGCTCGGGATCTTCTTTCATTTTGCTTAACACTTCGAATCCGTCGATGCCGGGGAGAATTAAGTCGAGCAACACCAAATCTGGCTTCCCGCTTTTCATCTTTGTAAGGCCTCCCTCTCCTTCGGGAGCCTCCTCCACTTCGTAGCCTTCTTTCCCGAGCTTTTGAATAATCAGCTCTCGTAAAAACTTGTCGTCTTCGATGAGTAGAATTTTTGACATATATGATGGTTATGTTTGCATTGCGAGGTCGCCGGGCCCGATTTGTTTTTCCACCTTTTCAATTACTTCCTGGGGGTCAAACTCTGTTTTTATAAGCCAGTCTACTACGCCCGCTTCTTTGGCGCGTTCAATCTCTGCAGGCTGTCCGGAATTGGAAATGATAATTACCGGAATCCGCGAAAGCAGCCCCTCTTTTTGCAGTTCTTCCAAGACCTCAAACCCGTTGAGCCGCGGCAGTACAATATCTAAAAGTACCAGGTCGGGCGCTTCTTTTCTGATAAACTGAAGTCCTTTTTCTCCGTCTTCTGCAAGAAACGCGTAATACCCCTTCTCTTGCAACCGCCGCGACAACAGATCGGCAATAAGCGCTTCGTCCTCGATAACCAAAACTTTCTTCATGATTACTCTATCTCACCATTTCTGCGGGAATTAGGCAAGAACTTTTTCCACATCGTTCCAATTCTTCCCCTTTTTTACATCGACTCGCACAGGAACATCCAACTTTCCTGCCTGCTCCATAATACGCCTGATAGGCCCGATAATTTCTTCCATTATACCATCTGCAATTTCAAACAACAATTCGTCGTGAACCTGCAAGAGCATACTCCGTTTCCCTTGGGGATCGGGAAGTTGCTCCTCAATCCTTACCATTGCCATTTTAACTATATCGGCCAGGCTTCCCTGAATGGGGTGGTTAATAGCCATGCGTTCTGCTGCCGAGCGCAATTGCGGAGCTATAGAGTGGATCTCCGGGATGTATCTTCTTCTCCCCATTATTGTTTCCACATATCCATGTTCACGTGCAAATTCTTTCATGTGCTCCATATATTCATGCAATTGGGGAAAACGCACAAAGTAATTCTCAATGAAATCCCGGGCCTCTTGGGTTGGGATTCCCGCCGATTTGGCAAATCCTTGAACCCCCATTCCGTACAACACGCCAAAGTTCAGCGCTTTCGCGCGAAAGCGCATCTGGTCGGTTACCTCTCCGGGGGCCATGCCAAATACCGTCGAGGCGGTCATACGGTGAATGTCTGCTCCCTCTCGAAAAAACTGCTGCATGCGCTTGTCGCCTGCAATGTGAGCGGCAATGCGCAACTCCATCTGCGAGTAATCAAAAGAAACGAGTTTGTACCCTTCTTTCGCAATAAACCCTCTGCGTATCCGCTTACCCCAGTCTCCCTGGTTAGGAATGTTCTGCAGGTTGGGTTCAGACGAAGATACCCTGCCCGTTGCCGCTCCCAGCTGGTCGAAATGCGTATGAATCCGGCCCTCAGAGTCAGCCAAAAGGGGAAGAGGTTTCACGTAGGTAGTATAAAGCTTCTGCAATTCCCGGTAAGACAAAACCTCCCGAATCACCGGGTGATCTTCCTGGAGTTTTTCCAATTCGGGGGAAGCGGTAGACACTACGCCCTTTGGAGTTTTCTTTAACCCTTTCAGAGAAATACCCAATCCATCGGGCGGCAAGCCGAACAACACTTCTGAAAGCTGCTGGGTAGAGTTCACGTTGAAGTTTTTACGGGCCATCTCATGAATTCTCTGGGCATACACCTCGATCTCCTTTTGCATCTCTTGCCCCAGCTTTGCAAAGTAAGGTTTGTCTATTTTCAGGCCCTTTTCCTCCATGTTCCGCAACACAGGGGTAAGTCTTTTTTCCAGTTCGTACACCTCGTTAGAAAGAACCTGCTCCTCATGCAACTTTTCGATTTTGCTCTCCACGCTCTCTCTGAACATATCCCGTTGAGAGCCCCTTCCTTCTTTCAACCCCTCTCTGCGCTCACCCGGCATTCTTTGGACCAGAGACCGAAAATCCCAGCCCAAAAGTAATTCCGCCGCCGCCTCTTGGTCGTAGTCCTCCCAAGCCAAGTCTTCTAAGTGAAAATCCACGGGCGCTTCTTTTTCAATAGTCACTAACTCTTTACTCAAAAACGCCTGTTCTTTTTCAGAAAGGAGTTTTTCTTTGAGCTTGGGTTTTATTGCTTGCGCACCAGATGTTTTCTTCTCGAGGCCGCTATACAAAGCTTCGAGCGAGCCAAACTCTCCTATAAGCTGCAACGCTGTTTTTTCGCCAACCCCCGCGACTCCGGGAATATTATCGGAAGGATCGCCTCGCAACCCCTTGTAGTCAAGCAACTGGGCGGGTTTTAGCCCCCCAAACCTTTCTGCAATGGCTTCCTGTCCCCACAACGCCGTCTCTTGCAACCCCTTTCTCATCGTATAGACTTTCGTGTTTTTATCCACAAGCTGCAGAGTATCCAAGTCTCCGCTCACAATGATTGTTTCAATGGGTTGTTCAGAGCGCATACCAGAGGCTTTGCCGGCCAGCGTACCTATAATGTCGTCTGCCTCGTACCCTTCTTTTTCGTACACAGGGATGTGGAACGCTGCAAGAGCTTCTTTCGCCAAAGGGAACTGGCTATAGAGCTCGTCTGGAGCCTTTACTCTCGTAGCCTTGTACTGCGTGAACTTCTTATGCCTTTTCGTGGGAGCCGCCACATCGAACGCGGCGGCAATATAAGACGGCTGAAACTCCTTGATCGCTTTAAACATAATGGACAGAAATCCGTACACCGCATGCACCATTTCCCCTTTTGGCGTGCTCAAAGGCGGCAGGGCGTGGAACGCCCTGTGTAAAAGAGAGTTGGCGTCAATAAGGAGAAGCGTTTTGGGTTTCATGGGTTAGCGAAACGAAATCACTCTTTCTTCACCCTCCAATGTCGCAAAAGAAATCGTTTTGGTGTAAGGAGGCAATAGTTCTCGTATGTTCTCTGGCCACTCTACCAGTACAAAAGAACCTGGGTGGGACACCATCTTGTCCCACCCCAGCGCTTTCAATTCTTCTCCTGACGATAAACGGTAGCAGTCAATATGGTAGAGCTTTCCATGCTCTCTCACAATCACAAACGTTGGACTCAATACGTTTTCTTGTATGCCAAGTGCTTTGGCAAACCCCTGAACGAACGTGGTTTTGCCAGACCCCAGCTCTCCCTCAAGCGCCAGCACAACCGCACGATTAGTTTCTTTAGTTCCTTGGAGGAACGACTTTGCAACCAGTGCGCCCAAAGCCTTTGTTTCCAAGGTAGAGTGGGTATATATAGGATCTTTCGAAAAAAAACTCATTGACTTTTAAGGCAGTATCAGCTAATTTTAAAATACATGGAGCCAACAGCACTTCTTTCGCACTCAAAAAATATTCTTATTCTCCTTTCCAAAGAGGCAACTTTAGGAGATACTCATCTTTCCCTCGTTCTTCTCGCCGGTCTCAAAAAACTCGGAAAAACAGCAACAGTCCAACAGGGAAACGGCCTCCGGGAAAATCTCTTTTCCCCTTCTGTAGACCACAAGAAAACATTTGTTGTTTCTTTAAAGGGTATCTCCCCCTGGATATCGAAAATCCAGTATGAAAAAAGCGAAAAAGATGTAAAGCTCTACTTCACGTTGCAAGATGGAGAAGTTTCGCCTGAAGCTCTTGCCCTGCAGGTCCAGAACCAAACGGATCTTACCATCATTGTAGGGGAGAAGTCCCAAAAAAACAACCTGTTTCCCTACGCGGGTGCTTCTTTTCTTTGGGCAGAAGAAGCAAGAGACGCACTCTTTGAACTCTTAACCACCCATGAAAACGGAGAGCACAAAATGTTCGGACACATTCTCGGCAAGCTGCAGTTTGCAGAGCGACTTGACCTTTACCTTACTTCTCTTGCCCCAGAAGATTTCGCAGAGAGCAGGGTGGAGCAGAAAACTCTTGTTGCCCTTTTGGAAGAACTCCAGCAGACTTTTTCAGAACAGGCATCTTACCTCTTTTTATTCCAAGCTTTTCCTTCAACACTCCCCCAAGGCCTTGCGTGGACCAAAAACCCCGCAGTCAAAAAACTGCTCCACGGAGCAGGACAAACCCAAGAAAAGGGAAACTGGATTTTACTTTCTCTTCCTAACACTTCCATACACCAACTTACCTATGCCCTCCTCTCATAACACACCCCCATCGGAAAACCCGCCAGAAGCACGCGAAGAACTGACGGGCTTAATCCACATCAATCCCTCCCTTCTCGAGGAAACTCGCCAGAGCGTCCGAAACTTAGAGCAACTCCGAGAGAAGCTCCAGCAGCTCCAACAACCAACGGGTATAACTCCTTTTTTTCATACCCTCCTTGTGGCCGCAATCTCTTTAGATACCTCTGATATCCACGTGGAACCCGAGGAAGGAAAGGCGCAACTCCGTCTTCGTATTGACGGCATGCTACACGACCTCATGGAAATCCCTTTTCCTCTCTACGAAAACCTTCTTTCTCGTATCAAATTGGTATCGGAAGTTAAGCTCAATGTGGCAGACAAGCCTCAAGACGGCCGGTTCTCTTTTGAGCTGACCCAAGGAGAACTTATTGAAGTCCGTACTGCAACCCTTCCTGCAGAGTATGGTGAGTCGCTGGTGCTTCGCGTACTCAACCCGCGAAGCCTTATTACCATTGAGGAGCTCGGCCTGAAAGGATCCATGCTGCAACTGCTTAAACAAGAACTCTTTAAGCCCAATGGAATGATTATTGCAACAGGGCCTACGGGTTCTGGGAAAACGACCACCTTATACGCTTTTCTCAAGGAAATCGTAAAGCCGGAAATCAAAATCGTCACCATCGAAGACCCTATCGAATATCATCTCGAAGGAATTTCCCAAACACAGGTAAACCCGGAAAAAGGATACGATTTTGCTTCCGGCCTGGAAGCTATCGTACGCCAAGACCCGGATATCATTTTGGTGGGAGAAATCAGGGATAAAGAAACGGCTCAAATTGCGATTCAAGCTGCCTTAACCGGACACCTCGTACTCTCCACACTTCACACGAACGACGCGCCAGGCACCGTTTCCCGCCTCATAAGTTTGGGCGCGCAGGCGGTAAACATTGGGACAGCCTCCAACGTCATACTAGGACAGCGCCTAGTGAGAAAAGTCTGTCCGCATTGCTCGGTTTTAACCGCCCCCACAGAGCAAGAGTTAGAAAAAATCAAAAAAGCCCTCCCTTCCCACGACATTTCATCTCTCCAAATCTCCAAAGTCAAAGGATGCGCGCAGTGTAATAATGCCGGCTACAAAGGGCGTATTGGAATCTTCGAAGTTATCCTGATAGACCCTGCAATGGAGGAGTTTATTCTTACCAACCCTTCTACCGCCGCTCTTCGGAAATTTGCCATTAAGCAAGGTATGGTTACCATGCACCAGGACGGAATACTCAAGGTGCTCGAGGGTATCACCACGATTGATGAAGTCGAGCGAGTAACGGGAAATATATAACCCCCTAAAGCCGGGGACCATTTGGTGTTCGGAACGCAAATTTGGAAATATCCAGAGGAATAGCTCAGCATTACCCGAGCTACCCGTCATAAAATAATTCCAGGTCCCCAGCTTTGGGGGGTTAGGAAATAGGACATGTCCTATTGTCCATGATTATAGACCATCCTAAAATATTTGTCAAGGGCCCTATTCTATGGCAGAGAATTTCATAAACAACCTTCGCCCCCGCTTGTGGGGCGAGTATATAGGACAAGAAAAAATAAAAAACAGCCTCGAGGTTATTATTCAAGCTGCAAAAAAGCGGAGCGACCCTTTGGAACATCTCCTTTTCTACGGAAACCCGGGCTTGGGGAAAACCACATTGGCCCATGTGGTTGCCGCAGAAATGCAGGCCTCTTTGAAAACCTGCTCAGGCCCTACTCTTGAAAAAGCCGGGGACTTGGCTTCTCTCCTTACCAACCTTGAAGACGGGGATATTCTTTTTTTAGACGAGTGCCACCGCGTGCAAAAAGCGGTAATGGAAATGCTCTACTCTGCACTCGAAGACTTTCAGCTGCACCTCGTAATGGGAAAAGGACCCATGGCGCGAACCATGGATTTGGACCTTCCCCGCTTTACCCTTATTGGCGCTACCACCAGGGTTGCTCTTTTGCCCGCCCCCTTCCGAAACCGTTTTGGGGCAATCTTCCAGTTGCAGTTTTACACCCTGCATGATATGGAGAAGATTGTCCAGCGCTCCTCTTCTATCTTGGAAATACCCATTGCGCCTGCCGCGCTTAGTCTTATCGCCTCAAGATCCCGCTATACTCCCCGAATTGCAAACAGGATTTTAAAAAGAGTGAGAGACTTTGCAACCATCGAGGGTTCCGGTATTGTTACCGAACAAAACGCAAAAAAGGCGCTCGAGTTCCTCGAAATTGACGAGCTGGGGTTAGAGCCCGCAGACAGAAAACTGCTGGAAACAATTATCAAACAGTTCGGCGGCGGCCCCGCAGGAATTCAGGCTTTAGCTGCGGCAAACGCAGAAGAGGAAGACACTATTTTAGACCTCTACGAACCCTACCTTCTGCAGCTTGGACTTTTGGAGCGCACCCCCAGGGGGCGCATGGCAACCCCGTTTGCTTATCGACACTTACGAATACCTACCAAACAACCAGAATTGCTTTAATTTTCTATATTATGTCGGGACATTCCCATTGGGCGGGCATAAAACATAAAAAGGGCTTGGCCGACGCAAAGCGGAGTCAGGTCTTTTCCCGTTTGGCAAAAGAGCTCACGGTGGCCGCAAAAGAGGGTGGAGCAGACCAGGAAACGAACCCGAGGCTGCGCACCGTAACCGAAAAGGCGCGCGAAGCCAATATGCCTTCCGATAACATTGAGAGAGCCATTAAGAAAGGAACCGGAGAAGATACCGGGCAACTCGAGGAACTCTTACTGGAGGCATACGGCCCCGGAGGAACAGCTCTCTTAATTTCGGCTATCACTGATAACAAAAACCGCACCCTCGGAGAAATCAAGCAAATTCTCCAGAAAAATCAGGGCAAAATAGTAGAGGGGGGCGGAGTTCGCTGGCTCTTTGAAAGGAAAGGGGTGGCCACCCTGGAGCCCGCGCAACCCCCTTCATATTCGAAAGAACAGCTGGAGCTCACGGCTATTGAGGCCGGCGCGGAAGATTTCTACTGGCACGACGGGGCGCTGGATATATATACCACACCCGCCGAACTTGGATCTCTTAAAACAAACCTTGCGGCGCAAGGCCTTGAACCCGCAACCTCGTTAGACTGGGTGCCCAAAGAGCACAGAACCCTAGCAGAAACAGACAAAGAAGCCGCAGAAAGGCTTTTTGAGGCACTCGACGAACAAGACGACGTGCAGGATATTTACGCCAACCTATGACAATTCTTGGCATAGACCCTGGCACAGAGCGGACCGGGTACGGGGTAATCCTCAAACAGAGAGCAAAGCAGCTTCAGTGCGTTACCTACGGCTGCATTACTACTTCTCGAGACAAACAAAGGGGGGAACGCCTTGTACTTCTGGAAAAAGGGGTTTCCCAGCTTCTCAAAACGTATAAACCGGAGGTTCTCGCGGTGGAATCCCTCTTTTTCTTTAAAAACCTCAAAACCGTGATGTCGGTAAGCGAAGCTAAAGGAGTAATCCTGCTTGCTGCAGCCCGGGCAAAAACCCCTGTCTATGAATTTACGCCCCTCCAGGTCAAAGCAGCCGTTACGGGCTACGGGAGAGCAGAGAAAAAGCAAGTCCAGCGCATGGTAAAGGAAATTCTCGGCCTCCAGGAAGTCCCCAAGCCCGACGACGCTGCCGACGGCCTCGGCATAGCAATAGCCTGTTCCCTGGTGTTGAAGGGTTGACAGCAGGGGTAAAAAACCCTAGAATGGACGTCAGATTCCCAAAAAGGTCGGATGTGTATTATAGAGTTTTCGAAGAAAAACCTTTGAGAATCGCTTATGAAAGAAACCATTCTCATGCTCGACGAAGAGCCGACAAGCACCCCTGACGAGGGAACCACGGAAGGAGGAGAAGGAATGCCCGTGGGAGAACCCCAGAATCTTCTTGACGAAGAGGGCGGGAAAGACACCGAAGAAGGTGCATAAATAATCCCATAAAAACACCCTTCAGCTAATGCTGCAGGGTGTTTTTTTATGTATCTACAAATCTGCGCTTTCCCACCTGGAGCCGCATGCCGCGGCGTATTGGCTCTGCAGGGTTCTGGCGCACCTCCCCATTAACCCGAACCCCTCTTTGCTCTATCAAACGCCTCGCTTTGGCCTTGGAACTTGCCAAATCAGCCAGAACCAAAAATTCAACAAGGGGCATTTCTTCTTGAATACTTACTTTGGGCACAGAGGAAGGTGCTTGTTTTTCCCGGAACACCCTTTCAAACTCTTCTTCTGCTTCCTGGGCCTGCTCTTGGCCGTGATAGATACGCACCAACTCCTTTGCCACCCTGGCCTTTGCGTCTCGAGGAGACAGTTTGTTCAGTTCCCCAAAAGGAATATCGCAGCAGAGCTCTGCATAATGCGAGGTAAGCTCGTCTTTCATGCCCATGAGCTTTCCGTACATTTCCTGGGGAGAGTCCAAGATGTTAACGGTATTGCCCGAGGTTTTACTCATGGGCTTGCCGTCGACCCCCAAAAGCATGGGGGTTGTTAACACGTATTTTTCTTTGTTGCGCATTTTCTTTTGCAGTTCGCGCCCCACGAGCATGTTAAAAAGTTGATCGGTTCCGCCAATTTCAAGGTCCACATCCATTGCGACTGAATCATACCCCTGCAATAGCGGATATAAAAGCTCGTGCGTCCACACCGTGTCGCCCCGGCGGAGCCTGGCCTGAAACATGTCGCGCTGGAACAGCTGCGACGCGCTTATGCGAGAAGCAATGTCCAGAATCTCGGGAAGCCGGAGTTTTGCCAGCCAATCCCCGTTTTCCTTTATCGTAACCTTTGAAAAGTCCACAACCCGGGAAACTTGCTTCTTCCACGTTTTGATGTTTTCAGCAATCTCTTTTTTTGTAATGCGGGCTCTTGCGGCGTCCCTTTGGGAAGGGTCTCCCGCCAGCACTGTCCCCGTCCCCACTACCAAAATTGCCTCGTGCCCAAGTTCGGCAAACTGCTGAAGCTTTCGGAGGACAATGGTATGCCCCAAATGAAGGTTCCTCCCCGTGGGATCCACACCCAGGTACAAACGGATTTTCCTCTTTTTCATCAACTCCTCCAACTCTTTGCGCCCGGGAAGAATCTGTTCCACCTGGCGCCCCAGCAGGTTTTCTATTGTCACGGTGGGCTTTTGCATTCCGTTATTCTATCACCCTTTCTTGAAACAGCAAACTTGAAAACCCGGCAAAAATGTGGTATGCTTATGACCAGCAACTCCCCGAATCTGCCTTATGGCAAAGTCGCAGCATTACAAAAAAGTATACCAAAAACAGGGCCCAACGCGGACATGGACCGCACGCCTCCTCCAGGTGGCGTTTTTTGGCATTCTTCTCATGCCCGTAGCCGCTTTTGCAACTTTTGCTTACTACGCCAAAGACCTTCCTCGCCCAGAAAAGTTCAGTGAGGTTACGCTCGCCCAACCTACCAAGATTTACGACCGCACCGGAGAAGTGTTGCTGTACGAAGTCTTTGGCGAAGAAAAACGAGAGGTTGTCCCACTCACAGAAATCCCTCTCTACTTTCAACAAGCCGTAGTTGCTACCGAAGACGCGGAGTTCTACGAGCACTCTGGCGTTAGCGTGAAAGGAACGGGAAGGGCGGTTCTTATCAACCTGGGGCTCCGCGACTCGGTCTTTAGCCGACCGGGAGGTTCCACCATTACTCAACAGCTTGCGCGCAATTCTTTCCTTTCTTCAGAAAAAACTATTCCAAGGAAAATCAGGGAGTTTATTCTTACCTTAGAACTCGAACGCCAGTACTCCAAAAACGAAATCCTTGGCTTTTACCTTAATCAGATTCCGTTTGGTTCCAACGCCTACGGCATAGGGGCCGCCGCCGAACTGTACTTCGCCAAAAAACCCGCGGATCTCACGTTGCCAGAATCTGCGACGCTGGCAGCCCTTATTCAAGCTCCTTCGTACTACTCGAAAAACAAAGACGTGCTTGATACCAGAAAAAACCACGTATTAAACCGCATGGCCGAGGAAGGTTTTCTCACCCCCCAGGAAGCAGACGAAGCAAAAACCGCAGAAGTGGCATTCCAAGACGTCGATTCCACTATCAGAGCGCCCCACTTCGTGCTTTCGGTCATCGACGAGCTCATGAAGAAATACGGAGAACAGTTTGTGAGAGAGAATGGCTTGCGAGTAACCACATCACTCGATTGGGAACTGCAAAATGCCGCAGAACAGGCGGTGCAAAACGGTGCGGCCAGAAACATATCATCGGGCGCTCATAACGCAGCCTTGGTGGCACTCAACCCTCAAACAGGGGAGATTTTGGCTATGGTGGGGTCGAAAGACTGGAACGCGGACTCCGAGGGGTGCACACAAGAGAAAGGATGCCTTTTCGACCCGAAGGTTAACATAGCTACCTGGGGGCAGGGAAGGCAGCCTGGGTCTGCGTTCAAGCCTTTTGTGTATGCCGTTGCCTTCCAGAAAGGAGCGAGCCCTGAAACCACGGTTATGGACGAGCAAACAAACTTCGGCGTATGGGGCGGCAAAGAATACATTCCCCAAAACTACGACGGAAAATGGCATGGTGAGGTTACGCTGCGGGAAGCACTCGCCCAATCGTTAAACATTCCTGCCGTAAAAGTTTTGCTCAATTTTGCCGGCATCCCAGACAGCATTGAGTTTGCAAAAAAACTCGGCATTACCACACTAAAAGACCCTTCTTTCTACGGTCCGGCTCTCGTGCTTGGAGGCGGGGAAGTGCGCTTGCTCGACATGGTTTCGGCTTACGGCGTTTTTGCCGCCGACGGAAAGAAAACTCCACCCATAAGCATTCTTAAAATTGAAGATGCGCAGGGAAACGTTCTTGAAACCAATCAAAACACCTCCATTCGAGTCGTTTCTCCAGGCATTACTCAACAAGTAACGAGTATTCTTTCAGACAACGAGGCGCGAAGCCCTGTCTTTGGGCCCAATTCTTCGCTTTATATCCCCGGATATCAAGTAGCTGCAAAAACGGGTACAACGCAGGAGTATAAAGACGCCTGGGCGATTGGCTACACCGATTATATCGTTGCTGGCGTATGGGCCGGAAACAACAACGGCACTCCGAGCATCAGAGACGCTGCGGTAACGTTAGCCGCCCCCATTTGGAATCAGTTCATGCGACAGGCTATTCCCCACGCCCAGCTCCTTTCCACTGCTACGCTTTAATTGGCATGATTACGTAACGATACCCTTGCTGCTCTCCCTGGCGTAACAACGCGGGTCCGTCTTCTCCGTTGAGAAGAAACTCTACCTCGTTTCCCTTTAACTGCAAGAGCCCGTCTAAAAGAAACCGCCAGTTAAACGCAACTTCCACCCCCGCACCCTGGACTTCGCAAGAGAGCTGCGAGCGCTGTTCTCCCACATCTGGCGCGTGCGAAAAAAACTCCACGCTTTTTTGGGCGGGTTCCACCGACAAACGAACTTCACTGGTTTTTCCGGCAAATACTCCGGCGGCCTTCACGTAAGCAATAAACGCCTCTTTCTCTACGAGCAGGCGCGTTTTGTGAGAAGAAGGAATTACGTCTTCGTAGCGGGGGTACTCCCCCTCTATAAGCCGAGACACAATTTGCAAGCGAACCTGCGAGGGATCGTCTTTGGCCATGTAGTCAAAAATTGCCTGGGTTGGAGAAAGATATATTTGCGTTTTCCCCGGCCTTTCCGCAAAGGTGGCAATAAGTTCGCGCGCAGTTTTTGCGGGGAGAATAAAACTTTGTTCCGGAACGCCCTCTTTTTCCAGCTGAAACGTTTTCTCTGCTAAGCGGAAGCTATCGGTTGCAACCACGCGCAGCTCCTTTTTTGAAAATACAAAAAACACTCCTGAAATTTCCGGGCGCACCTGCGACTGCCCTACCATACCCACTACCTGCGCCAACCCCTTGCAAAGTACGCTTGTTTCAACCTCGAAAGAAGTTTCATCTCCCTTTACTGAAGGGATAATGGGGAAATCTTCGGGGTCGAGCGTTTTTATGGAAAGGGTTTGTTGCCCTATGACCACCTGAAGTTCTTTGTTTTTTACCTCCAGCTCTACCCGGTCTTCTTTGGATATCCCCAACACCGAGTACAAAAAACGCGCGGGAAATACCACTTGTCCCTCTTTTTCCGTTGTCGCCAGAAACTCGTAGAGCACTCCCATCTGGAGATCGGTTGCGGACAAACGCGCTCTTTTTTGCTCAACTCCAAGAAGTACGTTTTGCAGTATGGGAAGGGAAGACGACTTTACCGCAACCCGTTCGGTAACTTCTAAACCTTCTTTCAATTTTTCTTTCAACACAACCGTTTTCATACACAATATATAATAAGTAATATATATCTTTAGTTGTTACTGTACCTGTGAATTTGTGGAAAACGCTGTTTTGGCTTTACCAGAAAGGCTTTTGTCGCCAAAGAACTGGGGAAAAAAAGAGAACAAGCAAACGGATAAAAAAAGAACTGAAGTTACCCACCGGTTTTCCCAAGATTTATCCACTGTATATTCGCTGTCGTATTAAGTTTAATTCGTCAATCAGAACTTCTGATTCCTGGAGCTCCCGGCCGATTTTTTCGCAGGCGTAAATGGCGGTGGTATGGTCTTTCCCGCCAAACTTTTGCCCAATTAAAGGGTAAGAACTTTTGAGTTCTTCGCGGAGAAGGTACATGGCGATTTGCCGCGGCCGCACCACCTCTTTTTTGCGTGAAAAAGCGACAATCTCTTTTTCACGCAAGTCGTAAAACTCGGCGACTATCTGAATAATCTTTTTGGGGCTTACTACTTTGTTGGGATTTTGTATTACGGTTCGCAAAAGAGAACGGGCTTCCTGGAGCGTGGGAGCCTTGTGGTTGAATTTATAGAATGCAAACAACCGGTTCAAGGCGCCCTCCAGTTCTCTGATGTTGCGCTGGATGTGAGCCACCACGTATTCGCATACGTCGTCTGGCATTTCCATGTCGTAGCCCTGAATTTTGGTTTTTAAGATCGCCATGCGCGACTCAAAGTCGGGGCTGGAAATGTCGGCGATCATGCCGCCTTCAAAACGAGAGCGCAGCCGTTCTTCTAGGGCAGGGATAGATTTGGGAGGGCGGTCGGAAGAAAAAATAACTTGCTTGCCCTTTTCGTAAAGGGTGTTGAACGTATGGAAAAGTTCTTCCTGCGTCTTGTCTTTTCCCGCAAGGAACTGGATGTCGTCGATAATGAGAACGTCGAGTTCCCGGTAGAGAGACCGGAACGCGTCCATGGTATGGTTGCGGATAGCAGAAACCACGCCCGTGGTAAAACGCTCCGAAGACATATACCGCACTTTCTTATCCGGGAAATCGGAAGAAATCTGGTTTCCTATTGCAGAAAGCAGGTGAGTTTTTCCAAGCCCTACTCCTCCATAAATGAAAAAGGGGTTATAAATCGTTCCAGGGGTTTTTATGATGGCGAGAGAGGCGGCGTGAGCGAGTTCGTTAAAAGGGCCCACGATAAAGGTATCGAAGTTGTATTTGGGGTTTAAGTTTGTGGAACGGTCTATCTTAAGTTCCTGGAATTCGAGCTGGCTTTCTTCGAGGGGGATGAAAGAGGGGCGGGCAGGGGAAGATTGCCTGGGTTGAGGAGGCGTTCCAACGGCGTATTTAATTTCTTTGATCTCCGCGTCGAGGCTGCGGATAATATGGAAAATGGTTTTGTTGTACTTATTCTCAAGCCACTCCTTGGAAAAATTGTTCGGCACCGATATGATAAGCTGACCATCCTTTTGTGAAAGGATAAAGGTGTTCTTCAGCCAAGTCGCGAAGTTTGCCGGAGAAATTTGAAATTGGAGTTGGGCAAGAACTGCCTGCCAAAGCTCTTCTTTACTCATACCTTGTAACAAGCTTTATGTTGATGATTTTCATTATACCATAGGAAGGAGTAAGGCAAAATAAAGGGAAGAGAAAGAGCCTTGTTGATAACCTGGGGATAATATGGGTATAAATACCCGTTCTTTTCGCCGGGAATACGGCCCGATTGACCGCAGGGGAATTTAGAACTATACTGTATCATATAGGTCTATGAGTATTACATACCAACCCAAAAAGAAAAAGCGAAAACGCACCCATGGGTTTCGCAAAAGGGCAAAAACCACGGGAGGCAGCCGTACGCTTCAAAGGAGAAGGAGAAAGGGGCGCAAAAAGTTAGCGGTATAGCCCATGTTGCCTTCTCGCCACCGGCTCAAAAGGACGAAAGACTTTAAGGGGCTTGCGACAAAGCGCCCGGGGGTCCGGGTGTCGGGGCTGCTTCTCAAAACAGGGACTTCCAGACAAGAGGCTACGCGTTTTGGCATTGTCGTAAGCAAGAAGGTGGCGAAACGCGCGGTGGAGCGGAATCTCATTCGGAGAAGGCTTCGGGCGGCTATCAGAGAAGAGTTGCCAGAGGTGAAGCCCGGGCTCAATGTTGCGTTGATTGTTCTCCCGGGCTTTAACCTGCAAGGTGCAGAGGAAATGCAAAAAAGCCTGCATAAACTTTTCGAAAAAGCCTCTTTATTCCAATAGCAGTATGGATTTTTTTATTGCCATTTACGAACTTTTCCTTTACCAGCCCATTTTTAACCTGTTGATTTTCTTTTCCCAGAATATCCCGGGGCAAGATTTTGGCGTTGCCGTTATTCTTTTGACGCTGGCGGTGCGGATAGTTTCCTACCCTTTGGGGGCGCAGGCGGTGCGCGCGCAGAAAAGGTTTGCAGAATTGCAGCCCAAAATCAAAGAAATTCAGGAAAAGTTCAAAAACAAAAAAGAGGAGCAGACAAAGGCAATACTCGAGATGTACCGGACTTCGAAAGTCAATCCTTTCGCAACATTCGCCCCCTTTTTAATGCAAATTCCCATTTTTATTGTGCTCTATCATATTTTTTCCAAGGGCATACACGTAGATCAACTTCACCTTTTGTACTCTTTTGTTTCTGTCCCCCCCATGGTAGAAGTATCTTTTTTGGGGGTGCTCAATCTCAACGAACAATCCTTTGCGCTCGCACTTGTTGCGGGGGTTCTCCAGTTTGTCCAGTTAAAACAAGCGAGCCCAAGCTCAAAAAGAAAGAAAGGCTCAAAGCCCGACATAGCTTCGCTTATGCAAAGGCAAATGCCGTATATTTTTCCTGTTCTATTAGTCTGGGTTGCCGCAAACCTTCCTTCCGCTTTCGGGCTCTACCTTGCCACAACCACGCTATTTTCCATTTGGCAACACTGGTTTATCACAAGAAAAGATCATGCCCATGCTTCAGAAACAACAACTCCAAACAATTGAACAAGAGGCGCGCCGTTTTTTCGAGGAACTGGGTGACATAGAAACCGTTTCCATAGAGCAGAAAGAAGACGAGGAGGAGGCAACGGTGAGTGTTTTGGTAAAAGCGGCAGACCCCAAAATTCTAATCGGAGAAAGGGGCCAGACGCTTTTTGAAATCCAGCACCTGCTAAAACTCATTGTGCGAAGAAAAATTGCGGAACCTTTTTACCTTTCACTGGACATTAACGACTACAAGAAAAACAAGGAAGAGTACTTGCGCGATCTTGCTCAAAATGCCGCAGACGAGGTTGTATTGCTTAAAAAACCAAAAGAGCTTCCGCCCATGGCAGCTGCCGAGCGGCGCATTATTCATACCGCACTCAACCAGAGAGGCGACGTGGTGTCTGAAAGCGCCGGTGAAGGTTTAGACCGCCACGTGGTGATTAGCCTAAAAAGTTAGACTTTAGACTAGGGAGCCACGGGGTTGCCTAAAAGGTCTATGGTACCAGCGGGGTTGGTAATTGTAGGAGCAAGGTTGCGTCCATCAGGGTCGCTCGAAGAGGCAATGACACGCGAACCATCAGTGAAAAATATCTGCACTCTTCCAAGGAGGCCGCTACGGTTGAATCCTTGAAGACATTTTGAGACCCCGTTATGCAACACGGGATCACCCACGCCATAGATAAATCCTACCGTTGTTGGGTCTAGAGGGTTTACGATGTTGAGATTAGGATCTACGGGAGGGGAGCATGCTCCGGTTGACGGCGTGCCTCCGCCAGGAGTCCCGCCTCCGACGGCACCTCCTCCTACACTACCACCTCCCGCAATTCCTTCGCTTGTGCCATTAGGATCGTTAGCGCAGTCAGGGTCTGCCAGGTCGACATCTCCATTACCATCATTGTCTTTACCGTCTGAACATTGGGGGGAAACCCCCTGCACGCCGTCTGTGGGAACAACACTGTCCTGGAATCGTTGCAGGGCCGGCTGGTTGAGGTTGGTGAGTTCGGGATTGATGATCTGCATGATAAGGAAGGAGGCAAGCACCAAAAGAAGGCCAAGAAAGGCAG
>Ga0209542_10007171_pt1 | contig 21332 bp, 20 predicted proteins | sample RifCSPhighO2_01_FD_184028 | JGI IMG/M metagenome (GOLD analysis project Ga0209542, IMG submission 184028) | Soil microbial communities from Rifle, Colorado - Rifle CSP2_plank highO2_0.1 (SPAdes) (version 2) | ecosystem: Environmental > Terrestrial > Deep subsurface > Rock core/Sediment ... | reverse complement strand
CATATACGAGGCCCGAGCCGAAGGAGAGGACGCGTTCACCTCGCGCCAGGTCTCAGATACCGCCCCCGGTGTTTCAACCGCTCTTTCCAGTGACCCCTCCGTGTCAGAGGATACGGGCAAGGTGCAATAGGAACATACAATATTGTGAGGTTTAACGTGATAAAAATGCTATAGCATAGATATTACGTTAGGTATAGGAAGTAGTACAATAATATAACATAGGTATGTGTTAGACCAGTACAAAACCTTGACTTTTTATCTGATCGTGCCATATAAGTATCAGCACACTTCAGTCCGCCTTTGGCGGAGAAAGAAAGGAACAGCTCATGGTAACTCATGAGACAGTCCGCAAGATGACCGATGGTCAGAGAAGCGATCTCATCGCCACGATGGCAGGAGCAATACCCCCCAACTTCACGTTTGAGGAGGCGCAAGCCATCATCAGCAAGAAGGGACCCTTTGTTGCCAAGATCCGCGAAGCGTTCAAGCGAAGAAAGGTGCAATCTCAGCCTTTCGAGTTCATCGGCACGATCGTGATTCCGGCGACAACCGGGCCATTCGCGGCACGCGAGAAATTCGTAGTTGGCAATGCCCAAGCGAAGATTTCCTGGATCGGATCGAATTTCCAGGAGTGGTTCTTTGGGAAGACCGAGGAGCCGGTGGCTGCGACAGAGCTTCGCTACGCGAAGCTCACGAGATCATCGCTTGACGCCCCGATCCTCGAGGAGCTCGGCGACAAGGCCGAGGCCTCTCTCAGCCAGATGTACGCGCTCATGGCGCGCCAAGCGAACGGTCAAGAAGGGGTTCTGCTCACCAATGGGTGGGCTAACATCTTCTATGTCCGTGACATCAATGGCGGGCTCCGTGCGGTGGGCGTCGTCTGGGGTGGCGACGGCTGGGGCGTGGGTGCTAGCTCGGTCACGGACCAGCGCAGGTGGCGCGACGACAACCGGGTGTTCTCCCGCTCGCCTCGCTGAAGCTAAGGCGAAGCGGGCAATTCCTAGAGCTTTGTCTCTGGAACCTTTGCCCTCGGCTCGCAATTCTGCGAAGCCGAGGGCGTTTCTTTTTCATATACCATTTGATACATAGCTTCATCCTAACCCAGGGTTAGTTATTCACAACTTAACTCGGTTAAAGATAAGTGATAGAGTGGGGTCATGGGAGTTTCAATGCAGGATATTGTTTCGCTTGCCAAGCGCCGGGGATTTATATTTCCCTCTTCTGAAATTTATGGAGGACTGGCAAATACGTGGGATTACGGCCCTCTTGGCGTTGAACTGAAGAACAACATTAAACAGGAATGGTGGAGACGGTTTGTGCAAAAGCGCCAGGATGTCATGGGCATTGACGCCGCATTGCTCATGAATCCCAAGGTATGGAAAGCAAGCGGGCACCTCAAGAATTTTGCCGATGCGCTCGTAGAATGCAAAAATTGCCATATTCGCTACAGAGCCGATAGTTTGACTAAGGACGGAGATCGATTCGTGTGTACGGAGTGCAACAGTAGAGATTTTACTCTTGCAAAGAATTTTAATTTGATGCTCAAGACATTTCTTGGTTCTGCTGAAGATGCTTCCAATACTGTATATTTTCGTCCAGAAACCGCGCAAGCGATGTTCGTGGATTTCAAGAATGTCATGGATACCATGCATCCCCGGGTGCCCTTCGGTTTGGCGCAGGTTGGAAAGGTATTCCGCAACGAAATTACTCCCGGCAACTTCATTTTCCGCACCAGGGAATTTGAACAGATGGAGATTGAATATTTTGTGCGCGAGAAAGATTGGGAGGAGTATTTTGAACATTGGCTGGAAGAGATGAAGCTGTGGCTTAAGGACCTTGGGGTTTCGGAAAAGAAACTTCACTACGTCGATATCCCGGACGGAGAACGCGCGCACTACTCAAAGCGGACCGTGGATATCGAATACGAATATCCTTTTGGGCAGGAAGAATTGTACGGTTTGGCATACCGGGGAGATTTCGACCTGCAGAATCATATGCGTGAAAGCAAAGTTGATTGTACATATACAAACCCCGAGGATCCGAAAGACAAATTTGTGCCGCATGTGATTGAACCCACATGGGGCGTTGACCGGTCGGTGTTGGTTGCAATGCTGGAAGCGTATCACGAAGAACAGGCGCCCACGGCGGCCGCCCGTAAGGGCGAGCCTCGCCCCGAAGGGCGGGAAGAAGGCGAGAGCGCCAAACGTGTTGTGATGAAATTCCCTGCGTGGCTGGCTCCCGTGAAGGTTGCCATCCTGCCTCTTTCGAAAAAACCAGAATTGGTAAAAGTTGCCAAACCTTTATACGAAAAGCTTTCGGAAAAATTCGTGTGCGAATACGACGAGACCCAAAGCATCGGAAAGCGTTACCGAAGGCAAGACGAGATAGGCACGCCTTTTGCCGTCACCGTGGATTTTGAAACCCTGGAGAAAGACGACGTAACCTTGCGCGACAGAGATACGATGAAGCAAGAGCGGGTAAAAATAAAGGACGTGGAAAAGACGATTGAAAAAAAACTCCATGCTTAAGAAAACGAATCTCCCGTCAGGATTGCGGGTTCTTACGTTTCCGCAGGAAAACTCAGAGTCGCTCACAGCGCTTGTGCTTGTGGGAACGGGATCCAAGAACGAGACGAGAGACCAGAACGGCATCTCTCACTTTTTAGAGCACATGTTTTTCAAGGGCACGGCCAAGAGACCCACCCCAATTGCGGTTGCGGAGGTTCTGGACCGGGTTGGGGGAGCCTACAACGCATTTACGGGCGAAGACTATACCGGATACTACGCCAAGGTTGATGCGCGCCATTTTGAACTGGCCCTGGATTGGGTGGCCGATATTTTTTTATCTTCTCTGTTGCCCGCAGAAGAGATAGAGAAAGAGAAAGGGGTAGTGGTAGAAGAGCTGCACATGCGGAACGATTCTCCCATGTCCAGAGCGCAGATTCTCTGGCGTCAACTTCTCTATGGAGATCAGCCTGCCGGCTGGAACATCGTGGGAACAAAGGAAAGCATCGCTCAGCTCACGCGCCAGGGACTCGTTGCATACATGAACTCTCAGTATGTTGCTTCCAATACGGTTGTATGCCTTGCGGGTAATCTTCCAAAAGACGCAGAAGAACGGGTTGCGGAGAAATTCAAATCAGTGCCAACGGCAGATTTTCGTCATAAGGTGCCGGTCATAGAAGAACAGAAGGAGCCCGGATTGCTAACCGAAAATCGCAACACAGACCAGGTGCACCTGTGCCTGGGTGTGCGGGCGCTGCCGCTTTCCGATTCCCGGCGCTATGCCCAGGAGATTCTGGCTACGGTGTTGGGAGGCATGATGAGCTCCCGGATGTTCATAGAGGTTCGGGAAAAACGAGGCCTTGCCTACTATGTTTCAACGTACAGCGAAGCCGATCCTGATACGGGATTTGTGATTACCTCAGCCGGAGTCAGAAAAGAAAACGTTGAAGACGCGGTGAAGGTTATTTTGGAAGAATATCGGAAAATTGCCACAGAACAGATTCCCACGGAAGAATTTCAAAAGGCAAAAGATAATTTGAGGGGAAAACTTGCGCTCTCGCTCGAATCTTCAGACGCAAAAGCTTCCTTTTACGGCCTGCAGGAACTTCTTGAGCGCGAAACGTGCATGGTAGAGCAGGTGTATGATAGAATAAACGCGGTGACGCAAGGCGACGTGCTGCAGCTGGCAAAAGACATATTCAAGCCAGCCAAACTCAATTGTGCGCTCGTGGGTCCTTCGCCCGATCACGAACGACTTACAAAGCTTCTTTCGGCATTCTCATGAACAAAGAGCGCATCCTCGATCTTTCCTGGGGCAGCATCGCGAAGATTTTCGCTGCCGTGTTGGGGCTGTATATTTTTTTTATCGTCAAAGACATCCTGTTGTGGGTGATATTCGGAATAGTCATTTCAATTCTGTTCAACCCCATCATTGAGTTCTTCATAAAGTTCAGGGTTCCCCGCGTAGCTGCCGCCGTAGCAACATATCTGGCCTCGTTCGGCTTTCTTGCGTTGATGATCTATGCCACGGCTCCGTTCTTCAGCACCGAGCTCCAGCGCTTTTCAGAGCGCTTTCCCGAGTATTTCAACAGCATTTCTCCTCCGCTCAAAGGGCTCGGACTCGTGGCATTCTCCGACGTGCAGAGCCTGGTAGATACGCTGAACAGGAATGCTACGAGCATCGCCTCGGGAGTGCTGAACGGTCTTTTTGCGGTGCTCGGAGGCATTGTTTCCACTATTTTCGTATTGAGCATGGCATTGTTCGTTTCCCTCGAAGAACGCACGATGGAACGGGCCATCTCATTTCTTTTTCCGAAACAGCACGAAGCGCTCGCATTCAATCTTTGGAGAAGAGCGCAAAAACGCGTCTCGGGGTGGTTTCTTTCCCGCATAATCAGTTCATTATTCGTCGGCCTTCTGACATATTTCACTCTTTTGATTTTTGACGTTCGCTACCCGGTCTCGTTGTCCGTGATTGCAGGTATCACAAACTTTATCCCCATTGTAGGTCCTCTTATTGCGGGATTTCTCATTGCGGTCGTGGTGGCCATGGATTCGCCATTGCGCGCCCTCTTCATGGTGGGAGCATTCACCCTTATTCAACAGATTGAGAATAACGTGCTGACGCCTCTGTTGAGCCGCCGTTTCGTAGGGCTTCATCCGGTTCTCGTTCTCATCTCTCTCGCGATAGGAGGCAAGCTGTGGGGCATCATGGGAGCCTTTCTCGCAGTTCCTCTGTCTGGCATTCTCTTCGAGTTTCTTCACGACTTCGCAGAAAGAAAAAAGAAGGTGGAAGCGGATGCAGATGATTGACAAAGGAAACTCCTGATGGAAAGGAAGTTCTACGTCACAACCGCAATTCCGTACGTGAACGCTCGGCCGCATCTCGGCCATGCCCTGGAATTTATTCAGGCGGACGTCATTGCCCGTTTCCATCGTCAGAAGGGTCAAGACGTGCGGCTCTTATCCGGAAGCGATGACAACGCCTTAAAAAACGTGCAGGCAGCTGAGCAGGCCGGGATGCCCGTGGGGCAGTTTATCGAAGAAAACAGCAGGCTCTTTTTTGAGCTGTCGAAGGCGTTGGGCGTGCAGCTCGACGTGTTTTGGCGGGGGAGCGGCAAGCAGCATCACGCATCAAGCCAGAAGTTGTGGGAGCTTTGCAAGAAGGCGGGCGATATCTACAAGGCCCTTTACGAAGGCCTGTATTGCGTTGGATGCGAGGCCTTTTATACCAAAGACGAATTGGATGATAACCTGGAATGTTTTGAACACCCGGGCCGGAAGCTTGAAAGAGTATCTGAGGAAAACTATTTTTTTAAACTTTCGCGCCATCAGGAGCGGCTCATCAAAATTATAGAGCACGATGAGTTGCGCATCGTTCCCGCAACCAGAAAAAAGGAAGTGTTGGCGTTTTTGAAAAATCCCCTGCGCGATATCAGTATTTCCCGTTCCAACGAACGAGCAAAAAACTGGGGAGTTCCCGTTCCCGGAGACGACAGTCAGAGATTGTATGTTTGGTTTGACGCTTTGAATATTTACCAGTCAGGCGTTGGTTTTGGTTTTGACGAAGGGCAGTATAGCAAGTGGTGGCCGGCCGATGTGCACGTCATAGGAAAGGGCATCATGCGTTTCCACGCCGTATACTGGCCGGCCTTTCTGCTGTCTGCCGGTCTGTTGCTGCCCAAGACCGTCTTTGTGCATGGCTATATCACCATAGACGGGCAAAAGATGTCAAAGAGTTTGGGTAATGTCGTAGATCCCTTCGCGCTCGTCGAAAAGTACGGGGCTGATGCTGTCCGCTACTTCTTTCTGCGAGAGATACCCTCGGCGGAAGATGGAGATTTTACCGAAGAGAAGTTTCGAGTAAGATATAATGCCGATTTGGCGGCAGGGCTGGGTAATCTTGCGGCCCGGGTGTTAACAATGGCGCACAATGTAGGCGTCAAGGCAAGCTCGAATTCAAAGGAGATGAAGCACGCGGGCATGAAAGATCTGATTGACAAAACTCAGAAGGAAGTTCAAGAAGCCCTGAGTGATTTTAGGTTTAACGCGGCGTTGGAAAGTATCTGGAAGGTGATTCATGCTTGCGACAGGTTGATTGAGCAAGAGCGGCCCTGGTCCCTCGACCCTGCTCGGGATCAAGAAAAGCAGAAAGAGACGATCAAAACCCTTCTTGTGGTGCTCGCCACCCTTGGAGAAATGCTGGACCCGTTTCTTCCTGAAACATCAGAAAAACTGGCTCAGCAGCTCAAAACAGGCCTGGGAGAATCTCTGTTCCCCCGGAAATAATATGTCCTATTGACTACTAATTTAGTATCTGTTAGTATATGAAACAGAGAAAATTTATGATCAACTTTCCTGATAAAAGTCGCCTAAACAGCTATCACGGCTATTGGCATTATGAGCTTTCCGCCGGAAAGTTGGTGTTTGCGTTTACTAATTTCAGCAAATCTTGTGTGTTGTAATGAATTAGTGTAACAGCGACAATCGAGCCAGCTTTCCGGAGACGGGAAGCTGGTTTTGTTTTATATCCAAAACTATGAAAAAAATTATTATTTTTGACTTCAATAGAACCATGTATGACCCCGATTCCAAATGCCTTATGAGGGATGCGAGATTTGTTTTGCGAACTCTGTTTCGCAGAGGTTTTTCTCTCTACCTTATCAGCCGCGCCGGGAAATTAAGAAAGGAATTTATTAAGAATCTCGGCATTAGCGAATACTTTTCTCGCGTCATAATCGCGAAAGAAAAAAGCAAAAAGGATTTTGAACAGATAGCCGCGCCGACGGCGATAAACCGGGGGTTAAGTTTCGTCGTCGGCGATCGCGTTCGGAAAGAAATTCGCATCGGTAATTCGCTTGGCTTGCAGACGATTTGGTTGAGGTCAGGAAAATTCGCCGACGAAAAACCGAGAGCAAAAAGTGAATGGCCGACATACATAGTAAGTTCTTTGCGAGACATTTTGTCCATAGTTCATTGATTGCGATTTGGTGGCAGTCTGCTGTCCCGCTTAGCGGGATAGCAATCCTGCCACTAAGCAGCAACATAGTTCGTTGACAACTAAAGAAAGAGGAGATGGCGTCATGTACGAACAAGTCAGGCAGGTCGTCCTAGATTCGGGTCTCTGGAACAACGGGGGAACATCGAGATATGGCTTCATTCTCTCTCCGAGCGTGTACGAGGTCTCGCCAGAAAAGCGAGAAGAACTTGAAGCGCTCGGCGCGGCTCTCCAGGACTGCCTCGCCGGACTCGGCAGAATCGCGGCTATCGCATTCAACCCCAAGCTCTGCCACAGTCTGACATGGGGCATGATCACGAAAGCCATGCACACTGGAGTTCCGGCAATCTATCACGACATCATGTTGCTCAATCCGAGCAGGGTGCCAAGCATCTGCAAGGTAGACATCATGGAGTCGCAAGACGGCAACTTCCGCATCGCGGAGATTGACGGTCACAATAAGCACGGCCTTGGCTACTCAACGCTCGCCGCGAGAATCCGCAGAGCCGTCATGCCAGAAGTCCAGGCTTTCCCAGGCATTGTGTCAACTCTCGCGAAAGAGGCCGCTCGTCGCGGAGAGAGCACAATCGTGCTTCTCTACGCGGACCAAGAGAGGTTCTACTTGCCGGAGTTTCGTATCTTGCAATCTGAACTCGCCACCCACGGAGTCGAAGTCGTCGTGGTCGCGGAAAGCGATGTGCGCGTCGAGGGCGAAAAGGCGATCGTGGGCACGGACGGTAAGGACTACAAACTCTTTGTTGACCTGCCGTTTCTTTACCACAACCGAACGCTGAACGCCCTGCTCGCCGCGCGCTATCGCGCCGGAGAGATTGACTTCCTTATCCCGCCGAAGCCGTTTCTGGGTTCAAAGGCAATCCTCGCCCTGCTTCGAAACGACATCGGCAACGAGGAGCTCGAAGCGATTCTCAAGTCGCAAATCCGCTCCGCATCGCTTGCGCTTCTGCGAAAGTACATCCCCGAAACTTATCTCGTGAAGCGAGCGAAGGAGGAGTACTGGCGCGACAGGTGCAACGGCAAGCGGTTCGTACTCAAAGAATCAATCTCAAGTGGCATGAAGGGAACCGTGTTCATGGATGACCCGCACTGGAACGCGACCATGAAGCGCGCGTGCGACTCGTACTATCGCTTCATCTTGCAGGAAGAAGTGACCAACCGCTCGCGGAGCTTTCAGTACTTCGCGGACGGAGGTTCCCTTCAGCAAGGCGAGTGGTTCATGCGGATTACCGTGCACTACTCGATGCGTCGCGTGGCTGACATCGTTGTTACCGCGCGGCAAGACAAGAGAGTGCACGGCGCGCTCGACTGTCTCCAGTTAGGTTCGATCGTCGTCTAACGGCGGCTCATCAAGGGCTTGCAGCTTAATGTTGCAAGCCCTTTTTTCCTTGACAAGGGTTCTTGGTTCTCTTATACTAAATATCGTGTATATGAATATGATTTCCCAGACAATCAAGGTACAGAAATTGCTTGCGGGCTTGTTGATTATTGTCCCCTTATTGTAGCTGGGAGATTTCAAGAAACGCGTTTATTCAAGTCGCACTCACGAAACCTCCCAGTCGGGGGTTTCTTTTTATGGTGAGCAAAGTCGAACCATGTTTGGCCCAGCCCCGCCTGTCCATAGAGGACGGGCAGGGGTGTGCCAAACCGATTGAGCACACAAAGCAGGAGGAAGCCGTCGTGGACCTAGTCTTCAATTATCCCCAGAAGACCGACTTGGAGCGTCTCAGCATCAAGGCTCAGGCCATTCGCAGGCGGATCAACAGTCCCCAGGTTTCTCGCGAAGAGAAGACGAGGGCTCGAGTACGTCTCGAGAAGACAGAGCAGGCGATCAAATCCCTGCGACGGTGCGCGGAGATGCCGGTGACGGCAGGCTAGGAGAAGCACTCTTCTGCGTAAGGGCTTTCTGATGTTCAGAAAGCCCTTTTTTCTTTACAATGGAAACATATGCTCATAGACACGCACGGACATCTGAATTTCAACGCGTTCAGAAACGATCTTCCCACAGTGTTACGGCGCACATTGGCTGCCGGTATTCACGTCATTATGCCAGGCACCCAGTACACGACTTCGAGGCGCGCGGTTGAAATAGCAGAACAACACCCCGAAGGATTCTATGCCGCCGTGGGTCTTCACCCTATTCATATAGGAGAGAAGCGCAGAGTTGATGTTCAAGAAGTGCAGTCAGTAGAGACCGACGAAGAACCATGGATGACCTTTCAAACAAAAGGAGAAAAATTCGATTACCACGCATATAAAGAACTGGCGAAGAATAAAAAGGTGGTTGCGATAGGAGAGGCCGGCCTCGATTACTATTATGAACCCAAGAGTAAAGAGAGACGCAGGGCTCTGCGCGAGAAACAGGTGCGGGTACTGCAAGAGCAAATGATTCTTGCAAAAGAATGCAATCTCCCGGTCATTTTACACTGCCGTAAGGCTCATGAAGACCTCATCGCCCTTATCGAAAATCAGAAAGAACCGATACGCGGAGTGGTGCATTGCTATACGGGAAATGCTATCCAAGCAAAGCGATTCCTGGAAATGGGATTATATGTCGGTTTCAACGGTCTGATATTCAAACATGTGCCAGCGCTTCCAAGTCCAGAAGAAGTGATAGCGTCAATTCCGCTTGAAAGAATCGTATTAGAAACCGATTCTCCGTATTTGGCCCCGCCGCAAGCAAAAGAAGAACGCAATGAACCCATAAACGTTCATTATGTTGCAGAAGAGATCGCAAGAATCAAAAAAATCTCCTTAGAAGAAGTGGCTCGCGCCACAACCCAAAACGCAAAAACCCTCTTTGGCATATAATTTTGGATTACAACTAAAAACTCCGCAGCAAGTGTTGCGAAGCTATTGACTAGAATTCGTAGATAGTGAGGTGAGTTCCTCCGTTACGTAAACGGAGGAACTCACCAACTTGAGCGAACCGAGGCTAGCCGATGCGAGTGTGACGAACCGGGATTCCCCACTCATCCGCGTGAGACTCATCAGGCTCGACCTCGCGCACGCGCTTGCGCGTCGCCTCAGAGTCCTCGTGGTTGTTCACGAAGATGCCGAGAATCGCGACCACGACTGCCGCCGCGAAGAGAGTGAGCCATTCGTGGCGGCCGACCGCAGCGTCCGTCGCAGTCGCCGCGCCGATGAGCATGACGAGGCCGAAGAGGCGCCCGCTCCACGTGTATGCCTTGTAGCCGAGGCCGCGGATGTGCCGGATCCCATTGAAGGCGAGCCCGAGGATGCCGGCGAAGTAGAGGATGACGAAGATCGCGCCCAGGGTGTTCATGAGGATCGCGAACTCTTCCTGCACTTTGAGTCTCCTTTTGTTCGCTTGGGACTGTATGCGGATTGGCCGAAGCCGAGTTCCGCCCGCTAAATGAGCTCGTAGGCCGAGCCTACTCAAAAATAGAGTATCATAATAGTATAATTTTGTCAATAGGAAAAGGTTAGAGGGAGTACGACACCCCTTGTTTTTTTATGAGATCGTCTTTCTCTAAAGACACAAGGAGTTTTTCTGATGGGTAAGGAGAGCCTCCTTTTCTGAGCATTCTTTTGATTTTATTTGTGGTTGCTTTTTGTTTCGGCTGGTCCAGCAGAAATCGCATGATGCTGGTGCGGAACGATCGGAAGGATCCTTCAAACCTGCTCTGTTTGGCGTAGTGACGACTTCTTTTATTTATCGCTTTATCTTTTAACGCCATTGCCCCGTAGTCAAAAAGGGCATAGTGCCACTCACGAGCAGTTATACTCTCTTTTCTACGACCGTGAGAAATAGAGTATAGGCACTTCTGCGCAATTTTCAGAATCTCTTTATCTGAAACATTTTTTCTGTTTGGGAAGAAGAAGTGGAGATATACTCTTCGGATATTTGTATCAATGAAGGTCTCTGGATTATTGAACGCAAAGCAGGCAAGAGCCCTTGCCGTGTAACGGCCAATGCCAGGAAGTCTCTCCAATACTTCGGGTTCTTTCGGAAATACCCCTTTGTATTTCTTGAGAATTGTTTGAGCCGTTGCCTTGAGGAAACGAGCTCGCCTCCAGTATCCGAGTCCCCGCCATACGCGCAGAAGGTTCGCATTTGATGTTTCGGCCACCGCCTTAAGGGTCGGGAATTCTTTGAGAAACTCTCTATATTTCGGCACCACCCGCGATACCTGTGTCTGTTGAAGCATGACTTCAGACACGAGAATCTTGTAAGGATCAGAGGTCTTTCGCCAGGGCATGTTTCGCCTGTTTTTTGTGCGCCAGGAAAGGATTTTTTTCTGGAATTTCAGGATTGTCATCTCTCGTATTATACCCTACAATGAACAATATTCTCTATGCGATACGATTCCTCAATAATTGAGAAAAAATGGCAGAAATACTGGGAGGATAAGGGAATGTACAGAGCGGCAGAGGATTCCTCAAAGCCCAAACTGTACGTTTTGGACATGTTTCCGTATCCGTCGGGAGACGGGCTCCATGTGGGGCACGTGGAAGGATACACGGCCACCGATATTTACTCCAGATTCAAGCGCATGCAGGGATTCAACGTTCTTCATCCAATGGGGTGGGACGCTTTTGGGCTGCCAGCAGAGAATTACGCAATCAAGGCCGGCGTTCATCCGAAAGAAACCACGGACAAAGCAATTTCTACCTTTAAGCGGCAGATTCAAGAGCTCGGGCTTTCGTACGACTGGGGCAGAGAAATCGGCACGCACACGCCAGAATACTATAAGTGGACGCAATGGCTATTCTTGCTTTTGTATAAGAACAACCTTGCCTATAAGGCAAAGGCAAGCGTGAACTGGTGCGATTCTTGCAAAACCGTGCTTGCCAACGAGCAGGTGATTGACGGCAAATGCGAACGCTGCAAAAACGAAGTTGTTCAGCGTGAACTGGAACAATGGTTTTTTAAGATTACGGAGTTTGTAGAAGATCTCATTAAAGACATTCAGCAGCTTGATTGGCCGGAATCTACCAAATTGAATCAGTTGAACTGGATTGGAAAATCAGAAGGAGCGCTCCTTCAATTTCCAATTTTCAATTCTCAATTTTCAATTGAGGTGTTTACCACAAGGCCAGACACGCTGTTTGGAGCTACCTATATGGTGCTGGCTCCAGAACACCCGTTCATCCGCCAATTGGCGGATCAAATCTCAAACCTGGAGGAGGTTGAACGCTATATTGAAAATACAAGCAAGAAAACGGAATTGGAGCGCACCGAACTCGCAAAAGAGAAGACGGGAGTACAACTCAAGGGAGTGATGGCGCAAAATCCCGCGAATAAAGAAGAAATCCCAGTGTTTATCGCAGATTATGTGTTGGCCTCCTATGGAACGGGAGCCATCATGGCAGTTCCCAGCCACGACGAAAGAGATATGGAGTTTGCCCAAAAATTTGAGCTCAAGGTCAGCGATGCACCGCTTGTGTCTTTCGACGAAGGAATTAAAAGGGGCGGAGGAAAAAAGAAGACGAATTATCATCTTCGCGACTGGCTCATTTCGCGACAGCGCTATTGGGGAGCTCCCATTCCTATCGTGTACGACCCTGAAGGAAAGCCCCACCCGATTCCAGAAGAACACCTTCCCTGGGTTTTGCCCACCGATGTCGAGTTCAGGCCTACCGGCACCTCTCCTTTAAGCGAATCCAAAGAACTGCTTGAGCGCACGGAAAAGATTTTTGGCAAAGGCTGGAAGCCCGAGATAGACACCATGGATACCTTTGTGTGTTCCAGCTGGTATTTCTTTCGTTTTGCAGATCCAAACAATGCAAAGGAATTCGCTTCCAAGAAGCAGCTCAAGAAATGGCTTCCCGTGGATCTGTATGTCGGAGGAGCCGAGCACACGGTGCTGCACTTGCTCTATGCGAGATTTTTTACGAAGGCGCTTCACAAATTCGGATTTCTGGCATTCAAAGAACCGTTTTCCAAGCTTCGCCATCAGGGAACCATCATTGCAGAAGACGGAAAAAAGATGTCAAAGTCTCTGGGAAATATCATTAATCCAGACAGCGAAATAGCAAAGCATGGGGCCGATGCGGTGCGTATGTACGAGATGTTCCTGGGCCCCCTGGAAGACATGAAGCCCTGGAACACGAAGAATATTGCCGGGATCCGGAGGTTTTTGGACAAAGTATGGACGTTTATTGAATCGTGGCAGGAGAATAGCGCAGAGAATTTGACTCTTAAACGCCGCATCCATCAGACCATACAAAAGGTGGGAAAAGATATTGAAGCGTTCAGATTCAATACGGCAATTTCGGCATTAATGATCTGCTTGAACGAGATGAGGGCGGCAAAAGTGGCGGGGAACAATGCGACGCGCCCCCAAGTAGAGTCGTTTATAAAAATTCTTGCGCCCTTCGCCCCCCATCTTACAGAAGAACTCTGGAGCTTGATTGGCAACAAGGCGAGCTGCCATGAACAGCCGTGGCCATCTTTTGATTCTGCGGTGACGCGGGCGGAATCAGTGCATCTTGTGATTCAGGTAAATGGCAAGGTCCGAGAAACCATTGAAGTTGCACCCGACATCTCAGAGCAGGAAGCGAAACGTCTTGCATTGGAAAGCAAGAAGATTCAAGCCAGGATTCAAGGAAAAGACCCAAAGCGTATCATTGTCGTGCCGGGGCGCCTGGTCAATATCGTCACCGAATAATATGTGCGGAATTATCGGATACGTCGGAAAAGAAAACGCCCTTCCCATTCTCATGGAAGGGCTGAGGCGGGAGAGCTACCGGGGATACGATTCTTCCGGCGTTGTGGTTTTTGGCAAGGACGTGCAGATCGTGAAGGCCGTGGGCAAGCTTGAGGCACTGGAAGAGAAGCTCGGGTCTATGCATGTAGAAGGCGGAATCGGTTTAGGGCATAATCGATGGGCAACCCATGGGGAGGTGACCGAGAAAAACGCGCATCCGCACTCCGACTGCAAAGGCAATATTTTTGTGGTGCATAACGGCATCATTGAGAACTATCGGCAGATTAAAGAGGAATTAGAGAAACACGGACACGTCTTTTCTTCAGAAACAGACACCGAAACATTGGCCCATCTCATTGAAAAGTTTTTCGCCGGGAATTTGGAAGATGCGGTTAGGAAAGCGCTCAGGGTTGTGCGGGGTACATATGGATTGGCGGTGATTGCGAAGCAAGATCCCGGAAAACTTGTGGCAGCTCGGCTCTCAAGCCCCCTCGTACTTTCCATAAACGACTCCGGCGGATTTGTCGCGTCAGATCCCGCGGCCCTTATTGCCCACTCCAACAAAATGGTGTTTTTGGATGACGGCGAAATAGCCGTGATTACGGAAGGCGGTTTTCAGGTGTCTGATCTTTCCAACGTTTCCAAATCAAAAGCCGCAATAGAGCTTGAGTGGTCGGTTGAGGAAGCGCAGAAAGGAGGATATGCGCACTTCATGCTTAAGGAAATCATGGAGCAGCCAGAGTCTATTGTGAACGCTTTGCGGGGACGCTTGGTTTTAAATGAAGGCACGGCAAAACTCGGAGGATTGGAAAAGTTTCAAGAACGGCTTTCGCAGATAAAGCAGGTGCAGATCGTGGCCTGCGGAACAGCTTCTTTTATGGGAAAGATTGGAGAGTACATGATGGAGGAATATGCCGGCATTCCCGCGAAAGCTGACATTGGTTCTGAATTCCGCTACAAGAAATCCATATTGGATGCGAACACGCTTTCCGTATTTATTTCCCAGTCAGGGGAAACCGCAGATACCTTGGCCGCCCTCCATGAAGTGAAGAGAAAGGGCGGATTAACTTTGGGAGTGGTGAATGCGGTAGGATCTACTTTGGCAAGAGAGGTTGATATGGGAATATATGTGCACGCAGGCCCCGAGATCGCAGTAGCTTCCACTAAGGCTTCCACCGGGCAGGTGACAACTCTTGCCCTGCTCGCACTGTTTCTTGGAAGACAGCGCCAGCTTTCTCTGGTCATGGGAAAGCGCATCGCAGAAGAATTATCCCGTATTCCAGATCTTGCGCAGTCAATCCTTTCCCGTGCAGATGAAATAGCCGCAATCGCAGAAAAATATAAACGGTATTCAAACTTCTGGTTTGCGGGAAGGAAATACAGCTATCCCGTAGCCTTGGAGGGAGCATTGAAGCTCAAGGAATGTTCTTATATTCACGCAGAAGGGATCGCAGGAGGAGAATTGAAACACGGAGCAATCGCCTTGATTGACGAAAGCTTTCCTACGGTTGCTATTTGTCCTTCAGACTCCGTCTATGAGAAAATGGTTTCTAACATTCAGGAAATCAAGGCGAGAAACGGAAAGGTGATCGCGGTTGCCACCGAAGGGAACGAAGACATCAAGAACATCGCAGACGACGTGCTGTATATCCCAAAGACTCTTGAAATGCTCACCCCGATCTTATCCATCATCTCTTTGCAACTATTTGCATACTACAGCGCGGTATTGAGAGGGCGTGACGTTGACACTCCTCGGAACCTGGCAAAATCGGTGACCGTAGAATAGTTCGACAAACTCACTACAAGCATGAAACTTTTGGAATATCAGGGAAAAGAATTGTTTGAGAAATATGGAATTCCCGTGCCAACAAGAGTGTTGGTAGATAACCCTGCGCAGGAACTTGATTTGAAGTTTCCCGTTGTGCTTAAATCCCAGGTGCCATCGGGAGAACGAAGAAAAAAAGGAGGTATTGTTATAGTAAAAGAAAAAAAAGACCTTTTGGATTCTCTCAGCAATATTTTTCAAAAGAATATCGACGGATTTCTTCCGGAAAAAGTTTTGGTTGAAGAAAAAATCGATTCCATAAAAGAATGGTATCTCAGCCTGAGCTACGATACAGATTGCCGTGCTCCGGTTGTCGCGGTTTCGCCAGTGGGCGGCACCGGAATTGATTCGGCGCGCGTCTTTGAGCTTTATTGGAAAGGAGATCATTGGGAACTGCCACAGCTTCAAGGTTCGCCTCGGTTGCTGAAAGTCGCGCAAGCGCTTCTGGATTTATTCTTGCAGGAGAACGCCCTGCTCGCAGAAATCAATCCGCTTTTTGAATTGCCTGCCTCGCCGGCAGGCGGGCAAGATGGAAGTTTTATCGCAGGAGATGCAAAGGTAATTCTCGACGACAACGTGGTGAATCCAAGCGATCGTCCGTATCTGGATCTGCAAGGAGACATTGCGATTTTGGCTTCGGGAGGGGGAGCCTCATTGCTGAATCTGGATATTCTTATGCACCATGGGGGAAATCCCGCGAACTATGTGGAATACTCGGGCAATCCTCCGGCTTCGGTAGTGGAAGAGCTCACGGTAAAGGTGCTTTCAAGGCCGGGCCTGAAGGGATGCTGGGTTGTTGGCGGTACCGCGAACTTCACCGATATTTACGAAACCTTGCTGGGGTTTGTGCAGGGATTGCGCAAGGTCAGTCCAAAGCCCACATATCCCATTGTCATACGCCGCGACGGCCCCCGTCAGAAAGAAGCGTTCGCCATGCTAAAAGAGGTAGCCGAAAAAGAAGGGTACAACTTTCACCTGTACGGCCCGGAAACTGCCATGTCAGAATCCGCCCGCATCATGGTTCGGTTGGCATATTCATCATGAGTATTCTCGTAGATATAAACACAAAGGTGTTGATTCAGGGGATTACCGGGAAAGAAGGATCTCGGGCGGCGCGGGAGATGATTGCGTACGGGACAAAGGTTCTTGCCGGCGTCACACCGGGAAAAGGCGGACAAACAACGGAAGACGGGGTTCCCGTGTTCAATTCAGTGGCCGAAGCGCTCAGCCAGTTTCCCGAAGTTAATACCGCGCTGGTGGTGGTTCCGGCTCCTTTTGTCTTGGCGGCGGCCACAGAATCAATAGAGGCTGAGATACCGCTCATCGATATTCTGACAGAAAAAGTACCCGTAGCCGCTGTCGCAAAAATGATAGCCGCCGCAAAGGCAAAGAGGGTGACGCTCGTGGGTCCGAGCTCTGTGGGCATCATTTCTCCCGGCAGGGCAAAGATCGGAAGCATCGGAAGTTCTGAGATGGTGCACGCCATTTTCACTCCGGGCTCCATTGGAGTCATCTCAAAATCAGGAGGCATGACGGCAGAAATATCCCGTATTCTCAGCGAGGCCAGCCTTGGCCAGAGTACGGTTGTCGGCATCGGGGGAGACCTTCTCATCGGAGCCGACTTCTTGGATATTGCGAGATTGTTTGAGAAAGACGAGGACACAAAAGCCGTCGTCATCTTCGGGGAAGTCGGAGGCACCTATGAGGAACAGTTGGCAGCAGCAATGGAATCAGGTACCATAACCAAGCCCGTGGTAGCGCTCATTGCAGGGCAATTTTCAGAAAAGCTCCCCCAAGATACGGTCTTGGGCCATGCAGGAGCCATTGTGAGCAAAGGCAGGGGATCGGCCGCTTCCAAGATAGCGGCCCTCAAGAAAGCAGGCGCTCTTATCGCCAATACTCCGGAAGACATCCCTACGCTTTTGCGTACCATTCTTTGAGAGAGCACTCTCTCAGTTAAAAATATGAAATTCAGAACAAAAATCAGCAAAACAGAGGGCGGCGCGCATTTTATTCGCGGCAAGAACCTTCTGGAACTTATTGAAAAACACTCGTTCACAGATGTGATGTTTTTGTTGCTGAGAGGCAGTTTTCCAAACGAAAAAGAAAAGGCATTATTGGAAGCCATGCTCGTGGCTTCTGTTGAGAACGGCTTAGAGGCTCCTTCTCTGTATGTTCCCCGCGTAGTGGCAGCATCCGGAAACGATATGCATGTCGCACTGGCTGCGGGCATGCTTGCTATCGGAAGCAAGCATGGGGGAGCCGCAGAAAAAGCAGCTAAGTTTCTTTATGATCATAAGGAGGAGAAGGCGGAAGCCGTGATTGAAGAGCACATCAAGGATGTGATTCCCGGGTTTGGGCATAAGATATACAAGGAAGGAGATCCGAGGACCCGGGCATTATACGAAAAAGCAAAAGCCCTGGGATTCCCTTGCCGTTTTTTTGATTTTGGTTTTGCAATTGAAAAGGAGCTTGAGAAGAAAAAAGGAAAGAAACTTCCTTTCAACATCGACGGAGCCATCGCAGCCGTCATGCTGGAACTTGGGTTTGACGCGCGTCTGGGCAAGGCATTCTTTCTTATCGCAAGGATCGTTGCAATGGCCTCGCACGTGAAAGAAGAGATGGAACAGGAAAATTCGTACTACCGTCTTGATGAAACCGAAGTCCAACAAGAGGAATAACCTGCCTGCGCAGACAGACAGAAAGCGCATCGTGGTGATGGGCGGAGGCACGGGTACCTATACCGTGCTGACCGGACTGAAGAAATATCCCGTGTATCTCACGGCCATTGTTTCCATGGCAGACAACGGAGGTTCCACGAAAATTCTTCGGGAAGAGTTCGGCATATTGCCGCCAGGCTCCGTGCGGCCCGCAATAGTTGCTCTTTCCAATGCCGAGCAGGCCTTATCCGACTTGTTCAACTTTCGCTTCGAAAATGGAACGGGGTTGAACGGCCACAATTTCGGGAATCTGCTCCTCACTGCTTTAACAAAGCAACTCGGAAGCTTTGAGAAGGCGATCGAGGCGGCCGGGAACATCTTGGATATTAAAGGAAAAGTAATTCCTTCCACGCTCCAGGATTGCCATCTGTTTGCGGAGCTGGAAAACGGCACGGTCATTGAAGGAGAAACGAACATTGATGTGCCGCGCCACAATGGTAACTTGAAGATACGAACAATATGGACGGAACCTGCCGCAAAGGCAAACCCCAGGGCCCTGCAAGAAATCAAGGAAGCCGACCTCATTGTCATTGGCCCGGGAGATCTGTATTCCAGCATTCTGCCGAATATACTGGCGAAAGGCATGAAGGAAGCTTTGAAAACGAGCAGCGCAACGAAGATATATATATGCAATATTATGACGAAGTTTGGAGAAACCACGGGATTTGATGCCAGAGACTTTGTTTCCGCGATCGAGAAGTACCTCGGCAAGGGAGTCCTTGACTATGTCTTACTGAACACCAGAAAACCCTTGGCTTCCCGCATCACAAAGTACGAAAAAGAGAAGGCGGCATTCGTGGAGCTTCACGAGGAAGACTTCAAGGGTTCTGAGTTCAAGGTGATAAAAAAAGACGTGTTGCGAAAACAAGGCCTCATTCGCCACGATTCGGAGAAGTTGGCGCAGGCATTGCTTTCACTTTTATAAATTATGCAAGCGGTGATCATCGCAGCAGGAGAATCCAGTCGTTTCTGGCCCTTGAATCAGGGTCATAAGTCACAGATTAAGCTTTTGGGAAAGCCCGTCATTTTCTGGACCATCAAAGGACTTGTCGAAAACAACATTACGGACATCGTTGTGGTGCACGGAGCAGCCAGTACCCTTCCTCAGGAGTTGGGCGACGGAAAAGATTTGGGCTGCACCATATTCTATGTTTCCCAGGAGCAGTCCTTAGGTACCGGCAACGCTCTTTGGCAGACTCGAGATCTTATTAGAGGTTCATTTCTTGTCGTCTGGCCGAGTAAGGTGAATACAAAAGCCATGGTGGAAGAGATGCTTTTGAAACAGCAGCAAGAGGGAGCCGATATGGTCATGGTGGGAACCGAAACAAAAACCCCCTGGGATTATGGCATAGCCAGGCTGGATGCAGGCAAAGTAAAAGAGATTGTGGAGAACCCAGTCCGGGGCAAAGAGCCTTCGAACATAAAAACCCTGGGAGCGTATTTCTTCAAGCAGGATTTTTTCTCATACTACGCAGGTCTTTCCCGCCATCATGAAGCAGATTTCATTGATGCGATCAACTGGTACCTGAAAGAAAAGACGGGTTCTCTGGTCATGCTCAAAGGAGATGTGCCGGCGATGAAATATCCCTGGGAGCTGTTCTCCGTGCTGCAGACGCTTTTTGAATCTCCGTATTTCAAGCCGGGAATAGCTTCTTCGGCCCGCATTGGGACGAATGTGATTATGGAAGGCCTTGTCTGCATCGGAGAGAACGTTATCATCAAGGCGAACACCGTCATTGAAGGTCCTGCGTATATTGGTGAAGGATGCGAAATCGGGTACGGTAACGTGTTGAGAGGGCCCGTCAATATTGAGCAGAACGTGAAGACAGGAGCTTTCTGCGAAATTAAGCATTCTATTTTCCAGGAAGGGATGCACACGCATTCAGGATATTTTGGAAACTCCATACTAGGGAGCAACTGCCGTTTTGGAGTTGGATTTATTTCCGCAAACAAGCGGATTGATCGCGGAACCATTGAGTGCGAGGTAAAAGGTAAGAAACTGGATACAGAACTCTCGGCGTTTGGTTTTGTCGCGGGCCCTGACGCAAGATTCGGCATTCATGCCGGTACCATGCCGGGTATACTGGTGGGTTCTGGCGCCATTGTGGGGCCCGGCACCCATGTGATGGAGAACGTGCCGGACAACACGACGGTGTTCGTTGCGCCTGGTATCAAGAAAAAGAAGCGGTGATGAAAACGGCATCGCTATGCGAAGCATTGCGGGCAGGAAAGGTGGTGGTATTTCCGACAGACACGGTCTATGGGTTGCTCGCCGATGCCGCCAATAAAAAAGCCGTGGCAAGAGTGTTTGCCATAAAAAAGAGGTCAAAGAAAAAGCCGCTTCCCTTGTTTGTTGATACGATTGCCCGTGCAAAAAAGATAGCCCTCATTTCAAGAGCACACGAAGCATATCTTAAACGCAGGTGGCCAGGACCTTTTACTGCGGTGCTCGATCGAAAGAAAGGAGGAGAGCCGTTGTACGGGGTCGCTTCAAAAACCATTGCGCTACGCATCCCCAATGTTCCGAAAATCAGATTGCTGATGCGGCAGCTTGGGCGTCCTTTGGTTGCCACGTCCGCCAATATCGCAGGAAAGCCTTCGTGCAGAACTTTGCAAGAAGTGAAAAAGCAGTTTGCACGGAAAAAGGTAAGGCCAGATATTTTTGTTGATGGCGGAACGCTTCCAGGCACCCCCTCTCAAATCATTGATATGACAAAGAGTACGTATATTGTGTTGCGCTCATTATGATTATCCTCGGCATTGAAACCTCGTGCGACGAAACCGGCATTGCGGTGGTGCGGGGGAATAAAAAGAAATTGACGATTCTTTCCAATATCGTCGCCTCTCAAATAGAAGTGCACAAGAAATGGGGAGGCGTGATGCCCTTGCTCGCCAAGAGGGAGCATCAGAAAAATTTGGTTCCGGTGCTTTTAAAATCGCTCAAGCAAGCGGGGCTATACAAGAAAATCCTTAGTCAGAATCAATCCGCTGGCTTTAAAAAAAAACTGGCAGACATTCTAACAAGAGAACCCTTGCTTTTGCCTCGGGTTTCTCGTTTTTTTGCTTCTTGTAAGATTCCCGAAATTGACGGTATTG
>Ga0209542_10007169_pt1 | contig 21335 bp, 20 predicted proteins | sample RifCSPhighO2_01_FD_184028 | JGI IMG/M metagenome (GOLD analysis project Ga0209542, IMG submission 184028) | Soil microbial communities from Rifle, Colorado - Rifle CSP2_plank highO2_0.1 (SPAdes) (version 2) | ecosystem: Environmental > Terrestrial > Deep subsurface > Rock core/Sediment ... | reverse complement strand
TCTCACAATATTTATTTGGAGATTTTGGAAGAATTGCCTGTTGATAGCTTTCCTGCTCTAAACTTGGAGAGAAACAGCCGTAATTTTTTTCAAAGCAAGTTATCTCTGAATATTTGTTGCCTAGGACAAGTTTATCTTTTTTGTTTAGAGGCTCTATTGCCAGCTGCCTAAAACAAGAGGCCTGCGCATTGCTTGAAATTGTAAACTTTACATCCTGCACTTCAACTTCTTTTCCTGTTAGCTTAAATCCTATTATTTTTGATTCGTTTTCCGGAATCTGAAATGCTGTGGCTGCTTTCAGGGCTTTAAAGTCAGGTAAACAATCAGAAGTGGTGCAGCTATAATTCTTTATAGGCAGAAATTTGTTTGCTTTTAGCAAGTCTAGAAGAGTTATTCTGCCTAAGAAATTTGTTGTTATGTTTGAATATGGCGAAGCGTCTATGAAACTTATGTTTATTGTGCCTCTTATTGCATCTTGAGTTGAATAGCTATCAACTATATTGCTGCTGTCAAAATTAAATGGCTCGGCAATTACTAGAGTCAAAGACAAAAGCAGGGCTGCAAACAAGAAAAATATTTTTCGCATTATCGTCTCCTAAGCAAATGTAAACATATGTATAGTGATATGATCAGCGATATTGTAATCGCGAATTGCGCTGCTCCGAAAAATGGAAGCTCTAGTGTTGGAGCACCGCATGGAATTCCTGTAAGGGTTTGATCCTTGCATGTTGGATCGGTTCCTGATGCCGGGATTAGAGTAGCTTTTACAACTATGTCCTGAAGGCCGTCTTGGCATTCGCTTACGGTATGAGTTAGTTTGCATTCATATACTTTATTTGTGCTGTTAGGGGGAGAGATTATAGGATTATATCCTAACTTGCTGAACTTACAACTACCGCTGTCCCATGTGCACTTACATTGAGTTGCAACGCCATTTACGGTCTGGCCGCATTTGTAAACGTCCCAAAGAGCATAATCTTGTAATGGAACATGGAATGGATCGCTATTGCAGTCTGATTGTGTTGTATAATCTTCACAGAAGTAAACTGATGGCTGGCCTGGCTTGCATCCTGTGCTTGTGCAGAATAATCCGGGAGGACAGCAGTTATCGCCGAGAGTGTTAATGTTTCCATCGGAGCCGCCGCAGGCAGAGCTTGTTAATGTATTTCTTCTCAAGCCTGTTTGAGGCTCTACGAAAATAGTCTTGCCTTCTATGCATTGCGAGATAGTTGATAGAGTGAAAATCCTTGCAAACTTTTCCTGCAGATTTGTTTGAGGATTGGAAAAGTTGTAAGTTAAGACTATTGACTTTTGTCCAGCAGAAGAATATTGATGCTGCCCTGTTGATTTCCCTAGTCCTAAAAGAATTGTTCCATCATCAAAACTCCAGTTAAATATAGAGTTTGCATTTGTTTTAGGAGTGCTTAGCACATTAACTTGTATAGAAGAATTTGCTGAACAGGACGGAGAGTTTTGTGTTTTAGCCGGACATTCGCCTGCAATGCAGGCTACTTCTAACTGGCAGTTTGGAGATGAGCCAGTAACATTAACTCTTATAGCATAACTTTTATTTGCAGAGTGATCTACAATTAAGCTAGGATTAGAAACAATTTCTTCGTGTGCAGGCTTTTCTATGAAAGCCAGTGCGGAATAACTAATTCCGGGGTTGCAGTTTGCGATTAATATTGCTTTTTGATCGCTGTCTGAAGCGCTACCTGCGTCTGAAACTGTTAAAGTTATTATTTTCTCTCCGGGGGTCATGAATTTGTGCGTGAAAGCATTTTGGTTTGGATTTGACAGCGTGTCATTTATATCCCAGAATACTGTAAGTGGTCCGCTCTCCGGGTCTGTGCTTGTATGATTAAACTGGATAGTTGTGTTTGTGCAGTAGATTGCGCGGTCAATTGGCCCGCCTATTCTTGCTATTGGCGGTTTATTGTCTGATGTTCCCAGATCGTCGTCCTTTGGCGCTCCTCCTTTAACTGACGAGCAACATAGTCTAAGCCCAGCATATCTTGCGGACTTTGCAAGATGCGCATCTGTGGTGCTTGATAGAGATAAAATTGTTGATTCATTTTGATTTAAATTGCATGCGCCGTTTCTTACTGTGCATACTAGGTCTCCGTAACAAACTTTAACTTTATAATTTGCTGATGGAGGAATTTCTGCGTGTGCGTTTGTTATTGAAGAGATATTGACTAAGAGATTTGTTGCAGTGCAGGATTGAGGATTTGGATCTAAGTAAGAATTAGTGAATTTGTTGTCAAAATAAACTACATGCGGGCTTGAAAATCCTGAAGAGTTCCATACTTCTGCGTGTGCATTTGATTCATTTGAAAGTTTTATAATTATCTGGCTTGGGTCGTTTAACGCAAGGGCTAAAGACATAAAGATAATTATCATAAATAATGATGCTAATCCTATTCCTCTTTTCATTTATTTGGAAAAGAAAGGTAGTTTATAAATATTATTAGGTTATTGAATGCTAGGGAGAATATATAATATTCTGCTGAATTACAAAGTGCTGCTAAATGCAGAATCAAACTCGGCAGAATTAATTAACGCTTTAGCTACGCTTGCTCTACTAGCTCCCTTATTCAGCTGCCCAACCCAATAAGTCAGCCCGCTAGAGTCGGCAGGCCTTAATAACAAGTCATTATACAAGAATCTAACAAACCCATCGTTATTCAAAGAAGATATTCCATTAACATTTTGATACTCGGAAGATTTATACAAACTAAGAAGCATATCTCTCCTAGGCATGCCTTTATTCAGCTGTCCAACCCAATAATTTAATCCTGCTTGATCAATGCTTCTATTCAGTATATACTTATAAGCAGAATTAGCGAAATAGTTAACCTCTGCGCTATCAAGTGTCTTCCCAGCTATTTTCCATGACAATGCGTTTAAACTGCAAGCCCAACTTCCAACAATCACGCCATTCTTTGCATCAACTGCAAAGCTCTCATCTTTCAGACTCCAGCCGCATTCATAAATTCTATTTCCAGAACACAAAAATCTTCCATCTACCCCGCCGTTCAAACCTAATTTATTATTATACCCTGTAAACCACTGGCCCCATTTGAAAACTTTGCAGTCTGGAGCAGGAGGCAGAACTATTGTTCCATTAGCAACCCATTTCTTGTTATTCAAATCGCACTGCCATTTGTCTATTGTTTCGGCGTGTTTCATTTCATAAGCGAGGCTGCTGTCAGTCATCTCCCACGCACATTCATAAAATCTTTTTGTGAAGCAGTAAAATCTTGTGTCCCCATTGGCGCCTAACTGCCCGTGTGTTCCTTTGAAGATAATATTCCATTTTGTAACCGAGCAGTCGTTTTCTCCAGTTGCTTTACACTGATTATTCTCGCACCCGTTTGCACAAGCCTGTGAATTTCCCCATTCTGTGCAGGAATCAGCGTCGTAGTTTCCGCAAGTTTGTATATTGCTTCCAGAACACTGGTTTGCTCCGAGAGAGCATTCGTCGCTGCATTGTGCAGGATTACTCATAAATGAGAAAGCGAAAACATCGGGCTTAGTGTTTGTATCGCCTGAAACTAAATTTGTTGCTTCAGATACAAATGCTATCTTTAAACCATAAGAAGATATTCTTGGCTCATGACTATTGCCGTTGGAATTGGCCGTTAAGAGTAGGTTTTCTGACTTTTCTCTATCATAAAGGAATATATCTGAAAACCCGTTAAAATCGTTAGATACAAGATTTGATGCCTGCGATTCATAAACGATATATCTTCCTTCTCCAGTTATTGAAGGCTGACGACTGGCGCCGTTTGCTTGAACGCCAGAATTATTTCTGCTTATTATAGAAACTACTCCTGATTGCATATCCTTGACAAAAACATCGGCAAAGGTGTTTGTATCTCCTGAAACTAGATTTGTTGCGTCTGAAACAAATGCTAAATAGCTTCCGTCTGATGAAATGCTTGGAGAGTAGCTTTTTTTGTTTGCTTGATTTCCTGAACTATCTTTAGTTGCCAGCTCTATGGTTTGCGTTTGTGTGTCATAAATGAAAACATCGGATGCGTCATTATTATCATTATTAATAAGATTTGTTGCCAAAGAGGTAAACGCGACATATCTTCCGTCTGATGAAATAGAGACATCAAAACTGGCTCCGTTTGCTTGAACGCCAGAATTATTTCTGCTTATTCTTTCGGTATTTCCTGTTTCTCTATCCCAAACAAAAACATCAGAAGCGCCGTTTGTGTCTTCTGAAACTAGATTGGCATTATCAGAAACAAATGCTTTATATCTTCCGTCTGAAGAAAATGCGGTCGTGTAATATCCTCCATTGCCGAGAGTTCCATCAGCGTCGGAGTTTTCAGAGCTAAGCAAGCCAGTGGATGAGTCATATAAGTGATAAATTGGAGAGTTTCTGAAACCTATTCTATCGCCTCCGACAGAAATAGCGGGTGTTGTGCCTGCTATGTCAGTTAAGCCGCCGATATCTAATCTTATTATTAACTGGTTACTTCCATAATATTTTTTAATAAATGCTGATGGGTCAACAAATCCAATTGGATTGCCTAAATTCTCAAAGTATCCTGTACCTCTTACGTATACTGCGGGATGATTTGGCGTTCTAAGTTCAAAGTGCAAATGTGGAACAACATTCCCATTTTCGTTTTGTGAACCAATATAACCTATTGGCTGGCCTTGCGTTACTTTGTCTCCTATTTTTAGTTCTTTATAATGCGGTGTTGAATTTAATTTTGCTTGATCGCTACCTAGATGGCCATATAAAGATACAACAAATTTAGTCCCGTCGCCTGCTAATGGCACATCAGTATAACTGTTTGGAACGATATGCTTAATGATAATAACTCTGCCCCAACCATTATTTGTTGGATTATTAGCTGTGGGGCTACTGATATTTATCACTTCGCCATCGGCAATTGAATGAACTACATCCCCTGCATCATCACTTCCTCCACCACGATTCCAGTCCTCGCCAAGATGCCTTTTACTATTATTTGGATTAAACTGTCCAAAATCCTGCTCGACTCTATATACTTTGCTTCTGTCTTCGCCCGGCAAAGTGCCGTTAGCAAAAGATTGATCGTATTGTATTAATTCTACAGTATTATTAATAAGAGAGGCTATCTTGTACTTTGAGTCTGTAGGAAAAATAAATCCGTTTACTGGAGGAGGATATTGTGTAGCAGATATCTTATATTGATAAGTTACTGTTGGCTCTTCGTTCCCGGAACGATCTATGGTCTTGGCTTTAAAAATCAAGGAGCTTAGTATGTCAATTATGTTTGCTGTTAAGCTTGCTTTCTGCGAAGAAATTGTTGGTTCTGACCCATCAAGAGTATAGTAAGTTTCGTCAACACCAGAGTCGCCTATATCTTTTGCTGAAAGATTTAATTTAATTGGAAACTGATATTCCCCCGCGGGCAAGGAAGAGCGAGTCTGTGGAGGAATTGTATCTGATGATTCAATTTTGGAATAAATAACTGTATTTGGAAGAGTTGATTCAACAATTCCGCCTAAAACATAAATATGACCCTTGTGTGCTACTGAAGTATGTCTTGTACGAGATTGGGGCAAGGATGTTGCTTGTTTCCAAGACTCTAGAGCTCCATCATTTTTTATTCTGGCATACTGAACATTATTAAGATCTCCTACGCCTCCAAAATCAGATGCTCCTCCGATTAAATAGATAAAATCATTGTAGGCGACAGCGCTATGAAGAAATCTTTTAGTTGAGAAAGGCAATGTTTGTTTAGGTGGCTCTAGCTCTCCTTGCTTGAGAATATTTCTAAAAATAGAATCTTGTGGGGCTAGTCTAGCAAACTCTACTTTGTTGATAATTTCCCAACCTAATCCGCCGATTACATAAACATAGGAATTATAACTAACGGCTGCAAGATATCTTCTAGGAGTACTGAATGCGTAAAATCCTTGCTGCCAGGATCCTAGACTTCCATCGCTATTAATTTTGGCAAAATAGTAATCATTTCTCTCTACTCCTCCTTCCGCTCCACCGATTACATATAAATAACCATTGTAAACAATTGCGCTATGCCCATATCTTCCTGCGTTAGGAAGGGGTGTACCATTTATCCATGGAGCGCTTAAATGTCCGTTATCTAGAATTTTGGTGTATTGAACACTGTTTATGGGATTCAAACCACTTGTGTTATTGACCCCACCGATTACATAAACTGTTCTTGTTTGCGGATCAACTACTGCGGCATGAAGATAACGGCTATTGCCAAAAGAAGAAGTAGACTCCCAAGAAGATAAAGAGCCATCGGCGTTAATAAATGCGCGATAAGCATTATCTGAAGGCAAGTTGTTTGAGAAAGCCAGCCCGCCTAGAACATAGATATAATCGCCAAAAGCAACAGCCACTGGGCTCTCAAGCCCTTGAGGCATAGATGTTGTTGGATTCCAAGCGCCAATATTTGATGCAGACGTGTGTTGAAGTAAAATTGAGATAAAAATTAAACTCATTACAATCATAAAAATCTTGCTTTTTTGCATAAAAACAGAGGTAAACTGCCTATTTTAAACCTATCCTTTCATGACCGCCAGTGGCTTGAGCCTGGCAACTAGATTGCCTATACCTAGCTCGTTTGAGACTCGGGCTACTTCATCAACATCTTTGTAGGCTTCGGGCGCTTCTTCTGCAATTCCTTTTTTGCTTCCAGCCATTAAAACTACTTTGTTCTTCTCTAACTCTTGTTTTACATGTTCAATAGATAAATCGTGAATTGCTTTTGTTCGCGACATAACTCTGCCTGCTCCGTGTGGGGTACTTGCAAGAGAGATTTCTTCTGCTTTTTTCGTTCCCACTAAAACATAGGATGCGGTTCCCATACTGCCAGGAATTAATATCGGTTGTCCAACTATCCGGTAGTCTGTTGGAATTTCCTTTCTTCCTGGACCAAAACTTCTGGTGGCCCCTTTTCTCATTATTAAAATCTCTTTTTTCTTTCCGTCTACTATTTGTTCTTCAAATTTTGCAATATTGTGACAAACGTCATATAAAACTTCTGCCTCGAAATTCGGAAAGATTCTTTTCATTGCTTCTCTTACCCAATGCGTAATTAGTTGTTTGTTTGCAAAAGCAAAATTTGCTGCGGCTGCCATTGCAGCGTAATAGTTTTTCCCTAGCTTTGAATCAATGGGGGCGCAGATTAACTGCCTGTCTGGAAGATTTTTCCAGCCATATTCGTCTTCCATTAATTTTATGTAATCGGAAGCCACTTGATGGCCTAGTCCTCTTGAGCCGCAGTGAATCATAATAACAATTTGATTTTCTTTCAAGCCAAAGACTTTTGCTGCTTCTTTATTGAAAATACTTTCAACCAACTGGACTTCAAGAAAATGATTTCCTGCCCCAAGACTTCCAAGTTGTCCTCTGCCTCGTGCTTTTGCCTTTTGACTTACGACACTAGGATTTGCTCCAGGAATTTTTCCTTGCTCTTCTGTATGAAGATAGTCTGCTCGCACGCCATAACCATTTTTAACTGCCCATTGCGCTCCTTCTTTTAATATGCCCTCTAGTTCTTCGGAAGAAAGAATAATTCTTCCTTTACGTCCAACACCAGAAGGAACATCTCTATAAAGCTGAGCTGCAACCTGGTTTTCTTTCCCGTTTATATCTTTGAGAAAGAGGTTTGTTCTTAAAAGTCTGACAGAGCAATTAATGTCATAACCAATGCCTCCGGGAGAGATAACCCCTTTTTTTACATCCATGGCGGCAACTCCGCCGATGCAGAAACCATATCCTGTGTGGGCATCGCTTAACGCTAGCGAATATCCAACAATACCTGGAAGTTGCGCGACATTCATTACTTGCTTAACAGAATCTTCGTCCAATGCCTCTAAAAGTTTCTCGGATATCAAAATTTTCCCGGGGACGTTCATCTTGCCTTCTTTTGGGAGTTCGTAGATATTCTCTGCAACTTTCTTTAGTTTTTCTTTGTACATAAAGCTAGATTGTGGAATGGATTTAATTAGCTTTCGTTAGACATCCAGGATGACTTGGGCTTGCCAGCCCAAGCGGGTTTGCTTGACGTACATTTGATGATAGGTGACGGCTTTTATTGAATCTAATTCGTAATTTTCTACTTCGTCTCCGAAGAGAGTTGCTTTTAGATGATTTGTTTCTATTTTTACTTTGGCTTTCGCTGTTATGAAAGAGTTGGCGTCTACTTGGAAAATTAATTCTTCTAAGAAGTTGTAGAGCAAAGAAGAATCGTCTTTGCCTGAAACTTGAATTGTTTTTTTTATTTTATCTTTTATCTTGGGGCCTCTTGCATAAACTGATGAAACTGCGAGAGCGCAGTTTTCAAATAAAGCATCCTTGGTTTTTCCATTCGCTTGAAACTTTATGTCGGCTGTGTGTGGGAGAAATTTGAACTTTATCATGTTTTTATCCAGACAAAGATTTTAACTTTCTTTGGGTTATAACTTGTAAGATTTGAGCTTATAACCCTTTCTGCTGCATAGACGCTTGTTGTCTTTTCAGGGTATGAATCTAATGGACAGACAACAGAAGGGTTGCAGATTGAAATGTTGAATACTAGTGGAGGCTCAAACTTTGTTGAAATGAATTTATATAACGCAGTTTTATTTTCTAGAAGGACGTAGTTTCTTAAAGTTGCGTTTTTTGAAATCTCCTCTAAAACGGGGTATATTGCGGATGTTAAGTCTATTTCTTTTACGGGCGCTCTAGATATAGATACTATAACTAACACACCTAGAATTATTACTATTGCAACAACCGCTTCCAGTATTCTTATTATTCCTCTTTTGTTTACCATATTTTAACTCCCAGATCGGCAAAGGCAGTATTGCCTGACGACCTGATTATTTGCTTTCTTTTTATGTCTGATAAAACAGGGATATTGGAAGGGACTTGCTTTTCTGCGATAATTTTATCTGACGGTGAAAATGTTAGAGAGAATGAAAAATCTGATGTTATTTTTAGATATTTTTTCAAAGAGGCGTAATCTTTGATATATGCGTTGCTTAGCTCTATTGCTCTTTTTTCTGAAACTAGATTTTCAGTTACAGAAGAGATAATTTCATAAGCTGATTGATTTAGTTGCTGCAGGGATATTGAATTGTCCTCTATAAAGTCTTCGCTGAATTTTATTAAAACAAGGTCGTTGCCCTGCCTATTGAAAGAGATTATGTTTGATGATCTTGAATATGGAAGCTTTGAGCCAGAGTATGTTTCCACTCTTGCTTTAAGACTTGGACTTTCTGAGATTTCTACGCCGAGACTTGTTTGCGCACCCGGCGTTATTTTTATTGCGTAAGTCGTGACATCAAGTGAGATATTGCCTGTTAGTTCTGTTGTTACAAAAGAGATTGATGACTGAATAGGACTGGAAAGAGTTAGCGGGTTAAAGATGTATAATGCGAGAGTGACTGTACTAATAAATAAGACAAACGAGAGGATTATCTCAACATGAGAAGCCCCTTTTTTTTCCATATATCAAATTAAATAATTGGATTTATATAACTTGTTACCTCCGCTAGTGTGTGAAACTTCAAGAATTAGTAATGGGGATAAAGGCAAAGAGGGAGCTTTCTGGGATAGTTGATTCTGTTGTGAATAAAGCGCTTCTAAATTATATGAAAAAGTATAGGAAAAGCTTGGAAGATATGGAGAGTATGGGAAAAAGAGAGAGAAAGGTAGTGATAAAGTATATCCGCGCCGAGCTTAGGCTTTATACTGGAAGATTTCAAAAAGACGCTAGAAAAAGGGGGAAAATGGTTGAAACGGGTGATGTATCTGGCTTGCTAATGACACATATTTCTACTAGAGAAAGGGTTGATAGTTATCCTAAATTAAAAACATTTATTACTGGATTAAAGGTTAAATCCATTTTGGATTTGGGATGTGGGCTGAATCCTATTGCGCTTGCTAAAAAAGGAATTTTTTATTATGCTTCTGACATAAAACAAGATGAACTTGAAATAATTGAATTGTTTTTTAAAAAGAAAGGAATAAATGGAAAGAGTTTTGTTCATGACATCCGAGAGGGTGTGGAGATTCTTCCGGAGGCCGATCTTTGCCTGTTATTTAAGGTATTTGAAGTTGTGGAAAAGAAGTATGCGGAAAAGATTCTCACGGGATTAAAATGTAAATATATTCTGGTTAGTTTTCCTTTGCAGAAGATATCCGGAAGAATGATGAAACGGCCCGAGAGAGAGTGGATGAATGCGCTTTTAAGCAGGATTAAGTATAAATATAAAACTTTTAAAATTGGAAACGAAATATTTTACTTTATCAATAAAGACTAGGGAAGAAAAGCTACTCTTGCGCCGACTGAAATAAGGAAGGCTAGAACAGTTAGTATGAAAGAATGTTTAATTCCCGATTTGATAGTTCCTTCTGCTAATTTGCCCATGACTAATCCTGCGAAAAATCCTTGAGTTAAAAGAAGGAAAAGAAAAGGTGAGGATAAAGCTTCTGGCGAAAGAGATGCAGCCGATGATGGAGCGCCCGCGTTTAAGAAAGAGCTTACCGAGCCGATACCTGCAGTAAGGGGCAGTATTTTAAATTCCATGACGAGCATTATGCCCACAAAAATAAAGAAAATTATATATCCTTGAACGGTTAGGCTGTATATTGCTGCCTGCCTTTCTTTCTTTAGCTTTTCAACTTCGGCTATTGATTTTGCTACTGCCTCCAAAATGTATTCAATCTCGCCCCCGGCCCTTTCAGCTTCTCTGATTAGCGTTATCGCTCGGGTTATAACTGGAGAGCCAACGTCATAAGAAAAGTTTTCTAACGCTTTATTTACAGGAATACCTATTGAGATTTGGTTTGCCAGTTTTTTAATATTGGGGGTCAGCGCACCGTAGTTCTTGTTAGCCATATTCATAATGCTCGTGCTTATTGGAGTTCCTGCTTTAACGCTCTCGGTTAAATTTCTGGAAAATTCAAGAAACATTTCGCTTACATCCTGCTCTTTTTTAGTTGCCATAAAAATTGTAAGAAAGAATGGAAGCGCAAGGATGATTAACGAAATACCTAGAAGGAAAATAAATAAATTATTATCCCCGAGAAAAAATATCAAGTCTACAAGCGTGATTATTGTGCCAAATATTATGCCGATCCAGTGAACCTTTGTTAGTTTCATTTTAGTATCCTGGCTGCTTTAGCTGCAGGAAGCCGAGGAACAGGATATTAATAAAAGCAACTATAGAGACGATTATTAGCGTTAGTTCTGCAATGCTAAATGGAATAACTATTCCTGGGACAACACGGATCATGACGAGAAGAAGCATCAATATCATTGGCGCAGCGATTACTACGCTTATGTAAATATCCATAAATGTTTCGGCAACTTTTGTATATCTTTCTCTTTCAAGCCGGTAGTTTAGCAAAAGCGTTTCTGCTCTTTTTTCAAAGAAAGTTGATAAATCTCCTCCAGAGTTTATTGTGGTTGCAATTCCATTAAGAAGGTCTGCAAGTTTCTGGCTCGGTGTTGCGCTTGCAACATTATTCAGTGAAGTTGTTAAATCGTATCCGTAAATATTTATCTGATTAAGGACTTTTCTTATTTCTACGCGCAGAGCGGGATACTCGCGGCTTAGCCCGATTATTTTGAATATTTCTGACGGCTCTATTCCCGAGCCGGAGATTGAGCTCATGTGAATTACTGCAAATGGAAGCTCTTGATCTATTCTTCTTGAAAGAGATTTTCTTTCTGTTGATGGATAAATGTACAGCGCCAAGAATGTTGCTATCGGAATAAAGATAATCAGAAACGAAACTTTTAACGCTCTTACCAAAATATCTCCTGAAAATTGAACTATGAACGGCGGGCTTAGTGAGATGTTAAAAAATAATGAAACTATTGCGATTGCAATTCCTACAAATAAAGATAGAAAGGTTGTAAAGCAAATCATTGCAATATAAGTCGCAAATAGAACCTCAACATTTGCTTTTTTTATTTCTACTGAAAGAGATTTAAAGTAGCCTTTTTCAATTAGCCTGTTCGCAAAGTTTAGAAAAAACTTGTTTGATAATTTCAAATAGCCTCGCGCCGCTTTAAACTCTTCCTGCTTTTCTTCTTTTATGAAACTTTTTCTTTTTAGCCTTTTAATCAGGCTCTCGTTTATTCTAAGCTCCTGTAAAAAGTTTTCTCTATCCCCTCTCTGAAGAGAGACATTCATCGTTGCGTTATTTCTTTTTATTTCTATGTTCTCAATCCCCGTATTGCTAGTTTTTGACGGAGAGAGTTTCTCTGATATGGGAATTTTATTTACTAAAACAGGAAAAGCATTGTTAATAATCTTCATGCTCGCTTTTAGAGACTTTTTTGCATTTTCAATCAGCATTTTATCGTCTTCTCTTGAGGGCATACTGTCTGAATATTGATATAGCTCTTGGGTGAGCTTGATTTGCGTGTCTAAATTGCCTTTTATTTCGTTTATCATAATATTTTATTTACCTCTTCTTGAAGCATTAGAAATTCCTCTTTTGCCGATTTAAATTTTGCTAAATCATTTTCCAGGTATGCTTCCTCCAGCTTTATGGAAGATTCTTTCATGCTTGATAGAAGCTGGGCAAGAATTATTATATCCTCTTTATTCATACAGTTACAAAGAATAGGCGATTTAAATAACTTTCAATTATACGATGCCGTATTTTGCTAAGACGGTTTCTGGATTCTTGTAATATTCGTTTATAATTTTTCCGACTTCATCAAATCCGAACACTTTCTTTTGATATAGAGTAAAAAGAAGCTTGGATTTTCTAATAAATTCCTGCTGTAACTCCTCAACTGATTGCCCTACTTTCTGCGAGATTTTTTCAAAGACTTTGCTGTGTTTTTTAAAGAAAAAGGCATCCTGCCTTGGATTCCATATAAATGGAGTGTTAACTATTGCCACTCCGTCTTTGTCTACATTAACTATTTCTATTACTTCACGCAACCTTCTTGTTTCATTCTTTCCCACAACTGCGTGAGTCATAACTGCTACGCAGTCAAGTGTGTTAACTAGTGTTGGAGGAAGTTCTATTGGGGGAGTTTGAAGTCTTCTTATTAATGTGTCAACAGAATCTGCATGCATAGTGCTTAGAGAAGCGTGGCCGGAAGCCATTCCTTGGAATAAGACGAATGCTTCTTTACCCCTTACTTCTCCAACAATTACATAGTTAGGATTTTGCCTAAATGAACTTTTTAGAATTGTGAATAAATCTATCTCGCCGACTTTTCCTACGCCTATTGCGGTTCTGGCGACTGCAGGGAGCCAGTTTTCTCTTGGCAGATTTATTTCTCTAGTTTCCTCTAGAGATACAACTCTTGCTTCCGGAGGAATAAAAAAAGCCAATGCATTTAGAAGAGTTGTTTTTCCAGATGCGGTTCCTCCTGTAATTAGAATGCTTGACTTATATTGAATTAAAATCCAGAAATATGCGAGCATTTCTGGGCTAAGGGTGTTTAGAGCGATTAGTTGAGTTGGAGTCCAAGGAAGTTTTGTGAATTTTCTTAGAGTGAAAGTTGGGCCTCTTGAAGTAACATCTTTTGTGTATGTTGCGTTGACCCTGGACCCGTCAGGCATTGTACCATCAAGAAGAGGCTGGGCATATGAAACATAACGCCCGCATCTTTGTGCAAGTTTTTCAACAAATGACGCCAGTTTTTCTATTTCGGGATATTTCAAATTTGTCCTCATGTTCCTATAAATTCTATGAATGATGTATACTGGCGTGTCAACGCCATTACATTCTATGTCTTCTATAAAATAATCTCTTAAAAGCGGATCTATCTCGTTAAAGCCTATGAAATCTCTAAAGAGGTAATAAAATATTTTTTTGTAAGTTTCTTCGGAGATGTTTAGATTTAATTCCTCAATTAGAAGCCTTGCTGTCCTATCTATATAGGATGTCATTGCTTCGGCAGTTTTTTCAACTGCAACATTAATATTTATTAGTTCAAGCATTGCGTTTTCTAATTTTTCTAATGCCTGCTTTTCGTTTTCTGATAAAATCGGCTCTTCTATTTCGTAGACTAGCTCACTTGTGCTTTTATCCCAATATATGTGTGCGTTTGCATAAGGAGAGATTAACGAGTATCTTATGTCTATCTTTGTTTTGTCGTCTATTTTTTGCAAAGGAGGTATCGTTGGATTTGTATTAATCACTATCATGAAATTGAAAAAGAAAGATTTTATTTAAACCTATTGTGTTGCTATATTCACAGATTTCTGCCCGTCTGCAGATTGCAGATATTCTATGGATATCTTATAAGGGCTTGGTGCTTGATTTAGCTTTTGCAAAATGTCCCTGCCGTTAAATGTTATATTTTGCGAGTAGTCTATGGTAAGACTAACTGCATGCACTTTTGCTCCTTCTTGCGTGAGAATTTTTATTCTTCCTATGTTAACTTCGGCTCCTGGCTCGGAGAATAAGACGCGGCTGTCCGGCATCGTAAAGATTATTTTGTTATTTGGGGCGTCAAAAGTTAGTTCTCCTCGCTTCATTACTAAATCTAGAGTTCGTATATTGCCTGTTGCTTGTAATACTGAATTTATCTTTTCGTCTATATCGTTTAAAGAAGTGATTGTTTGCTGGAGTATTATCCTATCTTTAGACTCGTTGATTTTCGGCATAACGAAAGCTAAGACTAGGCCCATTAGAGCGAGGCCTATCAAAGTATAAATTACCGTTTCTACCCAAATTTGTCCTTTCATGATATGCATACTCCTAAGCTTAATGTGTCGCTTTTATCGCATATTCTTCCCGATGCAGCGAGAGGATATAATTCTATCGCATCAAATGTGTTTTGTTGGATAAGTTTATATGATCTTATTTCTCCAGATTTTGGAATTGTTAATTGGCTACTTCCACTAAGCATAAAAAATTCTGAAGCGTTTGAATTGTCTGCGACAGTTATTTTTTTTGATGTATTCTGATTTGAAAATAATATTGCGAAAGATGAAAGATTTAGTGACTTATCATAGTTTCCTTTTATTGATAGATAGTACGTATTATTAGCTGAAACGCAATTATATGCTGAATCTGTATCAAATTTTAATGAGTCTATTAAAGTTACGCACTCCGTGCTGCTTTCTAATTTATCTTTTGTAAATGGAACGATAATTGAGGCAAGAAGTCCTATCGCCGATACAGTTATCAGTAAAATTAAAACTGTTGCGATTACTGTGCTTATCCCTCTTTTTTTAGACATATTAAACGGTTACAGTTATGCCAAAGTCGTTGCAACTGTAAGGAGTTGTAGCGCCGCCTTCTCCTTTTGTTCCAAGGATTTCAGGTGTTAAAAGAAGTTCGTCTCCAGCTTGAACATCTAGTGGCAAGTTTATAGACGCCGTTTCTCCAGATTTTATTGTTTTCTCTAAAGGGGTGGAAGTAACTAGCGAGCCTGCAGATTTTTTCTTGATGTCTAAAGCATATATTGGAATATTTCCTCTATTTATTACATTAATTTTCCCATTTGATACGTCTGCGTTAAAGTTAACTTCTGCGCACAAGGACTCTACTGGCTGGCCGAGCTTCTGGACTTTCTCGCCTACAAATCCTCTTGCCCAAAGAAAAACAATTAATGCCAGAGCAACAGTTATTGCTATTAATAAAACTGTTGCGATAACTGGAGAGATTCCTTTTCTGTTCATTAAAAGTATAAAATGCTTTAATTTAAAAACTTACCTAATTGCAATTAATAGGTTGCCTGATGGTTGCTTCTTCGCATAATACTTGCTTATTGCTTTCTAGTATGACCGGCTCTATTTCTATCTCGCCTGTCTGCAAAGCAGAATTTTTGAAAATTCTTGTTAAAGTTTCTCCGGGCTTTAGCCCTTGACCAGCGATAATGAGCGGACCGAGAGAGGCGCATTGTAAATCGTTGAATAAAATGCAGTTGTAATCCTTTCCGCCTACCGAGATATTATTTAAATTCGTGGTTTTTATTTTGCTTTCTGAACTGCCATATCTTATGAACGCTCCATCTATGCTAAAGAAACCTTTGTTCTGTAAAGTTAGAGCCAGCTGTTGATTTGCACAAGTGTAGTTATAAACAATAAGACTAACCTCTTCCTGGCATTTTGGAATTTCTTTTGGCACATATAGTTTTAGATACGAGTAAACTAGGAAGCTTATGCTTACTGCTACGGCAATTAAAAGCACATAGCCTACAACTTCGCTAACTCCTTTTTTATTTCGTTGCAACAAGCGTTTCATCTGACTCCTCTTTTTGTATTACAAATAGGAAGTTCTGGCCTTCCTTTAATTCAAATTCATAAGTCTTGCCGTCAAGCTCAACCGTGACTTGATTTCCTTGAATATTAGCAGTTCCGCTTTTAATTTCTTTCCCTTCTACTGGAATTAGAGAAGTTGAGCCGCCCGTGCCTATTCCTATGCTTCCTGTTGGAGCGGTCTGATAGATTACATATTTAACGCTCGTCTTATCTCCGTAAAGAAAGATAAGAGTTTGGTTGCCCTCTCCAAAAGATTGCGAATAAATATTTGTGAAGTTTTCTATTAATAATCCTAAATCTTGAGAGTTGTAAACTCCATAGTTTAGAATGCTTCCACTTTCTAGGCCTATTTCCGAGGATAGATCATAGAATTGCTTGTCTTCCTGCTTGACAATTGTGTAATTATATACTGCGGCGAGACTAAGGACGATTCCTGTTATGACTAGCGCGGCAATGAGAAAAAACTGGCCTCTTTTGTTCATGAACAAAAGAGTATAAGATTGTTTTTATAGTTTACCTGTAGATAAGTGAGATGAAAAAGTTAGAATCACTAATGCATGAGGGGCTTGTTACTCGATGCCCAAATCATGAAACAAGATTAGTATCTTCTGGACAGTCAACTCCTTATGCGGATGGAAAAATAATGCAGCCAGTTTATTGTACTATTCAAGGGTGTAATTATTTTAAATATCTTATTTTGACTGAAGAAGAAATTAGAAAATTAAAAGATTAAGAAGTGTAGACGGGGAGTTTGCTTGATTAAGAAGTAATAGTTACCTCCAACCTTTCTCGGCTCTGCTACCCTGCAAGCACCTTGTTTCCTGTTTAGGGCTGCTCCGATCAAGGCCTGACCCGATTCGCAGGAGCAAGATCGAACAGGACAAAACGTCAACGTCCAGCCAGAGACTAATACATCCGGGTCTCACTCGCTCCTTTAAGCCCACCATGAAGTCCATTTGTGAACGGCGCAGGACTAGCGCGCCAGCTCGTCTACATATAGACGAGTTTTGAGGGGTTTTTAAAGCTAATCTTTTTCAATTTGCTCTTTGATTTTTCTTAGATCTTCGCGGACTCTTTTATTAACTGGCCTCGCGCCTCGAGGCGCTTTGGATGCTAGAATAATCAAGAGAATTAAGAATATTATTGCTAGCAGAATAGTGCTTGCCAATAGAGTTATTAAAACGTCCATGAGAAATATCAAAATGGAGAGTATTTAAAATTTATTGCCCTACATTTTTTCAAGAACTTGAATGCCAAGCAAGGAGAGGGCATTTTTCAGGACTTGCGAGGTAGAGGATACTAAAGCTAGTCTAGAAGATTCTTGCTCTGAGCCAATAACCTTGTTAGAATGATAGAATTCGTTGAATGATTGCGCAAGCTGGAGGGCGTAATTTGCGATGATGTTTGGAGAGAGGTTTTTGTATGCGTGCAATACTATTTCAGGAAACTGTGAAAGCTGAAGAATAAGCTGCTTCTCTTGCTCATTTAGATTTGATATCTTTAATTTTCCTCTGGCTTTTGCTTTTCTTAAGATTGATTTTGCTCTTGCATAAGTGTAAAGCAGATAAGGGCCTGTATCGCCTTCGAATCTTAATGCCTCTTCTTTATCAAATACAAATATTTTGTTTACGTCCTGCTTAAGCATAGAATATTTCATAGAAGCAATCGCGATTGCTAGAGCTCTTGCTTGGGCTTCTTTCTCGTTAATTTTATGCCTCTTTTTAATCTCCTCTACGGCGTAATCAATTAGCTCCTGCCTGAAGTTTGAGTAAAGGATATTCTCGCCTGTTCTAGATGACATTTTGCCCCATGGAAAACGAACCTCGCTAACTGGAATATACGCGCAATTTTTTGCTTGTTTGAAATTCATTAACTCTAGTGTCTTGAAAAGCTGCTGCAGGTGAAGTCTTTGCTCGCTTCCAACAACATAAATTGCTTTGTCTATCTTGAATTCTTTGAATTTTTTTTCTGAGAGCGCCAAATCCTTTGCAGAGTACAACACAGTTCCATCTTTTCTTAACAAAACCCAAACTCCCAGATTATATTTTTCCAGATTAATTATTGTTGCTCCTTCTGAAATCTCGGCTATCTTTTTATTTACTAATTCTTCTGAGATTTCCTTGCCTCGTTTCTCAACTTCAGATTCAAAAAAGTAAATATCGAACCTTGTGTCCAAATCTTTGTAGATTGGCTCTAATGAATCAAGAGACAGCTTTCTTGTTTTTTCCCAGGTTTCATTTAGAGACTTATTCTTGGACTCCAAGTTTCTATTTATTTCATCCACTTCTTCCTGCAAGTCTGGATTTTCAGCAAGCCTTTTTACTGCGTCAACATAAATACCCGCGATCCAGCTTTCGTCTTTTTTAATCTCCTTTTTATGATATTTTGAAAAACACCATATCCATTTTGCAACGTGCATTCCTGTATCTCCTTGATAATTTGCTCTTGTTACTTTATTCCCTGTGAATTCCAAGATTCTAGATATGGACTCGCCTAAACTTGTTCCACGTACATGTCCGACGTGAAATGCTTTATGCGTGTTGGCTTGGGAGAACTCAATCATGATTTTTTCTTTGCCTTGATTGCTTGAGCCATATTTATCTTTTTGCTTTTCTATTTCCTTCAGCGTTTGAGCTGCCAAAGAATCCCGGTTAATGAAGAAATTAATATATGGGCCGACTGCAGTTATTTTTTCAAAATCCGGAGATTTTATTTTAGACGCCAGCTCTTGAGCTATCTCTGTGGGATTCTTTTTAAGCTGTTTTGCCAGAGCAAAACAGGGAAAAGCAAGGTCGCCTAAAGCAGAGTCTTTGGGAGTTTCTATTAAATTTGATATTTCTTGCTTGTTTAAATTGACTATTTTTGATAGTGAATTAATAATAATGTCCTTCATAAAAGCAGGAAATAAAGAAGATTAATAAAAGTTCTTATTGTGCCAGACTGTGTCCGCAGTTTGTGCAGAACTTTTCTGTTTCATTAATTGGCTTTTTGCAGCCAGGGCAGTTTGTTAAGGGTATTATCATTTTGCCTCCGCATTGCGGGCAGAATTTTTGCTCGGGGTCGCCGCCGCGGCCGCATTTAGTGCATTTTGGCGGGATCTTTTTTCTTTCTATTATTGTTTTGTAGCCCGGCTTTCCGCCGGAGACAACTTTGGAGAATGCGTCTTGAATTGAATCTGGATTCTCATAACTTCTTAAATCTATATTGCTTCCCATTTTGTCCCTCTTTTATTTAATGAGTAAATTACGAGTTTTATAAATATTTTTGTGGTTGACTTTTTATGCAGAATAGTGGGGTGCATGGGCCTCTTTGATTAAGCCTCTGGAGAGGATTGAACTCCCGACCTCAAGTTTTTTCGTTTTTTTGACGATACGAAACTTGCGCTCTAACCAACTGAGCTACAGAGGCGTGTAATTTAAACAAAATAAATGGTTAAAAATGATTGTATTACGAGGATTATTCGTCCTTTGAGTACATATATTTTTTTACATATAGGTCACTTAGATCGCTAGCGGGTTTCGCTTTTATTTTTCCGAACATGAAAAAGATAATTGAGAGCAGTGCTGATGGAAGTAAGATTAACAACGCTTTATTTGTCCTTGAGAGCGAGTAATACAGCTCCGAGCCCGTAAGAAAATAAATCGCTGGCGAAGCCCAGATTAACGCGCCGACTAGAGAATAATAAGAAGCGGTTCTAATTTCGCGATTTTTTATTTTTGTTAGTAGAAAAGATAAAAGAGAGAGTGCTATTGCTGGAATTACAAGGCTGATAAAAAAATTTGGATTTAAAATTAAATTGTTGACAAAGTAAATTATAAGATAAAGACAAAGCGGCGCGGCAATCCATAACAAAAAAATTATTAAAGGATATTTTAATTCCGCTTTCATTTTCCGAAGAGGAAGGTGCAGTATAAATAATTAATTGTTTAATCTCGCAAACCCCTCGGGTTTTATCTCGGCTTTAAAGCCGAGGTTTGTCTGTGGTTTGTGAGACCCAAGAAATCCTCTACAATTAACCTCTGCCTAAAGACTGAGGATTTCACGAGGGTTAAATAACTATTTTTTTATTTTATATCACTACTTGTGAATAGATTTATTCACAGAAAGATTTATAAACAATATTTCTCTATGATTCATAACCTTTTGCTAGTGAAAAAGAGGCGAAAGATAATTTAATCATGAAAAAGAGTGTGAAGCAAGGTAATGTTTACGTAAGCAATTTCTTATTTGTAGTATTGGCGATAGTTTTAGTTTCTGGAATTGTTTTTGCTGCGCATGTTATAAAAAATAGCGCGGGCGGCACAACACTCAGCTTTAATGAAGATGTTGAAAATGTTTATAATCTTACGATAAATATTACGGATAATTTGGATCCTGCTAACATAACTCAGGTTAATGTTACATGGCCTGCTAGTATGAATATTTCTTTCAAGTTTAATAGCGAAGGCATTAATGCAACTGGTCTATCTCAGAACATTTCGGTTACTTCTAATTTTGTGAATACAACTAACTTGCTTTCTTGGACTAATACTTCAGGATTAATTAATGCGTCACTTGCGAAAAACTTGACATATGTTTGGTTTAACCTTACTGTAAACACACCTCAAGTGTTTAATATTAGCGTTAGAACTACAAATGCTACGGCGACATTTGAGTCTAATATTACTGTTACGATAAATGACACGCAGGTTCCTCTGACTGTTGAGTATGGGGGGAATTCGTTTGCTAATAATACTTACTTTAAGGCGTCTGCATTATTCCTTAACTTTACTGCGACTGATGATGGAGTTTTAGCAACAATATTAATTAGATTGCACAATGCGACGAATAGTTTAGTTAACTCCAGCTTAAACGCTAGCTCGCCGGCATATATTAACTTTACAGGGCATGCTGATGGAGTTTATTTTGTAAACGCTTCTGCGAATGATTCGATTAATAACGTAAATACCTCTGTGTTAAGGACTTACGTTATAGATACGACGATGCCGCTTGTGCAGTATGTTTCGCCTACGAATGCAACGGGATTATTCACAACAGAGAAGAATCTCACTATAAATGTGACTGCCACAGATACAAATCTAGCGAATATAACGATACGGCTGATTAATTCGTCTGGG
>Ga0209542_10007167_pt1 | contig 21339 bp, 26 predicted proteins | sample RifCSPhighO2_01_FD_184028 | JGI IMG/M metagenome (GOLD analysis project Ga0209542, IMG submission 184028) | Soil microbial communities from Rifle, Colorado - Rifle CSP2_plank highO2_0.1 (SPAdes) (version 2) | ecosystem: Environmental > Terrestrial > Deep subsurface > Rock core/Sediment ... | reverse complement strand
AATTTAGTATAATTTTGAATTATTGCGGGGTCGTCTAACGGTAGGACGGCGGTCTTTGGAACCGTCTATCGGGGTTCGAATCCCTGCCCCGCAGCCAGTCGGGGAGTAGCTCAGTTTGGTTTAGAGCGCTCGCTTTGGGAGCGAGAGGTCGGAGGTTCAAATCCTCTCTCCCCGACCATTTTCGATTTTGGGGTTGTTTTACCCCAGTTATGAGGTAGGAAAACAAGGGATTTAGCTGATATGACACGATTTTACCATCGTGAAGTGTAATGTTCGAAGATATAAGCGCTAACAAAGTCTGTTTTGTCTCCGCATCTCCTACTTTAAACAATTTCCGTGCCTGCTGTGCTACTTGTAGGACTTTTTCCATTTGTTCGAAGGTTGAATCGTGAGCTATTCTATGATTTGCCAATTGAGTCTCAACTTCTGCTTTTTCCTTTAGTAATTCCTCTCGTTTTAGATCAAACAAGTCATTTGGTATCTTACCATCAATATGAGCGTCCACAAGCCGGCTAAGACGCTTCTGGGCCCGTTCGTACTGTTTATTAAGGGTTTCGACCGAAGTAAGATGATAATTAAACTCCTCGTTTTTAGCTTCCTTTGTGGCCTTAACCATTATTTCAACAAATTCATGATCCATTTCTAAATCAGCTAAAATTTGTTCGATTTGTTCTGATAAAACTTCTTCTCTAACGTATTTTCTCTCAGGACAAGGTCTTGAATGGGTACATCTGTAATAAACGTGATTTCTTTGAAGTTCAGCAGTTATAACACAACCACAACTAGCGCACTTTAAAGTGCCTTTAAGTGCGAATTTATGTTTGATAGCTTTCATTTTACCTCGATTTTTTCGCATCTCATTTGCTTGATCAAAGAGTTTTTTGGAAATTAGGGGAGTGTGGTTCCCCTTATTAGTCATGCCGTTATATACCATTAAACCATAATAAAATGAGTCTTTAATAATCCTATGAAGAGTGCCTTTAGCAACCTTCTTACCTAATTTTGTTCTTAAACCACCTTGGTAGAGGGTATCAGCAGTTTGCGCTAGTGTGTATCGACCGGTAGCGTAGAGTTCAAAAAGTTTGACGATAAAGGGTGAGGTTTTGTGATCAATAATCACCGTTCTGGTGTTTTTGTCGTTAAGGTAACCAAGAGGGGCTTTTCTAGGATAGCCGCCTTGAGAAAATTTCTCAAAAAGTCCCTTTCGAACCTCATCCGAAAGATTGTCTAAGTAGTTGCGCGCCATTAGAACCCTCAAACCAAGAAATAATTTATCACTGGCACGAGAATTCGGAGTAAGAACCGAATTTTCTCTCACAAAGACCAAATCTCTTTTTAGATCATCAAGGGTTATGTAATCGCGCCAGTTGCGGTAGAGCCGGTCAACCTTATCACAAATAATACCAACACCTTCGTTTTCTTTGAGAAATTCAATCATCTTACTAAAATTTTTTCGTCCTGATTCTTTAGCTGATTCAATATCAATAAACTCTTTAACAATTTGAAGATCGTGGGTGAGGGTATAATCTCTGCAGGATTTTAGTTGAGCTCCAATTGAGTAGCCTTCGCGCTCTTGCTCACGACTACTCACGCGTGAATATTGGCAGAATTTTTTAGTTTCCATTTGTGAGGTTAATCTTATTATCGTGTCAAACATGTCATAAAGTCAATATAACAATTTGAAATAATTATCTCTCTTTTATTAGTTTGGGAGTGTTCTTTAAGAATAATAGACCAAGATTTGATATTTTCATTAAAAAATCTATTGTAAACTCATCTTCGGGATCTTGACCCGTTCTTTTAGTTAAATAACTCCTAGCCTGTTTAATCAATTCCTTTGTAAACTTCTCTCTGCCAACCTTTTCAAAGTCTTTAACAACATCCTGAGAAGTGCAGACAGAGCACCAACATTCAGAATCAGCTAAATCCTCGATTGTTTTTCTTTTCGCTACTTTTCTCATACTGGTTCGCTAAAAGTTCTGATCGCTTCTTCCAACATCTCTTCGGAGAGTTCCGAATCTTTAGGCGCATAAGGCGGTAATAATACGGAGAGAAAGTGAAGCTGCTCTTTTAGATGATGTTTCTTAGATAAATCGGCTAACACTTCTTTTTCGTAGCTCGATAGAGGTTCAATATATGCCGCCATTTCCTCTTTGGTTTTGATTTTGGGTAAATCTTCTAGAATTGTCTTTTCCTTCGCTGAGGTTGAGTCTTCGGCTGGTTCTACGTAAAGGTAGGTCGCTTTGTCGTTACTATATATAGAGCGACTTTCCGACTCTTTCTTGTTTGGTTCGTTTACGGAGTAATAAACTTTATTACCCTCCCTTCTAGTGTTGAGCCTTTTGAAGCTAACCGCTTCCGCCAAGGCTTCTTTAACGGTCGTCTCTCCGTACCTCGCACCGGGTTTCAAACGGCCTATGATTTGTTGTTGGTACATCTCGCCTTCAGTCTTCAGTAAAGCAAAAATATCTTCTTTAGCCTGATTCTTTTTCTCCTTTTCCGGCTCAATGAATTCTAAAAATTTAAACTCAGCAGTTGGTGTTTCTCCATTAGGAAACTCTATAAGGAAAGGTTGTAACGGCTTGTCTGCTCTTAAAGCTGCTTGAGTTATCTTTAAGATACCGCCGCTATCGCTGATTTCTACTATTAGTAGGGAGTCAAGCATAGCCAAGATGTCCGAAGAGCCTCTTAATTTTTCTGCCATATCGTGTCTGGGGAAGTAGCCTTCTTTACCATGATGGTGGATAAAAAGTATCGTTGTATCTAAAGCCTGCAGTTTTTTAAAGCGATTGTGAACCTCAGCAATTACTTGAGAACTATTTTCCTCCCCTCGAAAAATTCTTCTAAAACTATCGATTATAATTAACTTAATACCTCTCTCTTTTATAAATTTAGTTAGGGCTTCTATATACTTGTCGGTATCTAAAAACAAATCTGGAGCGGTATAGAAATAGACCTCAAGACTAAAGTTAGCTGAGAGAATTTTTATCCTTTTTTTGATTAGATTTGGTGGGTCTTCTTTAGTAATTATCAATACGTTACCTTGTGAGACTTCAAACTCTCCTAAAAACTTTTTCCCTGAGGCTACACATATTGCTAAATAGAGACTTAGAAAACTTTTACCAATCTTAGGCTTACCCGAAATGGCATTTATACCGTTTCGTATAATCAACTTATCAACAAGATACTCTTCAGGCGGAAACTCCTTTTCAGATAATTCTTTCAACGAGAGCATCTCTAACAGGTGTGTAGACCCTTGCCTTCTTGCCCATTCAGTTTTGACAATAGATTCGTAAGTTGCTCTAACTTCCTTTTCAGATAACGACGGTTTGTTATGACTTAAATCCCACTCCTTGGCTGCTCCCCAACCAGCTACTTCCCAGAATTCAGTGTCAAGTTTCTGGAGAACCTTGCCAACAAACGAAGTTAGGGTATCGTTCCGTGCACCTTCAGGTATTACCTGTTTAATTTTTTCTTTCCAATCAACCCTATCGGTAGTTTTTACAGCTTCGTAAACCCAATCGGGCACTACGGCCAACGGCTCTTTTATTAACCACTCATAACCTTTAGTTGGAGGAGCACCTACAAAACCGCCTTCCCCACGGATGTCCAGCGGCAACTCAACGACTTTGACAGCATTTCCCAAGATTTGTTTATCAGTCTGAGGTCGATAATAATAGTGGAAACCACCTCTTGGGGTCTTGGCAACCAATGTTGGCGGTAAGTTCCAGCTTCTTCTCTTAAGTTCTTCCCGATCAAAGTTAAATTCAAAATCCAAAACCACAAGGTTTGACACGCTTCCACATATAATTCCCACCCCAACGTCATCGCCGCTAAAGTTTAAAAACCATGCTTTTACGTCGGATTCCAGTGGCAGAGCTTTTTGTAGTTGTTTCCAAGTGGGTAATAGCGGCTTTTTGTTATATTTCTTATCCGCCTCCGACCACTCTAGCCTAATAGGCATTACTGAAATTCCTTTTTTTAAGTAACCAACCGCTACTTTACTCAGATCCATTTTTGGCTGTCTCCCTTTCCTCATCAATAAGTATGTAGCCACGACCATCACACCCATGGCAGATAGCCTTACCCCAGTTCACAGTTCCCCATCCAGAACACACCGGGCATTTGAACGGAATTAGCTTAGGTTTAATCTCAGGAGCTTGGATTTTTTTCATATCCTGTCTTCTCCATTTGCAACAAAAAAAATCCCCACACTTGGATTCTTTCAGACCCAAATGCAAGGACTTCTGTTACTCTCCTCGCGTAGACGGCAATATTTGTCCGCTAGTTATTTATATGAATTTATTTAACTACCATTTTCATCTTTCTGGATTACACTCTCAGGGCTAGCAGTTCCAGCATTGTAAGAAGCCACTAATCTACGGACTACCTCACCAATACCAATCTCTTTTTTAACCGCGTAGGTTTTTAACCATTTATGAGTCTCTTTAGGAAGCATCAAGGTTGTTTTGACTGGTTGTGTTTTATCGGTAGTCCTTATAGAAAAACTGCGAGGATTGCCCCACACCTCGCCTGTTTCATTAGTCAGGTAGGCACCATTCTCTGTAGGTACTATGTTTCCACTGTACTTATACCTATTAATGAGATAGTTCTTTGCAAAGTTTAAAATTTCTTTTTTAGTAGGAGCGTTGGCTAAATGCTCACGATCTGCAACGTAAATATCAGACAACCAAACCTCATATTCCTTTAAAAGGCCTGTAGATGGCTTAGTTGTGTAAATTTCAAATATGACACGGTAGATTTCTAATCCAACAGCAAGTGGAGCGAAATGGATTACTTGAACAAATATGTCTTCATTTAGATTAAACTCATCAATAGTCATTAATTACATAATAACACACTAGTCAACTATTTAACACCTTATTATGTAGCTATATAATACCCATTGGTTATTAGGGGTATGAAGAATCCGTGGGTGGTTCAAACCCACCGCTAACAATTCTAATTTCTAGCGGCTTAGTTTCCTCAATACTAATCTCACTGCTTTTTCTGTCAGGCACAAATTTATCCAGCACCTTCCAAGCGTCCTGAGTGTTGAACTTTTTCCCTGTCTCAGATTTTAAGTTTGATTGAATAACAGCAAAAGCATCGGGTACTAACTTTTGTAATTGTTCTTTAATTTCCCGCTCAGTTTTAAGTGTTTTCCTACCAGCACCCTCTCTTCTACCACCTGATTTTCCTTTAATTCCTGCCATTTGATTTTAGCCTCGTTAATTCAAAAAAATACGGCCTTTAAGCCGCGTCCTCTATATTACACACGATACGATAGGTCTTATTACCTACTAACCATAGTCTAGGTAATCCTTATAGATTTGTCAATTTTAGTTTTAGTCGTCTGAAAGTTTACCATAGGATTCCTATACTAGCAGTTAATCGTGTTGTTTGAGGTGTATTAATTTTTGACTTTAAAAAACTAATATTTAACGCCATGGCGACGAAGGCAATTTTCGTAATATGAATTGTAGTCGTCTTTTAGACGAAGCCCTAAATCATAAGCTTTCTGATACGCTTGAACATCATAACCACCGCTAACCTTACCTAGTTCGATTTTCTTTGCTAATAATTCCCTTGCGTTCTTTTCTGCTTCCTGGTCACAATCTGAAAAAACTTTCCTATCATCTAACTGTGTTTCTTTCTCATACTTTTGCGATTGCAATCTTGTTACCTCAACTCTTAATTTATTAATCTCTTGATCTTTCCTCTTTTTTTCAGGCAACAAAGTAACTAAATAATAAGTAGTCAATGAAAAAATAATCAGCAAAAGTAGAGCTATAATATAGTGCCCTTTTTCTATTTTTATTTTCCTAAATCGGTTCATTCTTTGAAATATTTATCTAGTTCTTTTGACGTCCTCTTCTTCATTTCATCCATAAATTTAGTAACCGCTCCTGTCAGTGCTAAAACAGCTTCATCTTTATCAATATCCTTTGGTTGGAAAAGACGCAATGGGTCTGGGTCTTTTTCAAACTCCTTGAGCAAATCAACTGATACTATGTTAGTTTCTTTAACGATTTTTACAACCTCATTTTCCTTGTCTACAAGCTCTTGGGCACTTCTTACCAATTCCGGATAATTATAGAAACATCCATTATCTTTAAGAGCAACTATCGCCCGTGCTTTACTAAAGTTATTATTTTCCGTATTAAGTAGAAAATTTATGTCTTTAAGGTTTTTATCCGAACAGAAGTAGGGTGGAAGCCAATTCTTCGTGCTTTGATATCTGGTTTTATAGTCATTCAAAAAGTATAGAAGGACTCCAATTAAAATAATTAGCAAAAGTATAGCAATAAGGGTGTGCAATTTTTTCACTTTTTTAATATCCACTATTTTTAAGCTCCTTTACTAATCTTACCTCTAGCAAAAAATCGTTTGAAGTAATCAGGCTTAGTCGCTGTAAAGCTGCATAGAATCATTCAGAATGAACGCTCCTGCTACCCCTTTAAAACTGAGGCTAACTTTCTTAAGCACTGTGTCTATACTTCCTTCATAGGTGGCAGTTGAACCTACATCTACGCCAGCTATTTTACAATTACCGTTTGCTGAACCACTAATTTTATCACCGCTATATTTTCCTTCAACCGGGCCATTACAAGCTCCTGAAACAGTACCGGTAATCTCTCCTCCTAGACTTGGAACGTTTAGTACAACTTCTGATGTTTGACCAAGGTGAGTATACGTTCCTTTATAGACAACCTTAATATTGATCCGAGGGGCAGACCGTACATTAGTTGGTGAAGGGGTTGCTGTAGGGGTAGGTGGGTTGATGGTGGTAAAGCCAAGAGTACTTTCTGAATCTACAGCCGGAGATGACGTTAAATTTTGGTTATTACTGTTGCGTGTGTCATTTGCTATTTTAATTCCTATAATACCTCCACCTATCAAGAAGAGAACTATTAAGGTAAGTATTAGTTTAAACTTGGGTAGGCCTGTTATATCCCAAAACAATTTCGACATATTCTTTATGATACCTTACTCCTGCACAACCTGATAATAACTCCTGCATTTATGAAATGCAACTATGTCGAAGCTAAATACTAACCTATAGATTAGTAAACTTATTGTTGTTAAGTTGTTAGCCTTGGATTATGGCAACAAAAGCAGGAATCCGTGAGTATTCTTTTAGTTTACCGGTAAGAAAATCCAAATCTTTGACGTTAAGGTTAAATTGCGATAAAATTGTTCGAAGATCGTTGATTATTCTCGACCAAGCTTAACTTGGATAAGCTAAGCTTTCCGACCAGTTCTTGACTTTTGTGCATCATTAATGTACATTACTTTTGTATGCCAAAGGTAATTGAAACCCCAAAATTAAGAAACAATTTAGCTTCTGCAATTGCAGAGATCAACAAGAAAAAGGATTTTATGATTATTACTAAAAAAGGCGAACTAGTAGCCGGAATTGTGGACTTAGACCTTCTTGAAGATATAGGAGCTTCAAAAAGCAAAGCATTTATTGAATCTATAAAAGAAGCTCGGGAGCAAATAAAAAAGGGTGAGTTCTACACCCACGAGGAAGTCTTCGGCGACCTCTAAAAATGTCTTTAAACCTCAAATATTCAAAAAACGCCACAAAAGACCTCGCAAAACGGGAAATATATAAGAGCTAATTAATCTATCTTGACTGGTAAGATAAAGGCGATTGGAATTCCCCAAAGTATGGAAAGTAAAATTTGACTGGTTCTTTGTCGCCTCACCTTAACTTGCTTTTACTTGGACTAATTGGAAATAGTTACCATCAATATCTTCAAAAGTAGCAATATAACCATAACCTTCAACGTGATAAGTATCTTTAATTTTCTTTACTCCAGCCATCTCCAACTTTTTTACTTCTTCTTCAATATTATCAACTTCTAAATTGAAAATAATTCGTTCCGGTTCTTGGTTACTTCCCTTTACTTTTGAATGATCAACAACGTACAAACCACTTCCCCCACCAAAGTCAAAACCAAAGATTTCTTCACCCGCTTCGCCCATTTCGGCCTCCAAAGTGATCTTTAAACCAACTTTATCGGAATAGAAATTTGCAAGTTTTTTGGCGTCTTCACTAAATAAATTGAGACTTTCAAGACTGCGAATCATTTAACTTCACCTCCTTTTTGAAGATTTAGTTTAACTCTTCGTCTCCGAAAAAGACAAGGGTTAATTTTTCGAAAGGACAATTATCTAAAATTCCTGATGTTATAATTAAACATAGTGTCAACGAAAACATACCGGTTTTTAATTATCATTGGCTTTATTCTAATGAGTTTAAATCTTTATTTTGCTATTTTTGTGCTGAAATACAATTTTTCTTTCTTAGAGGAAAGAGTTTTAGGAGTTAGTTCTGAAAACTTGGTTTTTAAAGTTATTGAGGTACCAAAACCTTGTCTCGTGGAAAGCAGTTTTAAATCTCTAATTGTTCCAAGAGAAAGTTTATCGCCTTATTTTGGATTAAATAATAAATTCGGAATTTATATCTTTTCCGACGTAGACGAGATCAACTTAGCTAGCAATTTAGTCAATTCAAATGGTGGGGACTGGGGCTACGTCTTAATGCCTTACTACGTACGAGATTACAACAAAGGTCGCTGGCAGGAGGTGTTTAGGAATCTTTGCCAAAAACACTTAGTGCCAATAATTCAACTTACCTCTCTAGAAGAAACACCAACAGCTGAAGATATTTTTAAATCGGCCCAGTTTCTAAACAGTTTATATTGGCCCGTAAAAACGAAAATTATTAGTGCTTATAACGAAACTAATGATAAAAAATTTTGGGGTGGTAAGATTGACCCAAAACATTATTCCCAAGTCCTAAATTCTACTATTGAAACTTTTAAGGGTTTGGACCCAAATTTCTTCATCATTAACGGCGCTTTTAATGCTTCAGCGAGAAGCGGTCCGGACTATTTAGATGAGAAGGAATATTTAGTAGAGATGAATCGGGAAGTGCCGGGAATTTTTGCAAAGTTGGACGGCTGGGCTTCTCATCCTTACCCTCAACCCGATTTTAAAGGTGAGTTAGATACCGATGGTAGAGACGGTATTAGGGCCTACAGCTGGGAAATGGATTTGCTGAAAAATTTGTTTGGAATTGAAAACTTGCCGGTTTTTATTACCGAGACTGGATGGGCTCACGAAGAAGGTGAAAAAACCCAACCTTCATATTTAAAAGCTGAAAACGTTGCGGAGCTTTTAAAGAAAGCCTACGAAGAGGTTTGGCTTCCCGATAAAAGAGTGGTCGCCGTTACTCCATTTATCCTGAAAATGAAGGAAGCAGATAATTTTAGTTGGCTAGATAACTCTGGTAATCCTTACCCACAGTTTGAGGTTGTAAAAGAAATGGATAAACTACCCGGTTTTCCTGACCGAATCTAAAAAATTGAAAAAACAATTTTTCTTTGTTAAAATACTCTTCGCTATCGGCACAAAAGCGGGCGAATGGCGGAATAACACGCTTCGTATTTTCGTCCAAGGACTCAGATACTCTCGCGTGTTGGGCCACAAATAAGGGCGAATGGCGGAATGGCAGACGCACAGGACTTAAAATCCTGAGACCGATTGGTCGTGGGAGTTCGACTCTCCCTTCGCCCACCATCTTTGCGGTGGTAGTTCAGTGGTAGAACGTCTCGTTGCCAACGAGAAGGTCGGGGGTTCAAATCCCCTCCACCGCTCCAAAATCTTTTATAATGCCCAAAAAAATATTAATAACCTCCTTAATTTCCTTAATAACTTTAATAGCATTGCTCTTATATTACCTTCTGAGGTCGGAAACTACCGTCACTAATCAAAAATCAAAGGTTTTAGTTGGTAAGAGAGAATTTTTAGTAGAAGTTGCCAAGACAACCGCAGAGAAGGAAAGAGGGTTAATCGGGAAAGAGTATTTAGGCGAGAACCAGGGAATGCTTTTTATTTATAAACAACCTCAACAGGTTACCTTCTGGATGAAAGATATGTTAATTCCTATAGACATTATTTGGATTGAAAATAGGCGTATAATCGGCTTCCAGGAAAACTTACTTCCTGATAATGGAGAAAAGCTCTATTACTCACCAGGAAAAATTGACTATGTCTTAGAAATAAAAGCAGGCGAAATCACTAAAAGAAGGATTAAAGTAGGGGAGAAGATATTTGAACAGTAACAACCAAGCAAGTTTGACCCCGCTTAGCGGGGTTTGACAATATCTAGTAGTTTGATCTATTATTAAACACAAGATGTCCCGTATTCTGTCCAGCTCCCTGATTTTTTTTGGATGGTTTCTTGTTTCAGTTCTTTTGATATTAGCCAGTTTTTTACTAGTGCTTACTAAAACCTTTGATAAGAAAATTATCGATTCTCCAGCCAAACAGACGGGGGAAAATATTACGTACACTACTTATCTAACTTCTCCACCGGCGCTGAATACTTTTTCAGCAAATTTTGAAAAAAACGATGCGCGCACTTTGTTAATAGAAAAATTTTTGAAGGAAAACAACTCGCCAATGAAAGGATTGGGACAATTCTTTGTAGAGACAGCTGATAGATTTGGGCTCGATTGGAGATTGTTGCCGGGAATTGCTAAAAAGGAATCGAATTTAGGTAAGGTTTTACCTAAAAGATCTTTTAACGCTTTTGGTTGGGCAATCTATGCCGGAAAGGATAGTGGTGCTGTTTTTTCTAGTTGGGAAAGCGCTGTTTGGGAAGTTGCAAAAGGGTTGAAAACAGATTATATAGATAAGGGTTTAACCACTCCAGATCTAATAATGAGAAGATATACACCACAAAGTAAGGGGAGTTGGGCCCAAGATGTAAACGCGGCGATGGATGATATTGATAGATAGCTGGGTCTTAGAAACTAATTAACAACTTCTGCTCCTTAGCAGAAGTTTCTTTTTATGAATTTAAAAACCACAGTTGCCTTAAATTTGGGCAAATTTATAATTTTCTTAATTAAGGCTTTTGGAGGTGGCGCTACAAGCGCACCAGGACTTTTGGCCGAAATAATCGATCCCCAAATTTTAACTAAATTATCAACTAACTTGGAGGCTGGGGCGATTTTAATAACCGGAACTAACGGTAAAACAACTACTTCCCGGATCTTAAGTTCGATCTTGCAAACTGCCAATTTGCAAATTGTGCATAACCGATCTGGATCAAATTTAACCAGAGGATTGATAACCCAATTAATAAAAGCCGCTACGAGTAGCGGTAAGATAAAAGAAGACCTAGCTTTATTCGAAGTTGATGAAGCGACTTTACCGAAGGTTGTAGCCGCGATTCACCCAAGGGTAATTGTAATCAATAATCTATTTCGAGATCAACTTGATCGGTATGGTGAGGTTGATATTATTCGTAAGAAATGGTTAGATGCTTTGCGCTTTTTAGGACCTGAAACAACTTTAATTTTGAATAGTGACGATCCTTTGGTAGCAAGTCTAGCGAAAAACACAAAAACTAATATTTTATTTTTTGGCTTAAGAGATAAGAAAAATATTCTCAAAAAAGCTCCTCACGCGGTTGATGCCCTTCTTTGCCCAGAATGTAGCAGCGAACTTAAATTTGATTATTTTTATATCTCTCATATGGGTAAGTTTTTTTGCCCCAACTGTAAATTTTCCCAACCGCGAGCCCAAATTTCCGCGAATTTTATAAAGCTTTTTGGTCCTGACAGTACAAACACCCGCATTTTTGTTGAGGAAAATGGTTTTGAAATTAATCTAAAATTGGGAGGTTTGTATAATATTTACAATACGCTCGCTGCAGTTTCCGCCGCGGTCTGTTTAGGTTTAAGCCTACCTCAAATTAAAGAAGGCCTAAACAAATTCGAAGTCGCTTTTGGTCGTTTAGAGAAAATAAAAATAGAGGATAAATATATAACTAGCGCTTTGGTAAAAAATCCCGTGGGTTTTAACGAAACCCTAAGACTGTTATTTTCGGATAAAAAGGAAAAAAATCTTCTTATTATTATTAATGATTTAATCGCGGATGGAAGAGATGTTTCTTGGCTTTGGGATGTTGATTTCGAAACCCTAAAAGATTTTGAAAATACAATTACGGTTTCGGGAACAAGATACTTAGATATGAAACTAAGACTTAAATACTCCCAAATTACAAATGTAGCTTCGTATCAAAATTTAGAGGAAGCCTTTCAAGAAGCGGTTGGAAAGACTAAAAAGGAAGAGACTCTTTACGTACTTCCAACCTATACTGCGATGCTAAAATTAAGAGAGATATTAGCCAAAAAAGGACTAGCTAAAAGATTTTGGGAGGATTAATAGAATAAGTGAAACTTGTGATCGGTTATCTTTATTCGAAATTAATGAACACCTATGGCGATAGAGGTAACATTATTACAATTGCGCAACGTTGTGCTTGGCGTTCCATTGATGTAGACGTAAAAGAGATTGGTTTAAAAGAACCAATTAGGAGCGATATCGACCTTTATTTCTTTGGTGGTGGTCAAGATCAATCACAAATTATTTGCTCAAAAGATTTAATTTCCACCAAAAAGGCGGCTTTAGTAGAAGCTGCTCAAAGTAACATTACTATGCTATTAATTTGTGGCGGTTACCAATTATTTGGTCATTATTACCGACCAAAAAGCGGCGAAGATATTGAAGGAGCGGGAATTTTAGATGCTTTCACTATTGCCGGTGAAGCGAGAATGATCGGCAATATTGTAATTGAATTAAACAAACAATTAATTAATAATAACCCGACAACTTTAGTGGGATTTGAAAATCATAGTGGAAAAACATTTTTAGGTAAAAAAACGGAGTCCCTAGGAAGAGTTATTCGCGGTAGTGGTAATAATGGAGAGGATCGAACCGAAGGTGCCTACTATAAAAATGTCTTTGGTTGTTATTTGCACGGACCTCTTTTGCCAAAAAACCCTTTGTTTGCTGATTTTTTAATTGAGAAAGCTCTAAGTAGAAAAAATAAATATTTTTCCTTAAAAGAACTAGATAATTCGCTGGAACTAGAGACTCACAATTTCGTAAAAAATAATTTGTAGCCACTTGAATTAATACTAATTATAATTAATAATTTATCTTTCCTGCCGGAAAGGTAAATCTGGGTAGATTTCACTCTATTATTTTTCTTGGGTTACTTTTATCCCAAATAAATCCGGTTATATCTTTTGATAAGTTAACCGCGCTACCAATAACTCAAAGCAATTTTACTGACCAAGAGCAAACAAAGATAGAAGAAACAATTTTTAACACCCGGTCTTCTTTAATCTCCCCAAAAAATTTCGAGCCACCGGTTCAAATCGAAATACCAAAAATATCGCTTAACTCAAATGTAATTCAAGTTGGTGGTAGTCCTGGCAATTGGCCAGTACCAGAGAAACTACCGGCTACGGCTACAGCCGAAAGTGCTGTTGGTGGAAAAAACAATATTACGGTTTGGGGTCATCGTAATACAATTTTTTTAAAATTAGGAGGGTTAGAAGTTGGGGATAAAATCATTACTACTACTCAAGACAAAATTAAGGAATATAAAATTGAGGAAATTTTAATTATAATTCCAAATAGTAACGACGGGGCTTTTATGGAAGAAACACCCGATCAACGCTTAACTTTAATCACCTGCGACCCCATCGGTTCTACAACCAGACGGCTCATTATCACCGCCCGTCCTTGAATTCAATTACCCTTTTTGTTAAAATAATTGCTGTTTAGGGCATGTGGCGGAATGGTATACGCGTACGGCTTAGGACCGTATTCCTTCGCGGATTGGGGGTTCGAGTCCCTCCATGCCCACCAGAATCTTCGTAAAGCTTCTTGAAAACAGTTCCTTATCCAGTTTATAATTAAACTACCTGCAATGAATTTTTTCACAAAGTTATTAAACAGGTTTGGTCTAAAAATCACTGTTAAAACCTATCTTTTTACACTGCTTTTAATTCTATATTTACTCGCCCTAATTTACACCAAGTTCGAAACTGTTTGGTTCCAAACATTTTTGGCGGTAGTGACGACGGTCGTTTTGGATTTAGCTTTAAATTGGTACCGAAAGAGAAGTTTCTTTCTGCCTGACAGCGCGATAATTTCTGCTTTTATAATTAGTATGGTACTGGCATCTTCTCAACTTTGGTACGTTCCTATCCTTGCCGCTTTCTACGCAATTTTTTCGAAGCATTTTGTCAAAATAAAAAATAGACATATTTTCAATCCCGCAAATTTAGCAATTTTTATCAGTATTTATCTTTTCGGAACTTACGATGAATGGTGGGGAGCCTCTAATATTTACATTATTATTTTAGGTGGGCTTTTTGTTATGGGGAAACTACGAAGAATTTATTTACCAGTCACTTTTTTACTTACTTTTCTACTGCTACTTTTTATTTCGATACCAACCGATTTTTTAACTTCAGCTGTTTCTAATTATGCCCTTTTCTTTTTTGCTTTTATAATGCTTCCAGAACCGCAAACTTCACCTCTAAAAACTCAAAGTAGAATAATTTTTGCTATTATGACAGCCTCCCTTGCCTTTATTTTTTACTCTTTAGGGATAAGATCATATTTTGTTACGGCCCTTCTCTTAGCTAATGGTTTTGTGCCTTTAATGAATTACTTCACAAATAATACAGAGGCTGATGAAAATTAAATTTTTAGGTACAAGTGCTGGTTGGCCTCTTCCTCGTCTAGGCTGTAATTGCCACATATGTATTTCAAAAGATCCTAAAGACATTCGAAGCCGCACCCAAATCTTAATAAATGATTATTTATTGCTTGACGCTGGTTTTGATACTTATACTCACTTAAAAAATAATATCAGAGCAAATAAATTAAAGGCGGTTGCTATCTCTCACGAACATCCTGATCACACTGCTGGGTTATGGGATTTAAGTAAAATTTATAATCGGGAGGAAAAATTAAAACTTATTATCGCCGCAAATACATATAGAAAAATTAGAAAAATATATTTAATTACTGCCTTTGAGGCTTTAGCGGAAATGGAAACTGATTCTTTTAAAACGTTGGGCAACCCGGTCATGATTGAAGGCTTAAAGGTTCAACTTTTACCGGTAAATCATACTAATTCTTCGTACGGAATATTAGTAACCGAAGACAAAAAGAGTCTTTTTTACGCACCTGATTTTTTAAGTCTCCCAAAAGAAACTACAGCAAAAGTAAAAGGAATCGACCTTATTTTGATGGATGGTTCTGACAAAAAATCTACTTTAAATCATCAATCAATAGATCAGGGTATTATCCTAGGAAAGAAGCTAGCAGCAAAAAATATTTATTTTGTTCATATCGGTCACAACACTTTTCCTCACAAGGAATTTGAAAGTTACGTCTTAAAAAAAGGCGGAAACAATTTTTATGTTCCTTTTGATGGCTTAGAAATAACCCTTTCTTGACTTGACAACTTACCATTTTTTCTATAAGATATGTTGAGATAAGATATGTTGAGATGTTAAAAAAATTTAGCAGATCGTTTATTTCATTTTTTTTAATTGTATTTATACTTTCTCTTGGTAGTGGGGTAAGTGCTGGTTTTGTTATTCCCGAACCGCCAAAACCACCCGTACCACCCACACCGCCGCAAAGACCACAGCTACCGGCTATAGAAAAAATTGCTTTCGTTCACTTTCCAAGACCGTTTTCACCCAATGCGCGTACTTCAACTTGTCCAAATCCGGATACTTGTCCAGATTATAAGTACACTGGCTATCATTGGAATTCTACTAGCCCGGCGGTAAATTACGTTTTAGATACTTCAAACCCAAACGGTTTAAACGCAACTACTTTACAAGCAGCAGTTGTAGCTGGTTTTAGTGCCTGGACAAACGCTAACAATAAAGTAACTTTCACCCAAGTCGCTGGTGAAGTTCCTGCAGATCCGGGTTTAACAGTGGATGGAAAAAACAGCGTAAGTTGGCGCTCTATCAGTTCTGAATATCCAGGAGCAATCGGTGTTACTCTTGTCTGGCATTATATTGGTAGTAAAATTATTTTAGAAGCTGATACTTTAATGAATTCAGATTTTCCTTGGTCGATAAATCCTGAAGGAGCTATTTTTACTGGTTCCTATGATGTTCAAAATATCGCCACTCACGAATTTGGACATTGGTTAATGTTGGGAGATTTGTATAAATCACGGGATAGGGAATTAACAATGTACGGTTATGGCTCTAAAGGCGAAACCAAGAAGGATAGTTTAGGTTACGGTGATAAATTAGGAATCCAAAGGATTTATCCGTAGTTTCTGTTTAATAAATTAAACTTCAAAGAGGAGTTCACGAAAGGTGGGCTTTTTATTTTGCAGAAAAGTAAATTAAGATGAGGAAATGAAAAAAGTTCTGGTGTTTGGAACGTTCGATAATCTCCATAAAGGCCATTTAGATTTTTTTAAGCAGGCTAAATCTTTCGGTGATTATTTGGTAGTTGTCGTGGCGAGGGATAAAAATGCACTTGCTGCTAAAAAATATTTACCGCTTCAAAATGAGAGATTACGATTAAAAAAAGTAAAATCGGTAAAATTAGTCAATAAGGCTATTTTAGGCTCACCAACTATGAATTATCACCAAACTTTAAGAAGGCAGAAACCAGTGGTTTTATGCCTTGGCTATGATCAAAAACCATCAATAAGAGAACTAAAAAAAGATTTAAAAGATCATAATATTACGGGGATAAAAATAATAAGGCTAAAACCTTATAAACCCAAGCTTTATAAATCCTCAATTGTTAGAAAAAAATATGATTCAAATTAATAACGTTTATAAAAATTACAACACTAAAAAAACAAAAATTGAAGTTCTCAAAAATGTCAACCTTAAAATAAAAGAGGGAGAATTTATCTCTATTCTGGGACCCTCGGGCAGTGGGAAATCAACGCTACTTAATCTAATCGGAGGTTTAGATCTTCCAAATAGTGGTTCGGTCTTAGTTGATAAACTAGAAATAACGAAACTTAATGACAAAAGGTTGGCAAACTTTCGAAATCGAACTGTGGGTTTTGTCTTTCAATTTTTTAATCTCCTACCAAGATCAAGTGCTTTAGAAAACTGTATATTACCATTAATTTACAGTCCAACACCGGTTACAGACAAAAAAGCGAGAGCCCAAAATGTCTTGAAATTAGTTGGTTTAGAAAAAAGATTTAATCACAAGCCAAGCGAACTTTCTGGGGGAGAACAACAAAGAGTCGCGATTGCTAGAGCCATAGTGACCGATCCAAAAATTATTTTGGCGGATGAACCAACTGGAAATCTGGATTCAAAAACTGGTGAAGAAATTATGGAGATTTTTCTCGATTTAAATAAGAGGGGTAAAACAATAATAATGGTTACCCACGAAGAAACATTAGCCAAGAAAACCCATAAAATCGTAAAAATAAAGGACGGACAAATTTTATGAGGTTATTTTTTGAAAATATAAAAATTGCGGGTTACGCTCTTTTAAGCAACAAAATAAGATCTATCCTGACTACACTAGGAATAATTATTGGGGTATTAACTATTAGTTTATTACTTTCGATTGCGCAAGGGGTAAGAAAAGGTATAACTACCCAGATTGAAGATTTGGGAAGTAATTTAGTGGCGGTAGTACCGGGAAAAATTTCCGGCAGTAGTGGCTTTAACCCTGCTTCCTCATTTGGTGTAAGTACCTTAACCGAAGATGATTTTAATACTATTAAAACCAACCTAAAAGAAATTAAAAATCTTTCTATGGGTATGTTGGTTACTGGTACTGTCAAACTTGAAGAAAAAATTTCTTCCTCTTCTTCAATTTTTGCAGGAACCGCGGAAATTATTAATGTCTTAAACGGTGAAGTAGCGGTGGGTAGGTTTTTTAATCAAGAAGATTTGGAAAGAAACGAAAAAGTGGTTGTTTTAGGTTCAGAAACCAAAGAGAAATTATTTGGAGTAAGTCAGGCAGTGGGAGAGGAAATAGAACTTAGAGGAACAAAATTTAAAGTTATTGGCGTTTTAAAACAAAAACAAACCGCTCCTTCTTTTTTAGGAGCAACTTTTGATGATCTTGTAATGATGCCGATTACTACTGGTTGGGAGATCACTAAACTAAAGCAGATTTTTAGAATTATGATGCAAGCAAATACCTCTAGCGAGGTTAAAAACGTTAAGGACAAAGTTAATACTTTATTGTTAGCAAATCACAAAGGTGAAGAGGATTTTACTGTGCTAACCCAAGATGATATTTTAGGAATTGTCGGAAGTATTTTAAATATACTGACAGCAATGATTTCGGCAATTGCGGCTATTTCCCTTTTGGTTGCAGGTATAGGAATAATGAATATTATGATTATTTCTATTACGGAAAGAACAAAAGAAATTGGGATTAGAAAAGCGCTCGGAGCTACAAAAACCGATATTCTTTCTCAGTTTCTAACTGAAAGTGTAATATTAAGTTCCATTGGCGGCATATTTGGAATTTCAATCTCATTTCTGATTTCTCAATTAATAAGTAACTATAGTCAACTACCAATTTATCTAACAAGTAAGATAATTCTCTTGTCTTTAGGCTTTTCGATTGTAGTGGGAATAATTTTTGGTATTGCACCAGCAATAAAAGCGGCTAACAAACAGACCGTCGAAGCACTGCGTTACGAATAGCTGTTTTCTCCGTTTTTTGTTAGAATTAAAAAAAGCATTAAGCATCTTAAATGGGAAAATCTTTCGCGGCTTCAATTGTTTTAATATTTCTCGGAACAATTTTCTTCCTTAATAATTTCGGTATCTTACCTTGGGATATTTGGGAAGGCCTGTGGAAATTTTGGCCGGTTATTTTAATATTAGTTGGGTTAGAGTTTGTTTTGGGAAGGCAAATTTCTTGGAAACTACTCTTAATTGTAATTTTTTTAGTATTTGGATTACCCTCCCTACTATCGACCAATCCTTTTTCTAAAGATTTCACAAAACGCGAGGTTTTACCAATTGAAGAGAAATTGGGAACCCTAATTGCCGGAAAGGTCGACATTGACCTGGGAGTTACTAATTTAAATATTGTGCCCTTAGCTTCTCAAAGTGCGCAGATTGTTAAAGGTGAGGCGATTTATCCAAAAGCTATTGGTCGCCTAGAAAAAGAGTTTAAAACCGAGGATGGCAGAGGAATTTTAAAAATTAAAGGCTCATTTAACTCAAACGTACCTTTAGTGAAAGGAACTGCGCTTCTTAACTTAAATTTAACGATGGCTGTTCCTTTTGAAATGGATATAAAATTAGGAGCCGGTTTATCTAATTTTGATTTAAGCAACCTCCAAATAACTAAATTTGAAATTGACAGTGGAGTTTCTAATATCAATATAAAATTTCCCGAAAAAGGGGTAATTTCGGTAATCATTAGTGGGGGCGCAGCCAACATTACAATTGAGATACCAACTAGCTTAGCGGCTAAAATCAGCACACAAGATAGCCTAAAATCCTTAAACATAAACGAGGAGAGGTTCAAAAAAAAGAACGGGGCGTATATTTCTGAAAATTTTGATAAGGCAACGGATAAATTAGAATTGGAATTAAAAACCGCGGTTGCTTCGGTCACTATAAAATAGTTAATTAATATAAGAGGTGTCTTGACAAAGTTTTACTTGCTTGGTAAAATTAATTTAATGAGTAACTTTTTCTCCTCAAAAATGATCGTAATAAAAACCCTAATTAAGGGTTTTGGACTTACGCGGGGGTGAAAAAAGTTAAATTTTTACTTAAAGAAGACCCCCCGAAAGGGGGCTTTTTTGTGGGGGGAGTCTAGAAACACAGCCAAGCTTTTTCAGTAGCTTCCCCCATTAAGTTCCAAAAGGTAAGAGTAGGTTCAATTCCTACATGGAACATCAAGACAAAATTAACTAAAGGTGATCCTAACGAACGGCGGTGAGAAAGGAGAGAAGCTAAACAAATGTCGAAAGATCTGGACAGTTTAAGTTTAACTGAAATTCAAAGACTTCTTGAACTTATTGTTACAGAAGAAGAAAGGTTAGAACATCGTCTGAATTGTCCTCAAAGAGATGCTACTAAAGACTTTACTCGTATGCGACGATTAGCAACTCTTAGGCAGATAGTTATTCCTCGTTATCGAGAAGAGCGAAATAAGCGGTTCGAACGACTGCGTTCCCAATTCACCAGAGCTCGTGATTTTTAGCGAGCTCTTTTTTCTTGCAAACGAGTTTCCTTTTAAGTATAATTTGTTTCGATGGAATTAATACCAATGGTGATCAAAAAAGATGCTAAGGGAGAGCGGGCTTACGATATTTACTCGCGCCTTTTGGAAGAACGAATCATTTTTATCGGTGGCCCAATTACTGATGAAACTACAAACGTCGTAATTGCCGAGCTTCTCTATTTAGAAAACGAATCAGCCGATAAAGATATAAGTATTTATATAAACTCTCCCGGAGGTCAGGTTCATTCAACCTTAGCAATTTATGATACGATGAGGTTTATAAAACCAGAAATCCAAACTGTCTGTATCGGTATGGCCGCTTCAGGTGCAGCAATTCTTTTAGCGGGTGGAACTGCCGGAAAAAGATTTGCTCTTCCTAATTCAAAAATTATGATTCACCAACCAATGAGCGAGATAAGTGGACCAGCAACTGATATTAAAATTCACACTGATGAGATCCTCAAGTTAAAGAAGAAAATCAACAAAATCTTAGCGGAACACACCTCTCAATCTTTATCAAAAATTGAAAAAGATACTGACCGTGACTTTTTTATGACCTCACCCGAAGCTAAGGAATATGGTATAATTGATGAGGTAATCGAGAACAAGAAAACTAAGGTTAGACGTCTGGTTTCTGTTAAACTTCCTAACACGACTATCAGCAACAGAAGTATTAGAATATCACGCTAGTTTTTAGGACGGTTAGCTCAGTTGGTCTAGAGCGTTGGCATGACACGCCAGAGGCCGCAGGTTCAAGTCCTGCACCGTCCACCATTAATTAATGAGCGAAGAATACATTGACCTAGAAAGCGCCAAAGGTCACACGAAAATTTACATCTCCACTGGCAAAATTATTCTAAATAATTTACTTGGGGGTTTGGCTTGGGGAGTGGGAACTGTTTTAGGAGCAACTGTAATCGTCACCACCCTCTTTTTTATCCTCGGGCAATTAGGAGCAGTCCCTTTTATCGGCAGGTTTGTTGCTGATATTATTGAAATTGTCAACAAACGTCAAGAAATATTCCCATGATTAATCCTAAAAAAAATAAAGTTGATCACCGCCAAATAGGTCAGGAATTAGACCTTTTCTCTTTTCACGAAGAAGCCCCGGGAACGGTTTTTTGGCATCCAAAAGGATGGTTAATCTACCGAATTTTAGTAGATTTTATTAGAGAAAAGACAGCCAAAGAAGATTATCAAGAAATTTCAACCCCAGTGATGGCTAAAAGTAAA
>Ga0209542_10007165_pt1 | contig 21341 bp, 25 predicted proteins | sample RifCSPhighO2_01_FD_184028 | JGI IMG/M metagenome (GOLD analysis project Ga0209542, IMG submission 184028) | Soil microbial communities from Rifle, Colorado - Rifle CSP2_plank highO2_0.1 (SPAdes) (version 2) | ecosystem: Environmental > Terrestrial > Deep subsurface > Rock core/Sediment ... | reverse complement strand
TCAAGAACTCGGAGGAAAAACTCCCGCAGAAATAGCAGAGATAATTCTGCCATTGAAAAGAAATAAGTTGTTGAACTTAATCAGATTTGTCGGAGACAATCGTATCACTATAATTTGACAGTGTCCTTCAAGAGCAATAAACTATGCAAGAAAAAACAAGGGAGCGATAGAACCTGTCCTTACACAAGCCCTGCAAACAATCTACCCCGAACGTGCTATCACAACACCTTATCTCCCGCCAGTCGCAAGAACAGCAAGACTCAGCGCCTAGCAACAATAATATAAACCGCGCCAAACAATTTCCTTTCGGCTTTAACAATCTTCAACCCCGCATTTCTAACTAAAGCCTCGTGTTCTCTAAGCAGAGAGCACCCTAACTTCTCATAATGCTTTTTTTCCCAGCGTTCTTGTAACCCGCGCACCCATCTCTGATTACTAACGCCATGTTCGAGCAATAAAATTATCCCATTATCCTTGCAAACGCGTCGCATTTCTCTCAAAACCTTTATCGGATTAGAATAAGTGCATAATCCGAGTGTATCTACAACACTATCAAACCGCTTATTTCCAAAAGGCAAACACTGCGCATCTCCTTGAATAAAAGCAACATTCATGCGCAATGCACGCGCTTTCTTTCGAGCCTTCTTAAGCATCTCCCTGCTCGCATCAATACCCATAATATCCGCATTTGAAGGATAATATTTCAGGCTCTTTCCTGTCCCGATTCCCACTTCCAATACATTCCCGCGCGCCAAAGATAAAAGCCGTCTCCGATATCTCCAAACAAACAATTCAAATATCCCTTCAAAAAAGTCATAGTATCGTGCAAAAGCATCATATTTTTCCCTGATTTCTTCTTTAGAAAATACCTTATTCATAAAAAGTTCTAACCGAGCAGGCTACTTAATCATTTACATGATATTGTATTGTTGTATTACAGAGAATTAGAGTAATTAAGTTGCAAGATTAAAAACATTCTTGTTTTGTAAGAAAATTGTTCTAAGGGTCTAATCTTATATGCCTGTTAATTTTTTGGCGCAGTGCCTTCGGCACTAGAACTGGAACCGGATACCGAAACAACATAACCACACCCGTCGCCGCCACTGGAATCGAAGCAGGCAAGCAGCCTGCCGTCGACCAAGTCCCCGCTCCCGCCCAACGCAGAGAGGCCTTGAATAGGTTTATTAGTAGTATTGACGACAATCCGAGAATATGGATTAAAGAAGAATTTCTCAGCAACTTGGTCTAATTTTTCTGCGCCTTCAACATCGTGATTAGCAATAAATGCGCCATCATAAGCCAAAGTTCCTTTATCATGGTTTTCGGCTTTGATAGTATTCAAGGGAGCAAAAGCCACCTTCCTGTCTTGGCTAAATCTTACTCCTCTTTCTGTTGAGCCTTTGCTTAATAGGTCTTCCAATTCTTCTGTAGTGTAAACCTTAACTAAACCTTGCCCGTTTTCATCAAATACAGTATACAATCCTGGACTTCTAATGCTCATTGGAGTCCAGATATTTACGTTTGGAACCCATAGAACACCCTCCTTCATTATAGTGCCTTTTACAAATTGTGCTTCTGGACTATCTTGAACATTTTGGTTAGTAGAGTTATAGACTTCATCAAGCATGAAAGCGGTTTGTTTGCCAGTTGGTAATCTCTGCCCATTATCAAGAGCTTCTCTTACAGCTGCATTGTAACTTTTTGGTCCAAATGCAGGAAAGCCGAAAGCTCTTTCTTCGTCTCCTATTGGAACATAGAAATTAGCTTCCAAAGCCCAAGCTGGTCTTTTTATTCTTTCTATTCGTGAACTTCTTATAACTTGGGTCATACTTTTTCTATGAATAAATGGTATTTAAACTTTTCTATTTTGTTACTACTTTATAATTTATTCTTTACTCAGCTTAATCAAACTCAACCATTTATTTACGCCTAAATCTAAAAGAATTATTGCGAGACGAACACTACGAATTAGAAATTCTCCCCGTCAAAGATGCGGGTGAAGACATCAATGTCATGCCATTCTTATAATCCAAATCACCCAAATCTTTAAAACACCTCATTTCCAATCCATAAAATGACAGTCGAAAAATCCCTAGTTGTAATAAAGCCAGACGCGGTGGCGCGCTCACTCGTAGGCGAAATTATCTCGCGTTTTGAAAAAACAGGTTTAAAAATAGTAGCGATGAAAATGATTTGGGTAGACGATAAATTCGCCAAAGAACATTATAAGCTCGATGAAACTTGGGCTAAAAACGTCTACGACAAAACCAAAAAAACACGTGAAGCCGAAGGTCACATCTTTCCCCACAAAGACCATATGGAATACGGTAGAATGATTCAGGGATGGAACGCCACATTCCTGCAGGAGAGTCCTGTGATTGCCATAGTAATTGAAGGTCCTCACGCGGTAGAAATCATAAGAAAAATGATTGGTAGTACCGAACCGCGTCAAGCCAGTCCAGGCACAATCAGGGGCGATTATGCTATGATAGAATCCTACGCTCTTGCAAACGATAAAAACAGAGTATTAAGAAACCTTGCCCACGCCTCAGACTCAGTAGAAACCGCACAACGCGAGATTAAGCTCTGGTTCACAGCCAAGGAATTGCATTCTTACAAAAAAGACCTTGACAAACACCTATAACCTCCAACCTGAAATAAAAAGAAGGAAATTTCTTGGGACGCTTGAAACCGAACTAGATTCGTGCATATCGGCAATGAACCGACCTGCACTGCCACCAAGACAACATGGGGCAGATAGAGGAGAAGACGTTCAAAAAAGAATATACTGCCTAAGGGGGCACGTTCAAGACTTAGCGCGCGCAAAAGGCACAGTAATTCCACCCAATGACTACTGTGAGCCGTGGAAGGTGCGAAAAGAAGACGCGCAGATATTCTATGAAATTTATGCTGTTGCCCGAATGCTTGCAATACCCGCAGAAGAAATAAAACTTACTGGAGATTATCGCGCAGTCCAAAGTCTTGTGGCGGATATAATGGTCCATATCAAATACCAACTGCTTGACCTAGAAGCGAGCGGACGCGAAGCAAAGCTTAGAACAGCAGGCAAGTTAATTTGCTAAGCCAAATAATTAACGTTTAAAAACCCTGCAATTATAGTTTCTATGCGCCCTCATAGTTTATCGGATAGAAAGATATAAATAACGAAGCTCGTAAAATAAGGAATGAGATTAGTTCTTACAAAAAAATCTCGAGAAGATTTATTTTTATTATTGAAAGATAAATATAGTGTTCAGACATTCAAGGGGCTTGCAAGTAAAATGCAAATCCCAAATAAAACCTTACAAACTTGGAGGTTAGGCGAACGTTCTATCCCGAGCGAAATTATTCCAGCCTGCGTAAACAACCTAACAGTTCTAGAAAGAAAACCAGATAATTGGGGGATGATAAAAGGAGGGCTAATCGGCGGAAAAAGAAGCGTGGAAAACGCAAAGAGACAATTAGGAGAGGAGGGATATCGAAAGATGAAAAAAGTTATTGGAAAAAAAGCAATAAATACGCTTAGAGAAAGATATGGCACGAGTTTAGCAAGAAAAGCGATAGAGGGAAGAATGAAAAAGAGAGAGAGAGAGAAAGCAAGGAATTAGAAAGAATCAACGAAGATTATTTTACAAACAAAGAAGTAGAATTGAAAACAGACAACGTTATTTTTAGTAGAAACGATAAATCAAAAGAAATTCGGCTACCAGAAAGAATGTCTCTAGAACTAGCAGAAGAGATAGGGGTACATCTAGGAGACGGATGCCTTTCAAAAAATAAAAATTATTTTTCTGTAAAGACCAATAAGAAAGAAGAAGGGCATGTGACTGAATTTCTTTTTCCTCTTTACAAAAAACTTTACAACCTTAATCTGAAATTAATGCGCCTGCCGAGCGTTTCTGGATTTGAAATTTACTCAAAAGCTGTATGTGAATTCAAAAATAAAGTGCTGGACATCCCATACGGAGAAAAAATCCATAAAATTGAAATACCGCATCAGGTGTTAGATAGCAGAAATAAAGAAATTTATCGGGCCTGCATAAGGGGCCTATTTGATACGGATGGTCATCTTGCGATAATCAAATCAAAAAAAAATTATCCGACAATTTCTATAACAATAAAATCTGAAAAATTAATCGCGCAAGTTAAAGATATGTTAACAAAACTTGGCTTTATCGTATATGCGGGAAAATGGGTAATAAATATTAACGGAAAATTTATGATAGAAAAATGGCGACAAGAAATAGGATCCAATAATCCCAAAAATAAATTAAAACTGAGGCAGGCATTAAATCTAAAAACCCTCCAAAGTTCAAACAAGTAAGCTCGTATCGTCTAGCCTGGATAGGACGCAACCTTGCGGTCAAGGTGGCAAAAAGGTTGTAACCTCGGTTCAAATCCGAGTACGAGCATATAGTTCAATTCCTCGTGGGGGCATCTTTAACGGTGAAATCCAAGCCGCTCAAATTCTACCGCCATTTGATAGAAAAACATGGCTGCGTTTCCCCACACCACAAACAGCCAGAACGGCACGCCAGCCACATTTGAAATCGCATATGTCCAAACTCCGTATCGTATTGCCACAATTTCTGAAAAAGTTCCAAACAGCGCGCCGAAAATAAAAACAAAAATAACAAGTGGCGAACGCCACTTTAACATTCCAAAAACCATAACAATAACTAACAAACCAACTGCCAACCAAACGCTTCTGTAGAAAAGAATAGTTAAAATTAAAGTAAGAATAGCAAAAACCAAATTAAATAGAATATTCAACCACTCCTTTCTTAACCTTGCTGCGCGAAATGCCATGGCTATATTACAAAAGAGAACTATTAATATTTAATCTTTCTATATGAGATTATAAACAATATCAGGGGGATGAATATAAACAGGAGGAGAACAGCTATATCGCTGAGAACACTTGTTAATGCTACGCCCTTTAACATAACCTCTCTTAATGCGTGCGTTGAAAATGTTAATGGGCTTAAATATGAAACATATTTCATGTAAACAGGTAGAAAATCTCCCGGATAAAAAGTCCGAGAAACTAAAAAGAACGGAACAATAACCATTGGAATGACTAAAAGTCCCTGTTGAATTGTCTTAATTCGAGATGAAATAAACAAACCGAATGAAATCGCAGAACAGGCAACTAAAAAAAGTATAGTAAACGTAGCAAAAAAAGATCCGTTTATTCTCATGTTATAGAAAGCTACTGCAAGAAAAAGCGTGAAAATCATTTCTATAAAACCAAAAACTAAGAAAATAAGAAACTTTCCCATAAATATTATTGCACCAGAAGAAGGGGTTGTAGAAAGTCTGTAAAGAGTGTTATTCTCTTTTTCTTTTATTATATTGATAGTTGGAGCAGTAAGAGCAATAAAGAATATAATAAAAGACAATATTCCGGGACCCAAACTATCAAAATAAGTGATTTCCCCATGTATCGCCTTCTCTTTTATTAAAATAGGTTCAGCTAAGAAAGCACCCTTCAATCTTGATAAATCAAGATTAACATCACGAGATAGTGCTTCTGCGTTATAAAACTGGTCTTTCATAGTATTAAGTTTGTCTCGTATGATTTCTGTTGTAGAGCTAAGATTGCCCGATAGAGAAGCGCCGTTTAATTCGCTAATAGAACCAATAATACTGACCTTTATAGAAGAAAAGGAAGATTGTATGCCCTGTAACCCTCCTATAAGACCATCTCTTTGAGTATTGTTAGAGGTCTCTAATAACTGCAGCGATAAAACAATCGTTGAGATTGAACGTTCTGCGTTACTAAAAAAATCAAGTTGGGTGTTGAATCCCGCTTTAATATTATTAAGAGTTTTATTTACCCGTTTAGTGTAATCTTCCTTGCTTCTTTCACTTTCATTAAAATTATCCTCTAAGGAGGATATCTGAGATTCGATAGTATCAAATATGGATTTTATTTCGTCAACTTTTCGTTTGTTATAATCCTTCTCGGATTCTATATCATTTACAATATCCGAAGTTATATTTTTAAGAGAATTCCTTATAATCTCGCCCTGTGCTCCTGATAAAAAAGCATAAATAATAAAATCAGAACTATCAAAATAAGCTTCTATTGTGGTAGTTTCCGAACTATTAATTCCCCTGCTAAAATTTTTAGGGATGTATATAACTGCCCTTATTTCGCTGCGATTTGCTCTATTTATTTGTTCTTCAAGGGGGGTATTAACAACATCTATTACGTTATAAACATCGGATTCATTTATTCCCTGTATCGCATAATAAGAAAAGGCAGAGTTATCCATGTCCACAATAACTGTTGAAATATTCTCGGGGCTATTTTGAAATGTTGATCCGAATATTAAAATAAATATTATTGGTTCTATAATCGCCAATGCTAAAAATCCCTTATCTTGCAAAAGTTCTTTAGCTTCTTTTTTTATTACCGATAAAAACATCTTATTTTCTCTCCCTGCTTAAAAGATCAAGCATAATCTCATTCAAACCCGGTTTTTTAATAGAAAAGTCAATCACATCTGCCCTATAATTGGCAACGTGTTTTAAAATAGAAATTATTTTTGATAAATCCTGCTCATCAGACAGAGATTTTATTGAAATGGTAGTCTGATGTGAACTTGCATTATATCCTTTTTTCTTAAGAAGCAGGCAAATTTTGCTAATCTCCTTGAAATCAGGCAAGGTAACTTTAATCTCGCTCGGATGTTTCTTTGCGTATTCTTCAACAATCTGTTCTGTCAGCCCGCCCTTCAGTTTTTTCCCATGATGTAAAAATACAATTTCATCACAGAGGTTTTCTGCTTCTTCCAATGCGTGCGTTGTATAAATAATTGTTTTATCTCTCTTAAGACCGTTGAGAAAGTTTAAAGTTACTTCTCTTGTTTCTAAATCTATTCCAACAAGCGCCTCATCAAGCAGTATGATTTCAGGATTTCCCATTAGGGCCATGGCAAGCGAAACCCTCCTTTGATATCCTCCAGATAAATGCCTAACTTTTCTATAAATATCCCCTAACCTCAAGGTGTCTGAAAGAAATCTAATCTTTTTTCTAATCAATTCTGAAGAAAGCCCATATGCGTTGCCAAAGAAATATAGATTGTCATATATGCTCAAATCTTCGTATAAAGACAGGCTTTGCGGAACAATTGCTACTTTCTTCTTTAAGATAGCAGGATATGTCGCTCCAACTCTATTTTGAAGAATAGTAATTTCCCCGCCAGAAGGGCCGAGAAGACCGACAAGCATGCTAATCATGGTGCTCTTGCCCGCTCCGTTCGATCCCAATAAACCAAAAATACTATTTTTTCTTACTTTAAATGAAACATTATCAATGGCGAGAACATCCCCAAATTTTTTGGATATATTCTTAACCACAATAGCGCAATCATCAGTTGCTTCCCCCATTTTAAATTGATAGAATACAATCCTTTATATTATTACCTTTTTCAATAAAGCCCCGCCCTATTCCTCCGCACCTTCGTCCCGCACACCATGTTGAGTGATAAAGAACTGCGCTTCATTGTCTGGCAAGTTAGGCGAATCAATCATCTTGGCAACACGTGAGCCTGCTTTCCCTCGCCGCAGATAGATGCGATACGTAGAGCTATGCGCAACAATATGCCCGCCAATAGGTGTCGTCGGGTCGCCGAACATCATTCCTGGATTCGCCATGACTTGATTCGTCACATACACCGCAATATTATGCTGCTCAGCCAGTCTCATCAGGTCGTGCAAATACTTGTTAAGTTTCTGCTGCCTGTCAGCCAGCTGTCCTCGTCCTGCAAACTCGGCCCTGAAATGAGCCGTCAGCGAATCAATAATAACCAGTTTAATCGGCTCGCCATTCTTAACCATCTCCCCAATCTTTTCAACAAGCAGAATCTGATGGTCTGAATTAAACGCGCGCGCAACTAAAATATTCTTCAGTACGTTTTGCGGATTGGCGCCAACGCCCTCAGCAATTTGTTTGATGCGCTCAGGCCTAAACGTTCCTTCAGTGTCAATAAAAACCGCCTTTCCATTCACTCCCCCCTGCTCAGGAGGCAGCTGCACGTTCACCGCCAAAGTAAAACCCAGCTGCGACTTCCCGCTTCCAAACGCACCATACGCTTCAGTGATGGAACGAGATTCAACACCCTTTCCCCCCAAGAGATCATTAAAATTCCTTGATCCCGTGGTAATATAATTCACGTCCTTGCGTCGCTGCTCAAACTCAATTCCGTCAACAAAGCCAAGCTTCATCATCGAGCGCGCAGCCTGGATTGCCTTGCGCGCCACGCCTTCGCCCACGCCAGCAAGCTCAGACAGTGCAGAAGGACTCATGACTGCCAAACCCATTAAATCGTACACGCCGGCAGCCTCAAGTTTTGCCGCGATGCCCGGACCAATGCCCGGAATGTCTGTAATTTTAGGCTCGCCTTCGGACACAACTGCCGCTTCTTTTTCTTCGGTTTTAGCCACAACCTCGAATAAAGCCAGCGATATATAAACATGTTGCTAATGCAAAACACATGTCGATATAACTAAAAATTATTTCAGAAAGAGCGACACAAGCAGCACTAAATCTACAATACAGAACCCGATGAAAATCGCTTGCTCAATCGATCCACCGACACGTAGCATACCCTTAGATACACTCTTGAACGGCCAGAACGGACGGATACCCTCAACTGTAAACGAATCCGTCAACAAATGCATCGCATAACCCAAAAAGAAAGGAAGCGCGAGCACCGGCAGATAAAGAGCCAGCAAAAATGATATGCCTAAACAAAGTGTGAAGCTGTGAACAAATCCCCGATGCTTCGTCAGCATCTGTATCGGACGTGCAATCTTATGTTTGCCAATCGTAGAGAACGCCGAATCAATGTCAGGCAGAATCGTGGCAATCAGCGTCACCGCGATAAAAATAAACTTATAAGTCACGTGATTCAGCAGAAATAGGGCTGCGAAAAATGCTATCGCCAGATGTGTCCGCATTAACATATCCCTTCCACGCTAGACCAGTTTAAAACTATTGCGACGCGGTAAAAACAGAATAGATAAGAGAGAGATTACAGTGGCGCGGCACTCTCAAATTCCTTAATCAACGCGCCAACATCAACCAACTCAACAGATCTTAAGCTCATCTCAATTTTATTGAAATAGGCATTATTTTTGAAGCTTCCCACAAAGTAGCGCTCCTCCCCCAAAAGCGCTTCCTTGAACGCTGGAAACGCAGCAATATCAAGTATCTTATCTGCGTCCATGCCAAGTGCAATCGCCTGCTCATTGCTAAACACGCACCGCATTGTCTCACTTCCGTCATCAATCACCGCGTTGAACAGCGCACGCTTAACATTCGGGTCCTGCTTGGAATCGAAAAAGCGGGGCTCAAAGATTTGCACTACAGTGGCGCGCACCTTCATGTCCATGCCAACGCGCGCCTCCCGCAACTTCCCAGAGGCAAGCAGACGGTGTGTCTGTACTTCCTGCAAAACCTCGTTGCTTAACTTAATATCAGAAAACGCTCCAAGATGCAGTTCCCCATTGCGCACCCCCCCATTTAGCACTTCCACAACACTGTCAACCTTCAGCGTCCCGTCCTCAATTAACCCAATATGATGCGCATCCCACAACACCGTGCGAATATTCGAACTCTCATCTCCTAAAAGAAAACTCCCAATCTTGCCTTCCTTTCCGTTCTTCGAGTAACTTCTCACAGGAAACATTTGCGTTATCTTGCCAATCGCGCGCGCGCGTTTCATTCCTTCAGCCAGTTCAGCAATCTTCAATAGCGCATTATCAAAGCTCACGCCCAATTCAGCAGCCACAATCTGTGCCGCGCCTTCCTTGGAAATCAGCCCCGACAACTTGGCGCGCTTCGCCTCTATCTTGCGCTCCACCTCTTCAACAGGCAGGTTTAATGAAACAGACATGCGCTCAACAAGGCGGTTATATGTTTCCATTCACAATCTCTGAAATTCCATCTTTAAAAGCATTATGACAATCGCCCCGTACTAAAAACCTTGAAAAATTAGCGCATGAAAATCTCCTAATGCCTTGCTTGATTCAATTGTCCGTTTCTGTTATCAACAAGAGCCATCCCTAAGCAAATCTTTAAAAACACATTTTCTAGTGGAATATAATGAGCATTGTAATCGTAAAAGTTAAGGTCATGCCTGACTCTCCAGAAGCAAATCTTGCAGATATAAAGAAAACCGCACAGCATAGCCTCGAAAAAGAAGGCGCGAAGAGCATTCATATAGAAGAACAAAATATTGCGTTTGGACTCAAGGCAGCGATCATATCATTCGCCTTCCCAGAATCAAAAGGCACAGATATCATTGAATCACTCCTCTCAAACATCGCACATGTATCTTCAGTCACAATTGAAGACTACCGCAGGGCATTTGGTTAATTATTTAAGCTTCTTTTTCTCCAATCTATTATGTTAACTCCCGAGCAAATAGAAGAACTCAAAGAACAGCTCTCCGAACAAATCCAGCACATCCCGCAAGAACAGCGCGAAGCAGCTCAGCAACAGATTAACAGCATGTCTGCCGAAGCGCTCGAAGCTATGCTCAAACAGCAGAAAACTTCACAAAAAAGCGTCATGCGCATGATTATCGACGACGAAATACCTTCTCATAAATTAGACGAAAACAAAGAAGCATTAGCCGTGCTTGATATAAAACCAGTCTCAAAGGGCCATATACTTGTCATACCAAAACAAAAGACCATACTAACGAGTGCGCTCCATCCGCAAGTCCTCACCCTCGCTCGCAAGTTAGCCAGGCATCTCGTACGCAAACTCAAGGCAAAAAACACAGAAATTCAGACAGAGAACAAGTTTGGCGAGCAGGTGATTAACGTCATTCCGGTCTATGACAAACCAGTGACGCTCAATTCTCATCGCTATGATGCCTCAGAAAAAGAACTAAGCGGGCTTATAGCATTACTCAGAGTAAAGAAAAGAAAAATGCCTCAGAAAAAGAAACAGGCGACAGCCGTTCCAATTCAAAACTCACTCATCAGGCTAAAACGTAGAATACCATAATCAAAAATGCAATCAGGAAAGCAAGGGCAAACGGCACTCCTTGTTTAATCCAGACAGATTTCTTGCGGCGCTTTAACAATGCAATCTCTTTCATAGTTAAGCCGTGAACACTCGCATATAAAATACGATTTCCCACACGAACATCTCGAACTAACCAATCTCCCTCTGTTAATGCCGCTGGTCTCATAATTTTCACAAAGCACACACGCTCCACCGCGCGCGCATACATATACACAAAAGGCAGGCAGGCAATCACAAAGAAAAACAGCACTCCCCAAAGCGCATCAGCACGTCCCGCAAGAAGACCTATGATTACGCCGGCAGCAAAAGCGCCGACACAGAAAAACTTCAGTTTCTTGAACTGCTCACCAAATTGTGTCGAGAAAACACGCCATCTCGGAATAACGCAAAATACAGTATACGTCAGGCTGTACACAACTCCCACCGCAAACAAAAGCAGCACAAATCCCAAACCTGTAAACAAATAATCTGAAAACGAAGCAAACGGCAGCACTCCTCCCAATCCCATGAGCAATTTAGCATCGCCCCCTGCAAACGCGCGCCCATAATAAAGAATATACGCGATTGACACAAACAAGCCCACGCCCCCCAGCCCCCACCAGAAAAAAGCATAATTGTTATGCAGCAAAGCGTACGCTCCGCGATAAAGCAAAGCCAAAGCAATCAGAGAAAACGTCAGCCAATTAGATATCTCTCGCGTTTTAAAATCCTGCACAACCGCAAAAATCAGCCAAATCAAAGCAGCAAAAAACAACATCTCAAGCGCCATCACGCATAAAAAGAAAGAAGGTTTATTAACGTTCCTTCCGTCAACGCGGCATGGAACACGAAGCCTTCAAGCGCTACCTTTCTATTGCAATCATCGTGCTATTGATAGGAACCTCAATCGCAATTGCACGCGAATATATAATTGCTTTAATTTCAGCATTCATCCTGGCAGTTCTCATACGGCCTCTGCATGTGCAGCTTTCAAAAACACTGCGCCCCTCCATTGCCGCAGCTATTTGCGTCATCGCGCTGCTCCTAGTCATCGTCCTGCCATTCATATTCGTCATAGGAGGAATGGTCAATCAACTCCAATTACTTTTCACAACAACTGATTGGCATTTCTATCTCAACCTCTTGCAACAATTTATTGCGCAGCTCAACCTTCCTTTGCAAATAACTCAGCTCACACAGGAATCGACACGCATACTCATTGGCATGCTCACCGCACTTACCGCGCGCGTCCCCGCACTAATCGTTGCATTATTTATCACTGCACTCGGCACTTATTACATGCTAATTGAATGGAATTATTTAACACGCACGCTCACAAAATTCATTCCCCTCCAGCAGCGCTCACATTTGCCCGCAGAATTAAGCAAAGTCACCCGCAGCATAATTTATGGCACGCTGCTAATAGCAATTATCGAATTCCTAATTGCGACTCTGGGCTTTGCACTTGCAGGCGTGAAAGCGTATCTCTTTCTGGCTCTTCTCATAGCCCTCTTCGCATTCATTCCTGCACTCGGACCGGCGCTCGTGTGGGTTCCCCTGCTCCTAATACTCTTATTGCAGCAAGATTATGTTGCAGCCATAATAGTCGCAGTCACAGGCATTATCATCTCAATATACGCCGACACTATATTGCGCATGCAAATAGGCGGCAAAACTACGCGCATTCATTCCCTCGTCATGCTGGTTGGCATTTTTGGCGGAGTGGCGATATTCGGCATCTTAGGAATCGTTATCGGTCCCCTCATCCTTGATTATACAATTAAATTCATCGAGAGTCTTGCTGAGTAGTTCTAGTTTCATTCACATCAGAGCTTCTAAAGCTCCCGCCCTGCTTATACACCCGCGCTCTGCGTTTAGCACGCTTGTCATTCTTGTTCTTCCTTCGCTGAGGATATGCATAGTCCATAAAACACAAGCACAAATAAAACTTATATAGCTATCGAATCAAAGAGAAACTAAGTGCACTCTATTCAGTAAGTGGAGAAGCCGACTCAATAACCGCAGGGCACTTGAAATCTGCTACCCCTCCATTGAAGGTTGCGGAGTTTCTTTGACTCTTTGTTAAAGTCTTACAAATGTTAAGAACGTCTGTTTTTTGGTTATCTTTCAAACAAGCAATCCCGCTAGTAGAAATGCCCTGTTGGGTAAGAGAACTCTGAATGCGCGCATCCTCGCAATTAACATACATCTCATTGCCCACCTTCCTGAAATTATAGCAATAGTCAGTCACCAAATTATTCCGGGCCGCAATAATACAGCCCTGCGTTGCGGCTTCAAGAGCACTCGGTGTCGCTTGCCCCAAACCAATAAGCTTCTTGCCAAAATCAGTAGTTATAAAGATAAGCACGGACGCCGCAACCACGAGGATAACTACAGTAATAATAACACCCAACGGCATTCCCCCCTCGCCCTTTTTAGTAAACATCATCGTCTCTTTATTCTTTCTTCAGTAGAAAGTTCTTTATAAATCTTACCGAATCTCTCCCGAAGGCATAAAAGATATGCGCATATCAAAACGTTGCACAACAGAATTGCGCCCATCTTCAATTTTGAGAAAAATGTTTTTTAATTCGAAAACATAAACTTCCCCATCCTGCTTGAGAAGATAAGAATGAGTGCGCATAAGACCGAGTGCGTTTCCAGAGATATTCTTCACGTCGCTAAAACGCGCAACTCGCACCTGAAGAAAGCGGTCAAAACGCGTTTCATAACCTTCCCCATCTTCTACTGATGCTGCTAATGCTTCTGATGCGTCACGCGCCGCTCCAGCCACAAGCCCTTCAATAACACGTTCGGCATACACGCGCTCCGCCTCCACACGTTCGTTCCAAGACTGCAAACTCGCAGCTTTCTCGCGGATATCTCCATTGAACGTCAGAAATGAAAACCATGCTGCAGCACAGAGAGCGAGGGCCACAACGAAAAGCATTAAGGTAGGCACATGCCCTCTTCTGTTCAGCATAGTCGTTCACCTCTTGCTATAAAAAATAAATCACTCTCTAAACGAAATACAGCCCCTCGCGCCGAAACACCTTCCGAAACACCTTCGCCAGCCAGAATGCCTTCAGCTGTCAGCGCACCAACATTCTTGGTTATTGCACTAAAGTCAAATCCTCGCGATGGCAAAATCGCATACACTCGGACAGTATCAAAACTAACATCGCTGTTTTCTGCTCTCGACGACTCACCTTCATATTTCCCGAACACAAAAAAGGACTCAGCGTCACACGCATAATGCTGGCGGAAAAGCTGTTCAATGGCAAAAGCAGTGTTCTCATTCTCTTCGTTAGCCATAGCCATAATCGCTTCTCTAACGCCTAAATAAGTCCTATCAGTGTAAACTCTATCTGATAAAAACAAATCGAGAAATGCTGAAGAAGCAGCCATATCTCGCGGCTCACTGTTATGCACCACAAAACCATCTCCTGATGAAAAAATATTCAATAATGCTGTTGCGTACTGAAAAAAGACCATAAGAAACACTACCGCAAATAGCACAACAACGCTTACAATAACTTGGTCTATCTGCCCGCGTATATTCATGTTCCCCTCCGGACCGCACGATTAATACCGACAACATAATCTATGCGCGTATCGCCCTCACCCACGCTTCCGCGAACGCACCGCGCATAAGCATCATTCTTCCCAGCAAGCGCGCATTGAGTCATATAATCAAGCACACCAGAGCTAAAAACTTCTCCCTTGCTGTTATTTAGATAAATTAAATAGTCTGGCTCTTCAGCAGGCACATACACCCCACAGCCGCTCAAATTAAAGCCAGAAAAAAAGCCATGTTCTTTTAAACATTCTGAAATACGCTCAGCGAGAAGTTCAGCATGCACACCTCTGAAATCATACGGCTTGCCATAAAAGCTATGCACGCTCCAAAAAATGCCCGCCGCCACAATGCTAACAATAAAAAAGAAAGTAAGAAACATCATTGCCTCGCCAACTCCCCTTCTGTTCAGATTCATACAGTGCCTTCCTTGGATACAATAACAAAATGCAGCGTATTTACACTTTCAGCCGATGGAAGTTCAATTCTGTCATCAATTATCTCCACATCGTTAAAATACCCATAGCTCGTGCCGCCAAATGGTTTCGTTGAAACAGTTACTAAATGCTTATCATTATCAAACCGCACGATTTCCTTCAAGGGCTTCCCGGATTTTTGCGCCAGTTCAGTTAAAAGATGCACATCAAGAGCAACCTCCTCTGGTGCTTGAGCACGTTCAATAATGCGCACAATCTCTTTGGCATAAACATCTTCCCACAAAGCAGCCCCGTCCTGCAGCCCCCAGACATAATAGAGACTGCCTATGAAGAAGATAGCAAGCAAAACGAAATAAGCCACATACCACCCCAAGGCATTATCCATTCCCTCACCCTTGCGATTCATGCGTATGCAAAGAGAAAAAGGCATATAAAACTAACGTATGATTGAACACAGCGCATGCTCGCCCCATGGGTCAACGTCCTTTAAGTTGGCGCGGCTAATGTCAATCTGCGTCTTAGACTTGCTGACGTTTAGCTCAAAAAGATTGGAAGGAATCTTCACACAGCCAACTGACTGCACAACAATTACTTCTATCGTCTTAACGCCGCGCCCGCCAGAACTGCTCGCGATTTCTTCCTCAATAGCCTCAGGCGTGCTATGAAGATAACTAGAAGATACATTCACAAAAAGATTGGCGGCGCGGCAAAATCCTTCTCGTGAATCACACGCCCCTACAGAAGCTCCCTTGCACAAGCACAAACAACTGCGCAGGCATTTCTCAGGCTTTCCAGCGTCTGCTTCATTCCACCCAACTAAATACCAGTCTTTCTTGCTAAATCCCTGAAAAGAAAAAAGATTGGTGCTTCCTTCAGGCAGCGCCTCAACCTTTGCCATTATTAATTCTAACGTCTTTTTCGCATTCTCGCTTTCCTGATTCACGCCAACCTGATACAATTTATACACTCCCCCTATAAAGACCAATAATCCAATAACTGCAATAACAATATACACGAAATTCTTCATCAAGCCTTCACGTCGTATCATGGGTTCCCCTGTATGCTTCCCGGGCAAAGCATGTTAATGTCTTGCACATTATACAAAACGCCCTGCACAACAGAACAGCCATTCTTCATATTTTCTTTATCATCGCCGGCAGAAGTGGTAAGCTCACCGCAGTATCCCGCAGCCGCTTGCTTGCTCTGCCAATTGTTATAAGCTACTCCGCCTGCTGCAAGACCTCCAAGCGCGAGACCTGCCCCCAGACTAACAGGATTGCGCAGGAAGAGGGCGCTTCCAACTTTAGCCGCGCCTGGAATTGCGAAAGTTGCTCCTGCTGCAGCCACCCCAAAATGAGCAAGTGCTGCACTCGTATCACTAACCTTCACTTGTGAAAACACAAATGCTACTTGCCCGCCATCAGGCGAGGCCTGCAATTTAATGTTCTCATCCACGGGCAAAGTAAAACCATTCTCCTTGTTTAATTTTTCCACAGCAGCAAAAGTCTGCACCCCGCTCTCGCCCTGAAAGATATTAACATATGTGCGTTGCGTCCCAGGCACATTCGCACTCTGCAGATAAGCATCAATATCAACGATGGAAGAAATGTTTTTATTTATCGCATTAAAAGCCACGCGCGAGCACACGACGCAAGTTGGATTTCCTGACCCGACCCCATAATAATCACTTGCAGTGCCAAAAATATTAAGCTTGCCTCGTCCCATCACGTTCCAGCAATCATACATTGCATTTGCCATAGTCTCTTCAATCAGCTTGCGTTGAACTAAATCATCTCCGCGCAATCGCACCTTGCGCACATTCTTCTCTCCTGCAAATTGCGGGCACTCTCCCTTGCCAGTGATGCAAATTTTCTCTGTTGCGCACTTTAAGGGGACGAGCGCCTGGAAAGTCATGGGGGCTGTCGCGCGCGTAAGCACAGAAAGTTTACACAACTCACGGTCCTGCTGTCCGTCATCTGCATACAAAAGTCCGAGAAAAATCAGAATAATGGCCAGCCCTGCAATTGTCAATACCAAGGTAATTATTTGTACAGACGAAAGTTCTCCTCTTATATATTGCATCTTCATCACAAGCGCACACACTTTATAACTATTATGGATAATTCTGAAAAACAGGAAGCATAATCAACAGAATTATCCATTAGAGATTTCTGGACAAACTGTGCCCTAATCTCCAGAAATCTCTTTACGACAATCGCTTAAAGAGAAGATAAATCGAAGTCATTGCAATAATGAAGAAGATAACCCATATAACCCACGACTGTAATGCGTCTCCAATCAGCCCGCGCGAAGAGTTCATGACCTCTCGCCCTCTCTTGCACACTCGTAAAACATTTGCACACGTTCCACTGCAATTCCATCTCTCACACGCATAGCTGCAATCTCCTCATTAGTGCTCGTATCTCTCTGCTCATCAAAACTAAAAATCTTCACAACATAGTCACTAATATCTTTTAGCGCATCGTCATGCCCTACAAAAACACTCACCGTCCCATCGTCAAAATAAACTTGCCCATCAGGCCCAGCTTCCTTTCGGTTATCCCAACGGGCAGAGCTAGAACGTGCAACAACATTTAGCACATCAGAAAGCCCGTCTCCCAACCCATAATTACCGCCGGTGGAAAATGGGTTTAACTTCCGAGAAGCAGGGGTAATGTAATAGTCCACAGGTGCTTCATTTTGATACAAATTTATCGAAAATTGCCACCCATTATCCGCAGAGTAAGTTGCAATGCGCTCTTCTCTTCCAATCTGTTGTGTCTTTAAGTTATCGCTATAAAACAGTGTGACTCCTTTAATACTGACGTAGGCCTCGCCGACGTAATCTCTTGCAGGTTCTTCAGAAGAAGATGTCTGTCGGCCGTTCATATACAATTCAAAAGCTTTTTCTGCAAGAGCATTCTGTTCTCCAGCGCTATCTGCTTCGCCATCAAAATTAGACGTAATTTGATAAAGAGGGTTCGCGATGATTTCATTTTTCTCATTTTGTGTTGCAGAATAAAGCGCGACATTCTCGTAATCAGATGGGCCGTCTCTATCAAGCGACTGTATAGCAAGCCCCAGCCCTCTCCCAAAAGAACGCTGCTGCTCACGACTCATCTTGAATTCCTTCGCGCTATAAAACGAAGCAGGCACATAATTGTCATGCCCGTTAAGAACATACCACTGCAAACATGCGCCATAAGGCTTGCCCCATAAAACGCCCTTTACTCCGTCACCAACTATATCATTGGGGCTGAAAGAAATCATAACTTGCGAATCGCTCGTAAGTTTGGTTATGCCATCCCCTTTAAGGTAGTTATAATACTGGGTAGTGAGATAATCTGCAAATGAATCAATAGAAACAACGCGCAATCTGTAGTCAGTCGCCTTGGCTAAAATAAGATTCTCTGCGAAGAGCGATTCAGCCTGCCCCCCAGGAATGCGCGGACCAAATGTCGCAGAAATAACCTCGGAAAGTTTTCCCCCAACACCAGTGCCCAAATATCCGTTGCGAGCCGTGTTAAGACGTGAGGCAATGGCTCTCAGTCCGTTGTAAAACGACTTCTCCGCACCATCAACTAAAGCAAAGTCTGCATAAGTGTCTTTTCCAGACGATTCTTGAAAGACCCATTTCCATTCATTGCCCACAAGTTTCCATTCATAGTTGTGCGTTACGCCTCCGCTATCAAAAGAAATGCCCATAGGCGCATGAACTATCTCATTCTGCGCATCATTAGTTTCAGCACAATCAGCCCATGGCTCATCACCTTCAGCAGGACGCGACAGCTCAACAGCCAAAAAGATGCGGTTGCGCTGATTGATGATGCGCGCAGAATATAGTTTTCCACCGATATTTATACGTTTTTCACATTTGTTGCCTTGTAAAATGTTATCTCTCCACTCAATGATGCGTGGAAGATATGGAGCATAGCGCGCCAGCTCATCCCCCTTAGCCCGTCGCACCTTATCATTGGCAGCGATGAAAAATGTTCCATCCTGCCGTAAAAATAAATCAGTTCGATAAACCCCAAGAGAGCGCGAAACAAGGCCATCAACAACATTAACATATAAACCGCTTTCATCAAATTTAAAAGATTTGCTAAAATAGTTATAGTCCTGGCCAGTATTCCAATAAATTGGCAGCGACCAAGAAAGTTGTTTAAACGATTCTGTCATTGGAATGATTGCAGAAGCCTTGCGGTCACTCTTGAAATAAAAACCCATCAATGCAGACCGCGCTTCATCTATTTGCACCAGAACGTTAGCTATTTGCACAGTTGAAGCGTCCTTCTGAAACCCTGCCCAACTTGTCCCACTATAATAACGCAGAGGCATAGCTTTATCTGTCAACTCAATGGCAATAAGTCCCTCACTCGATGCAGCAGGCATTTCTCCCCCAAAGTCAGGAAGAATATTTTTAACCGATTGAATAATTCCTCCACCGCCCTCAAGCTTTGTGCCAATCAAAAAAAGCACCGATCCAAATACCACTGCCGCAACCACGGCAGTCATAATAAATCCTAAAGGCGTTCCCGCATCGCCCCGTTTCCTTATCATCCGAATCGCAGGACGCGCTTGAAAAACTCAATGGCTCCTTCTCCCTTCTGATGCAGCGCCGCATAAAAACTAATCATCACAATAAGAATCACAATACCGATAAACCACGGAACCATAGTATCCCAAATTTGCCCCCTATTTCTCAACCATTTCATACGCATCTCATACTCTTCAGATTATTAAACCCTACGACTAATCGCGAAGGACGTTACAGCATCGTTATTGACGCCTTTGCTATATTCGTGAACGACACACAGATTGGTAAAAAACTTATGTCGTTCACTATAAGACGACAATTTGCAAAATTATGCGCGTCTTTCACTATAGAGGACTTTGAATAACCCATTATTTTCAAAGTCCTTCTTAGAGAGTTTTGAATAACTTGGAAAGACTTCAAAACTCTCTATAGATTTATAACATCGCATCCCCTGTCCCAAACAATAAAGAGGATGCCCACTACAGACGAAATTCTGCGCAAATACGGCAGTAAAATAGAGGCTGAGATAAATAGCTATCAGCCCTCGCAGAATTACTCGCAGGAATACCTGGATTTCAAGTCAGACATGCTTTCAGAAGCCTCGCGTTACCAGCGCTGGTGCGAAGCGCTCGGCAATATTATCAGGCTCCGCGTCTCGCCAAAAGAGAACATCAAACTGCAGAACTATTTGACTGCGGCCCACGTTGAAGTCACTCCTGCACAATCCGTCACTCTGGCCACCATTTCATTTCTCCTCGCATTCCTCCTAACGGCACTCATCACGGCGGCAGTATACTTCATCACGCAAAAATTGCAGCTCATCTTTTTCGTGCTCGGCCTCATAACGAGCGTGTTTCTATTTTACTATGTATATTCCATCCCTCGGCGTCTCGCCAACATCTGGAGGCTCAAGGCTTCCGCGCAGATGGTTCCCGCAATCCTCTATGTAGTTATTTACATGAAACATACCTCCAATCTCGAGAAAGCCATCGAATTCGCTTCACAGCACTTAGACGCTCCCCTCGCACTGGATTTCAGAAAAATATTCTGGGATGTTGAAATCGGTCGTTTCTCAAGCGTCAAGCAATCCTTAGACCACTACCTCGAATCCTGGAGCAACTATTCTCCTGAATTCATTGAGTCCCTTCATCTTATAGAATCCAGTCTATTCGAACCAAATGAAGCGCGGCGGGTGCAAATTCTCGAGAAATCACTGCAAGTTATCCTCGACGGAGTGTATGAAAAAATGCTGCGTTACTCAAGAGAGATTCGCTCGCCCCTTACAAATCTCTACATGCTGGGGATTATTCTCCCCACGTTGGGTCTTGCTCTCCTTCCGCTTGCTTCCACATTGTTAGGAGGCGCCATAAAAGCACAGCACATCTTTCTCATCTTCAACATTATTGTGCCATTCGCCGTATTTTACATGACATCAAATGTGCTTCTCAAGCGCCCCGGCGGCCACGGTGAAACTTCCGCGTTAGATAAAAATCCCCTCTATCGAACATTCACCGACCGGCGACCATGGTTTATTGCTGCATTAATTGCCATTCCATTAATCTTCATCGGTCTGCTTCCCTTTATCTTTCAGATTTCAGCATTAACAGGCAATTTAGAGTACCAACAAACCCACAACATTTTCAGCCTCAAAAAAGATTACACGCTCAATGAAATCGGTCTCTCTTTCTTGCAAAACGGAGAGACAAAAATATTCGACTTCAAAAAAACCGCAGACAGCACAACTGGCCCGTTCGGTCCGCT
>Ga0209542_10007163_pt1 | contig 21345 bp, 22 predicted proteins | sample RifCSPhighO2_01_FD_184028 | JGI IMG/M metagenome (GOLD analysis project Ga0209542, IMG submission 184028) | Soil microbial communities from Rifle, Colorado - Rifle CSP2_plank highO2_0.1 (SPAdes) (version 2) | ecosystem: Environmental > Terrestrial > Deep subsurface > Rock core/Sediment ... | reverse complement strand
TTTACTTAATTTGGAAATCCAACAGTACTTAAGATATTACAATACTGAGAGACTACACTTAGGTCTGGACTGTAAAACTCCGGCCGAAGTGTTGCAAAGCTTATGAGCTCAAGACGGCCCCGCCCCCAGCGAATATTGTTTCTCAAATAGTAAGTTTTCATGTAAAATTTAGTGGTAGCAGAGCGGCAATATGATAAAAATTGAATCACTATTTTTTTATTTACTTATATTTTCGATACCGATACAGGCGCGGTTGATTTTGCATAGCTGGACCAAGCCGTTCAATCAGTGGACCAGTGCGTCTCTATACGGGACTGATATTCTGCTCGGAGCACTTTTTATATTGTGGCTTGTCCGAATTTATCGACATCGCATGCCCTTAGATTTATCGACATCGCATGTCCTTAGACGGCAGCAATTATCTAGTCCGGCCGCTTGGCTGCTATTTTTCTTTATAGTTTGCTTAATTTCTATAGTTAATTCCCATTTTATCGGGCTAGCGTTTTATCAGCTAATTAAATTGACAGAATTTATCGGTTTTTATTTTTACCTTAGGTCAAGCCGTAGTGTGATATTCGATTTCAGGAGTTTATTACTGATCATAATTGTTTCCGGATTTTTCCAGTCCATGGTTGCAATTACCCAGTATATTAAACAGGGTGGTCTCGGCCTGCGCTTATTGGGCGAGAGCCCGTTGTCGGTTGATGCGACAGGAGTTGCAGTATTTTTTGCCGACGGTATCAAGTACATGCGTGCTTATGGTACGACCCCGCACCCCAATGTGCTTGCGGCTTGGCTTTTCGTGGCAATTTTTGCTTTATACTTTTATTACTGTTATCTCTACAAAAACAGCAATGGCCGCTATTTAAGCGGAGCTGGCAAAGAGAGTCTGTTGATGGCTGTTTATGCGATTGTTCTGCTTGCTTTCTTTTTTACTTTTTCGCGCGTTGTTATCGGACTTTGGGGGCTGGGCGTGGTTTTAAGAGTTCTGATTGTTTTTTTCAAAAGAAACTCCCAAGACATTGCTTCTCAAGTTAAGTCGCGAATCGTTGTTCTGACTGTAGTCAGCCTGGCGATCTTATTCCTGTTTTCAATTATTTTTTGGCCGCAAGTAAAATCTCGGATTCACATATCGGCGCAAGAAGAAGCGGTTACTCAGAGGATTTATTACAATAAAATTGCCGGCTCGGCCGCGGCAAGCCATCCGTTAATAGGCGTGGGTGTCGGGCAGTTCATACCTGAGATGATGGCTAAATTTAAACATCTGCCGGTCATGGCCTATCAGCCGGCGCACAATATCTATCTGCTTATGGTCAGCGAAACCGGTTTTATCGGTTTGAGCGCATTCCTTCTTTTCTTGTTCTTTAGTTTTTATCGCTTTATCAAAGATGGAGATTTTAAAAAACTGGCCACCTTTTCTTTTTTATTTTTCACTTTTTCGTTTTTGCTTGTTGGTTTGTTTGACCACTTCCTCTGGACTCTCCAGCAGGGGAGTCTGATTTTTTGGATGACATTGGCGCTTTTGAACTCTGATTTGCCAGCATCCAAGGGCGGTTCTTAGGTGTGGATAAGATTTGTTAAAAAGCTCATTTTTGTGGTATACTAACTTCAATCAATGGTTACTCATAAAAAACTGGTTTTTTGCTTACTTTTTGGCGCTTTTTTGCTGTTTTTGCCTAGCGCACCTGCCTCTGCTGACAGCGGCAGGTATCTAATTAAGTCAACTAAGGGTTTTTGGAAAAATGCTTTTGGAGTAAGGCACGTTTTTGATGTTGGTTTTACTTCGGAGCTTTCGGATTTCCAGATCCGTCTTGCGAAGATGTTTGGTGTTGAAATAGAGCCCGTATCAGTTTTGCAAATCCTGCCCGAAGAAGCGGTTGCGCCCCCAGAGACAAATACAGATAAGCCAACTAACGCCGAGTCACACTCAGTCCAGGGTAGGGGTAAGCCACCAGTGACCACTCGTTATCAGCCATCTGATCAAACTCCGTGGGGCGTCGAAGTGATTTATGGAGATTCAAATATTTTGACTACGTCCGGAGGGACGGGTGTTAATGTTGCAATTTTGGATACTGGTATTTATTCTTCGCATCCTGATTTGGCCAGGCGAGTTTCTCAATGCAAGGATTTTACTAATCAGAGAACCCCGATTATTAATGGTAAGTGTGAAGATAAAAATGGACACGGCACGCATGTGGCGGGTATTGTCGCAGCCGATGCTGGAGTTGATGGAGAGGGCATATTTGGTATCGCGCCGGAGGCGGAGTTGTTTGTTTACAAGGTATGCGGCAATAATGGTTCTTGTTACGCCGATGACATTGCGGCAGCGCTGAATACGGCGGTCAGCGAAGGCGCTAATATCGTTAACATGAGCTTTGGTTCAAATCAGCAATCTTTACTTATTAAAAATGCTATTGATTCAGCTGCTAATGCAGGATTATTGTTGGTGGCGGCGGCCGGCAATGACGGTCCGTTTGAAGATAGTATTGATTACCCAGCTGCCTATGCTTCGGTTATGGCAATAGGCGCAATAAACAAGTTTTTAGACATAACCGATTGGAGTTCCAGGGGCATCAACGAAGATACCACCCCGAATGTTATAGAAGATCGTGATATTGAGTTTGCCGCCCCCGGAGAATATATAGAATCAACATGGACTAACGGCGGATACGTAATACATTCCGGTACGTCTATGGCCTCACCGTTTATTGCTGGTCTCGCCGCTAAATATTGGCAGACAGGGGCCGATGAGCCAGGACCGGCCACTCGTAATTTTTTGCATTCTTTAGCAACAGATCTTCTTCCTCCAGAAGACGATAATGGTTCTGGTCTCGGATTGCCGCAAGTAAAGTAAGAAGTTCATTTAGCTACTCAGTCTAACTTTATGAACTTTACAAATTTTATAAATTTTTAACTCGCGATGGTTAATCGAGTAATTCGTCATCTTGTAATTTCTGATTTTTTTCTTAATTTTGCTTTCGGTCTTTTAGCGCCAATTTTTGCCGTCTTTGTTTTAGAAGGTATAGAGGGCAGTTCTTTAAGGGTCATTGGTTTAGCTACGGCTTCATATTGGATTGCCAGAACCATAACAACCGTTCCTTTGTCGCGCTTCATGGATAGGACTAACGGCGAGAGAGACGAATACTATTTTATGATCTTGGGCTCTTTTATGATGTCGACTTTGCCACTTTTCTATATCTTGTCTTCTTTAGCCTGGCATATCTACCTGATTCAATTTTTGATGGGCTTAGCTAATTCAATGGCAGTGCCGGCTTGGAGAATTTTATTCACCGATCACATTGATAAAGGACGAACAGGTTACGAGTGGTCTCTAGAAGATATAGCTCTGGGTATTGGCGTCGGCGTTAGCGCTTATCTGGGTTCGGTTTTGGCGGATAAATTTGGCTTTGAGCTGGTGTTTATTTTACTGGCCATTTTGGGCTATATTGCTACGGCAGTTTTTCTAATTCCACTTAAAAATGACGCCAAGACGCTTTCTGAGCTCAGGCGTAGTGGTCGTTGGCAAAAAATAAGAGAAAAACGGGAGGAACTGCCGCCGGTTATTAAAAGTGACGGGAGACAGTAAGGGCGGACGATAGTCCGTCTTTTGTTTTTTAAATAAAAAAACGCCGGAGGGCGTTGTTGCAGTACTTATTGTTTTGAACCAGGGGCTGGTGTCGCTAGTAGAGGAACGCAATCATGATTATAGCATCTTAAATTATTGCCAGAGCTATCTCTTTTAAAATACTCTCTATCTGTGAATTTAGGGCTAAGCTCATATGCTTTTGCTCCTTGTACTTCTTCTTGAGGCCGAGCTACATAAAAGGCCGCGCCGATACAAAGAATAATGGCCGCTAAACATAACACCCAAGTATTATTTTTAAAGTTCTTTTGCATGACACCCCTCCGCTACTTATACTAAGCCTTTTCATTATAATCTAAAAATACTAGATGTGTCAATGGTGGGCTGTAATGTGCCCGCCCAGAACATCAAACCGAAGAGATGTGACTAAATTTAAGGAGAAGGTGTACCCCGTTACAAAATTTATGCGAACAATCGTTTAAGTAGTTTTTAAATATGAGAAAACAAAGAAAACATAGACCAAGGTGGGTTTCAGAATTTTGTAACGGGGTGTATAATTTAGTTAGGGGAATTAAGTCTAGCTAAATATGATTAAAATTTTACTAACTGGTGGCGGTTCCGGCGGGCATGTCTACCCGCTTGTTGCCGTGGCCGAGGAATTACAAAAAGCAGCGGCACAAAAAGGACTTGAACTAGATTTGAAATTTTTGGGAGCGGATGGCTTGGCAAGAGATATGGCCGCAGTCATAGGAATTAAATTCCAGGCGATTACCAGCCCTAAGTGGCGTCGCTATGTGAGCGCAGATAATTTTATTGATATATTAAAGGTGCCAGTTTGTTTTCTTCAGGCGATATTTCATGTTTGGGCATATATGCCTGATATTATTTTTTCAAAAGGTGGCTACGATTCATTTTTTCCCGCACTAGCAGCCAGAATTTTTAATATTCCGGTGGTAATCCATGAATCTGACGCAATACCAGGCAAAGCGAATCTGTGGGTCGGCAAATGGGCAAAAAAAATATTCTTAGCCTTTGAAGGTGCCAAGAAATATTTTAGACAAGAAAAAACAGAACTCGTGGGCGTTCCAATGCGAGCGGGGATACTTAATCTTACTGAAAGATCAACGGCGGCCGCAGCCTTTAATTTAGACTCGGCCAGACCGGTTGTATTGATTACCGGTGCTACTCAGGGAGCACAGATAATAAATGACGCCTTACTGTTGTCGTTGGTTGAGCTTACTAAGAAGTTCCAGATAATTCATCAGTGCGGCTCCAAAAATTATGATCAGGTAAGCGGACAGATTTTAAATATTGTGAAAGAGGGGGAGGGTACTTACGGCAAGACTATTACTGATAGTTACAGGCTTTACTCGGTTTTTGATATCAAGCAAATGAGCCTAGCCTACTCGGCCGCTGACGTAATAGTCTCGCGTGCCGGAGCCGGTGTTTTCGAAGTTGCTGCGGTCGGCAGGCCGTGTATCGTAGTGCCGCTTAAGAATTCTGCCGGTGACCATCAGCTTGCCAATGCCAGAGAATTTGCTAAGTTCGGAGCGATTGTTATCGAAGAAGATAATCTTACGCCACATATTCTGATAAATGAAATAGAGAATGCCCATGAAGGGAGAGTAGCGATTTCCGAGAAAATTAAGCAATTCGCCAAGCCGGATGCTGCGCAGATCATTGCCCGCGAACTTCTCGACTCATTAAAATAAAAACTCGCGGTAAGCGAGTGTTTTATGGCTGAAAAGAGGCGCCGCAGCCGCACGTTGATTTGACATTTGGATTATTAAACTTGAATCCGGAAGCCTCAAGAGATTCAACATAGTCTATCTCGCAGCCGTCCAGATAGAGCAGGCTTGCCTGATCAATAAAAACTTTAATTTTTGCGCTTGAGCCATGAGGCGCTTGCCCCTCGAATTCATGAATCTTATCCAGTAAGGTTGGCCTTTCGCCAGGTTCTAGTAGGCTCATTTTGTACTGAAATCCTGAGCAGCCACCGCCCTCAACGCTGATTCTAAGTCCTTCAGCCGCTGAGTTGCTGATCGCAGAGATAGCCTTATTAATTGCTGTCGGTGTCATTGTTATCATGTTGTCTCCACAGTTTTATAAGAACTTACATAATGCTAGTATTTTTTTGTGACCATGGCAACTTCTTGGCGCACAATAGGTTTTGAAAAAAATAAAAAGCTTTTTGAGCGCGCGATTGAAGGCGGTGAGCTGGGTCACGCCTATCTTTTTTCAGGACCTGAAATGATAGGCAAGAGGACTCTCGCTGTGGAAGTGGCAAATAAGATTACTAACATCAGCGTGCCGGATATTCTGATGATTACATCGGCAGGTTCCGAGAGTGGGCAAACGATTGCGATTGAGGACATACGCAAGATCAAGAACTTTGTATCAATCAGACCTTATGGCGGGGCATATAAGTTTATTATTATTGACGATGCTCACTTAATGCCTGAGACGTCGCAGAACTCTTTGCTTAAGATTCTCGAGGAACCAAATGCATCATCAATAATAATTCTAGTAACCGCCTGTCCGGAGGCTCTCTTGCCGACCATTACTTCGCGCTGCCAGGAGATACAATTTTTTCCGCATCCGCGAACTATAATGGAATCGGTTTTAGCGGAGGCGAAGTTGTCAAAGGCTAACAAAGAATTCCTTGCCGACTTTGCCGATGGCAGACTAGGATTGGTCAAGAGGATTATCGAGGAGGACTCTTTTGGAGAAATAGAGGGTGCTGTTAAAAAAATAATGTACTTAGCTAAGGCGGACATTAATGAAAGGCTGGATGCGGCACAAAAATTAACCGACGAGAAAAACAAGGCGGGATTGCCGCGGCTCGTGCTTTACTGGATGCTGTATTTGAGGACGCGGCTTAGCGAGCCCAAGGCCCAGAAGATGCTCAGTGGCCTGCTAGCTCTGAATGAAATTGTAAACAAACCGCAATACAATCATCGGCTGGCATTGGAAAATTTCCTGATTTCTTTGTAGCTTCTCAAAAATTATAATTGTAATAAAACGTTTTGTTTTCCGGCTCTGCGAACGCCTGAGCTGCTACTCTCTTTGGCAATTTGACCGTGTTAAAAATCGCTACGCCCCCGCTGTGTATAATTTTTGATAAAAAACAAAAAGCCCCAATTGGGGCAATTAAGTTTTTACTACAAGATATCCTCGACTAACCTTTTTTCCATCAAAGAATTGAACAGATTTTACGCCTAGCAATATAGCTGCGGCAGCGAGGGCCCCGGTCTTGGTCCTAGCCTTTAATATGTAAATATAAGTCTTTGCTCCACTATCTGAGCTCCTGCTTTGACGCGGGTTGCGCAATGCCCAGCGGCGGCCACGGCTTGTCTTTACATTACTTAAAAAAGGCGGCAAAAGAACGCTCTCTAGACGGTAGTCATCATAATATGCGATGTGGCCAGTTCTGAGATGTGTACTTTCAACCAGATTTGTCGTGTCGTATTTCATTTTGTAGTCACCTTTTTCTAAGAATCTATCTAAAGATCTGCTTTATATTTTAGCAATTAGTGGATTACCTGTCAAGATCTTTTAGGTTTTTTGTTTTTGTTGTAATTTATAAGTAGTTGATAAGCTCTGCAGTCTGGTGACTCTAGGGCCTTGTGTATTTGAATATAAAAGACCTAATCAATCAAAAAAAGGGGAGTTTCGAAGGGGTTTTGGATTTTTATAAAAATGATATTGCAAGCATAAGCACAGGGCGGGCGACGCCGTTACTTGTCGAGGATGTTGTTGTAGATGCTTACGGGCAGAGGATGCACCTGAAGGAGCTGGCTACAATTACCGCGCCTGAGCCTCGGTCGCTCGTAATCCAGCCGTGGGATAAGGCGGTGCTTGAAGCGATAAGTGGTGCTATTAGAAAAAGTGATATTGGACTAAACCCTGTAGTTGATGGGCCTGTCATCCGGCTTAATATACCGTCTCTGACTGAAGAGCGCCGAAAAGAATTTATTAAATTACTAAAACAAAAAACCGAGGAATCGCGCGTTAAGATACGCCGCGTTCGTGAAGAAGTTTGGCACAAACTGCAGGCCATGGAGCACGAGCACGAAATAAGCGAGGATGACAAGTTTAAGGCTAAAGAGGATCTTCAAAAGATGGTGGACGAGTATAATAAAAAAATTGAAGAGTTCGAAAAGAAAAAAGAGCAGGAACTCATGGCCTGATTTAAAATTGCTTCGGATTGACGTCGAATATAAAAAAGAGGACCATGAAAGCAGTTCTTTTATATTTTTAGGCGGTTACGATGACAGAGGCTGAGGTCAAAGAAATTCTTAATCGGCATCTAAGAGGCGGCACTAAAGAAGAATCTTTAATTCCAAGCCAGAGAGAAATTTACGATAGAGTTTTGGATAAATTAGTCGGGCGCTCTTTAAATACTGACTTTTTGCGCATTCTTGGGCTGGTTAGTAAAACTAAAAGCGAGCTTGCTTTTTTGGCGGATTTCAATTTCGTTATTATTGACAGTTCGGATGCAACTAGTATTTTATCTCAGAGCGGTTCAAGCCGGTTTTTACCAATGTACAGAAGGTTCGTGGAAATTTTCAGATTTTTTTATGAAAACCACGAACAAATAGATTGGGGCAGTCATGCGAATAATTGGTCAAAAAAGAAATCCCGCGCATTCATTGAAATTATTGATAAAAAGATGAGAGAGCGGGATTCTGAATTCAGGCAGGGCAGAAGCATTAAGGTTTCAGCGGGTGAATTAAGGGCAATTAACTTGGGACTTAACTTCGCTTTCAGGGTGCTGCTAGGTTATGAAAAGTGTGTTGAGTTCGTTGAAGAATCAAATAAAGCCACTTCAGTATTGAAACAATTGCAAATTCTACTATTTTCTTCTCCGTCCAGGGGCGGAATATCATGAAGCAATAAATTACCACGTTAGCGTGGTTTTTTTATTTTTTTATGCTAGTATTAAAACAAGTTACCAATTAATGCAATGCTAACCACTCTTATTTTTATAATCGTTCTGGGTATTTTGGTTTTAGTCCACGAATTGGGCCATTTTATTTTAGCAAAAAGGGCGGGGATGAAAGTAGAGGAATTCGGCTTCGGCTTCCCGCCGAGGCTTTTTGGCATTAAGCGTGGTGAGACGTTCTACTCACTCAACCTGATACCCTTTGGTGGCTTTGTTAAAATTTTGGGCGAAGACGGGCAGGAGCAGAACAATCCGCGAAGTTTCGCTTCGGCCAAAGTTAGGACGCGAGCCGGCGTTATTGTGGCTGGAGTGGTCATGAATATTTTATTGGCTGTTGTTTTACTCGCTATTGGCAACGCAGTGGGCTTGCGAGTGGGGTTGATAGATGACGTATCAGTTAGACAGGCTAAAGATATAAAGGTGCAGATAATACAGGTAGCCCCCAATAGCCCGGCTGAGCAGGCCGGCCTCAAGCCTCTTGATGAGATAGCCGGATTTAGCGTCGGCCAACAATTGCTAGGCACATCAAGTGTGACGGAAGTGCAGGATTTTATTAATAAAAATCTGGGCAAAGAAGTTATCTTACTTACAAAAAATGGACGAGATCTGATTGAAAATAAGATTACCCCCAGAGCGAACCCGCCAGAAGGCGAAGGAGCGTTGGGCATATCTTTAGCCACTACCGGTATTGTCAGGTACTCATGGTACGAAGCTATAGGTAGGGGAGCGATGGATACGGTTAACATTTTCCGTTATACGGTGCTCGGTTATGCCACGATTATTAAAAATATATTTTATACAGGAAGTGCCGGTGTTGAGCTTTCCGGTCCAGTTGGTATCGCGGTAATTACCGGTAAGGCTGCCCGACTCGGATTTACTTATTTGATGCAATTTACAGCCCTTATCTCTGTTAACCTCGCCGTTTTGAACATTATTCCTTTTCCGGCGCTTGATGGCGGCAGATTACTTTTTATAGGCATAGAAAAGCTTAAGGGTAGGCCGGTTTCGCGTAAGGTTGAGGCTACAATTAACGCTGTGGGTTTCGCATTGCTTATTATGCTTATGATTTATGTAACAACCAAGGACATACTTAAGTTTTTCTGAATTCAAGGCTTACCATGATTAGAGCTAAAAGGGAACAATTAGGTTTAGGTATTGGCCAAAATGTTTTTGATAACGGGGATCCTAAAAAATTTAGATGGGATATGAGTGAAGGCTTTTGGCGAGCGTCAATTCTTGAAACCAAAAAAGATCATCAATGTGCGAAATGTGCTGAAATAATTCGAAAAGGCAGCAGATGCGCTTCGACCATTACCTTTGAGGGTGCAAAGCCAACTCCGGAAGATTTTAAAAGAATTGAATATTGGCATCCCGGCGGGCGATGTCCTAGGTTGCCGGTAGAAGAGGAGCCAAAGTATTAGTTCTTTACTAGAATTATATATTAATGAAACTTTCCCAACTATTTACCAAAACTACTCGCGAAAATCCAAAGGACGAAACAAGCGTTAACGCGCAGCTTTTAGAGCGCGGAGGATTCATTTACAAAAATTCAGCCGGTATTTATACATTTTTGCCTCTTGGGTGGCGAGTGATGCAGAAGATTGCGGCTATTATCAGAGAAGAAATGGCCAAAATTGGTGGCATCGAAATGTTCATGCCGGCGCTGGTTGAGAAGAAGTATTGGGATGCAACCGGACGCTGGGACGTTGAAATCGGTTTTGAAGCTCGAGGCAAAGAGGATGAGAAGGCTAATTTTATTTTGGGCTGGTCGCATGAAGACATTTTGACAGCTATTGTTTCCAGATACGTCAGCTCGTACAAAGACCTGCCATTTGCTGCTTATCAAATACAGACTAAGTTTCGCAATGAGCCGCGTGCCAAGTCCGGTTTGTTGCGCGGACGCGAGTTTATGATGAAGGATCTTTATAGTTTCCATACTTCCGAAGAAGACCTTGGGCGTTATTATGAGGAGGTTAGGGGAGCATACCATAAGATTTTTCATAGGTGCGGGCTGAAGGCTATTTATACTTTGGCTGCCGGCGGGGTTTTTACATCTAATACGACAAATGAGTTTCAGGTTATATCAGGCGTCGGCGAGGATACGATTTATATTTGTCGTGATTGCGAATACGCCGAGAACAAAGAAATCTCCAAGTTAAAAGACGGCGATCATTGCCCAAAGTGCAAGGGCAAAGTCGTAGAGCAAAAATCAATTGAGGTCGGTAATATATTTCCGTACGGCGATAAATATTCAAAGGCCGTTAACCTTCAGTACGTTGATGAGTCGGGTGAGAAGAAATACGTGGTTACTGGAGCGTATGGTATCGGGCTCGGCCGTTTAATGGGAACGCTTGTCGAAGTTCATAATGATGATGGCGGTATTATATGGCCGGAGGCCGTTGCTCCATTTAGATTCCACTTGATATCTTTGACCGGCGCCGAGAATGCGGCAAACGAGTTTTACGAAAAATTATCGCACGGCGGACCGGAAGTATTATATGACGACCGGACGGATAAAACTGCCGGTGAGAAGTTTGCCGATGCCGATTTGATAGGTTGTCCGGTCAGGCTAGTCGTTAGCAGCAAGACTTTACAAACAAAAAGCATTGAGGTAAAAAGAAGGAACGGAAAAGAGGTCAAGCTAGTATCACTTGACAATGCCCTGCCAGATTTGCTATGATTAATAATAGTACAATTTGTGACGCTGGTAGCTCAGGTGGGCTTGGCTTCTAGGGCCAGGCACGAGGGTCTTTATTCGCCGCGGCGGGAATCGACTTGGAGAGCATTTGCATGATAAGCAGAGGGTCGGCGGTTCGAATCCGTCCCAGCGTCATCACCCTCTCAAATCATATTGATTTGAGACCATCCCATTCGACCTTGCTCAGGACTAGTTTCTCAGCAAGCTCGAAACTAGCAAAAAGTCCCGAAAATAAAAATAGTTCTTTTCATATTTCGGGGCTGTTTGCTGGTAGTCTGACGCAACCAATAGGCTGTATCGCGTCAAGGTTTGCGTGGCTTCCGGCTCGCTCCAACTGGACCGTCATCATGCGGAGAAGTCCGCAAACGGTTACCGGTTGTTTTCTGGGTTGTGTAAACTTCTGAACGGCGGATGCCTGAAGAGGCCGCCTTGCTTCAGAAGTTGATCGCGATCTTTTTATTAATCCCAGCCATCGATGGGCGTCTTAACCAAGGATGCCTATAAATGGCTGTAACCGTTGGGTGGCGTCTCGGAGGCGCCACCCAACACACCCTGCCCCCGGATTTGTCCGCGGGGCTTTTTTATTTTTAATAGCAGACTTTGGCAAAGCTGAAGTTAAGATTTGTCAAAAGAATTTAAGCTAGGGCTAGCGAGTCTGATCTCTTTCTGGTATGTTAATTCTATAATGCTGGATAAATTTTTCAGTTTTTGGTCCAAGGATATAGGTATTGATTTGGGTACAGCTAATACCCTGGTTTATGTTCGCGGCAAAGGAATCATCATTGACGAGCCGTCCATAGTCGCTATCAACCAAAAAACCGGACAGGTGCTGGCAATCGGACAAGAGGCGCGCAAAATGATCGGACGCACCCCGGGATACATAGTCGTGTCTAAGCCGCTGGTTGCCGGCGTTGTTTCTGATTTTGAAGTTACCGAGCAGATGCTCAAATATTTCATTGACAGGGCGCAGGAAAAATCATTTTCCTTGATTCCCAGACCGCGCGTAGTTATAGGTATACCGGCGGGCGTAACCGAGGTAGAGAAGCGTGCCGTTGAAGACGCCGCGTATAATGCCGGTGCACGAGAGGTTTTCTTAATTGAAGAGCCAATGGCCGCGGCTATCGGTGCGCGTCTGCCGGTGCAGGATGCGGCGGCAAACCTGATAATTGATATTGGTGGAGGAACGACTGATGTAGCGGTGATTTCAATGGGTGGGGTAGTGGCATCAAGATCTCTGAGAATTGCCGGCGATAAATTAACGGCCGATATCTCACAGCATATGCGCGAGGAGCACAATGTACTCATTGGCGATGCTACAGCCGAAAATATAAAGCTTACCGTTGGTTCGGCATATCCTCTTGAGGAAGAGCTAAACGTCCAAGTTCGCGGTCGCGACTTATTGACCGGCCTACCTAAAGAATTGACTATTACGTCCGAAGAAATACGCAAAGCCATACATCGCTCAGTGCGCAGCATTGTAATGGCTATCAAGAGCACTATTGAGGAAACGCCCCCCGAGCTTATTGCAGACTTACTTAATCGCAGCATTTTTCTCGCCGGTGGCGGTGCATTGCTTCGCGGTTTTGATGAGCTGGTAAGCCACGAAACCAAACTGCCAGTTAAAATTGTTGACGATCCTATGACGGCTGTAGTTCGCGGCTGCGGAATGGTATTAGAGCATCTGGATTCTATGAAGTCTGTGTTGGTCTGGACAGCCAAGGAGGCCTATATATAGTGATAAAAATAAATTTTTATAAAAAATATGCAGCAGTCTTATTTTTAGTTGTTGCGGTTTTAATCTTTAACCATTATGCAGTAGGTGATTTTTTGCAGGATATTTTTTATGGAGCCATTACTAAGCCGAGTATTTTATTAGATGAGAGCCTGGCCCGTATAAGTAAAATAAGCTCTGGATTTTTGAAAGCGCAAAGAATTACAGACGAGAATTCGAAACTTAAAGAAGAAAATAATATGTTGCTTGGTGAGCTTGCTCAAGCGGAAGGCCTTAAGCGTGAAAACCAATTTTTACGCGATCAACTAGGCGTAACACGTAAGTCTGATGCAGAATTACTAATAGTCAAATTGTTTAATATTCAACGTGGAGCTGTTTCGTCCACGGTTCTTATTAATAAGGGGCAGAAAGACGGAATTTTAAAATCCATGCCTGTTATTGCAGCTGGTAACGTGTTGGTGGGTATTGTGAATGAAGTTTTTGATACTTCTTCTCTGGTGTTATTGTTGAATGACCCGCGGGTTAAGATTGATGGGCGCGTACAAGATTCTAGAATTTTAGTTAAGACGGATGGCAGATTAGGGGATGAGTTAGGACTTGATTTGGTGGCGGTAGGGGATGAAGTTAATGAGGGTGATGTAGTCGTTACCAGTGGACTCGACGGTTTGCCTGAGTCGCTACTTGTTGCTCGAGTTAGTAGGGTTGAAACGCCAAGCGGTGCATTATTTAAAATCGTTGCCGCCCGCCCGTTTTTTGATCCATCATTGGGTTCGAATCTGTTTGTAATTTTAGTTAGAACTTTGTTTTAAAAAGAGACCCCCCCGTTCATCCCAAAACAACTGCTCGAATTTACTACAGCATATAAGACCCAAAGATTCCAGCTAGCCGTGTTGGGACTCTCATCGCTCATGATCATGCCCCGATTGCAATTTTTCGTAACAATGTCGGTCGTAATTTTTGTAGTTGAGCGGATTTTGCCATTGATGGTTTCTTGGCCGATTTTTATTTTTCCAGTTCTCGCTATCCTTTTTATGCTGACCAGTAAAAATGAGGCTCGTGAGATGTCTTATATTGTCATCGCCTCTTTATTTTTTGATTTTTTTTCTGGATATATTTTTGGCTGGGCCACTCTTATTATTCTTGCCGTCGTGTTGATTATTTTTTTCTTTAAAACTCGCTTTAACGTAAGCTCACAACCCATTCTCTCGCTTGCGATTTACACGTTAATTTTCACTTTTGTTTATTTCGCAATATTATCAGTTAAGTCCGATCTAAGATTTATGACTAGTCAGTCTACTGCCATAATAATCGAAACGCTTATTTTATTTTTGATTTTTAATTTTACGTTTCGTAAACTAGTTAAAACGGCTTAAACGAATTTAATTAATTCAAAAATTACAACAAGTGAAGGCGCAGTGCTTTTTATCGTTTACAGATTTCTAATAAAAGCACCCCTTTTGAATTAATGAGAGAAAACATGAACCTAAATAAATATAAAATAAACAGGCTGGATAACGATGAGCTTAAGCCGGAGGAAACTCTGGCTGATGTTCTAAGTATTCATTCTGCAGTCGAGTCACCAATCGGTAGGCGTGTTTTTTCTGTTTTTTACCTTTTTGTTTTAGGTGCTTTTTCACTTGTAGCCATGAAGGCTTTTCAGCTTCAGATAGTTGACGGGAAAGATTACGCTGTTTCCGCCGAGCAAGGTAGCACCTCAAGTTTTCAGCTTACGCCCTTGCGAGGCATAATTTATGATAGTAATAATCAACCCATGGTTGAGAATGCGGCCATTTTTGATGTTGTAGCCGTGCACAGATATTTACCGTCGGTCAAAACTGAAATAGATAAAGTTGTTGAAGCTCTGGCCGGTTTGGCCGATATTAATCGTGACGGTTTGGCTAAGCTTTTTGAAGAAAATAGCAATGCGGCATCTTTTGCGATAAAAAGAAATGTTTCCAAGGAGGAGGCAATAAAAATAGAAAACTTGTCTTTGCCGGGGGTGTATGTGGTTGCTAATTCTCAAAGGCATCATATCGGCGGAGCCGCTACGGCCCATCTGCTGGGTTATACTGCCCATGTTGCACCTGGCGACATAGAATTCGATGATTACTACTTTATTAATGACCGCATCGGTCGTCTAGGCATTGAAGCTCAATATGAATATGAGTTGCGTGGGCAGCACAGGGCGATTGATTTTGGGAGCGGTGAGATTACAAAGTTTGAGGAGGTAACTCCGGGGAACAGCATTTTCCTAAACATAGATTTTACAATGCAAAAGAAGTTGTATGAAACTCTGGCTTTTGTTTTTGCATCTTCTGGAGTTAAGCGTGGAGCGGCGATAATTCAAAATCCCAAAACCGGTGCCGTATTGGCAATTGCTAGTATGCCGGCCTTTGATCCAAATGTTTTTGAGAATTCGTCTTTGCCCGAAAATGCAGCCAGAATTTCAAATTTGCTTGTTAGCCCTGACAGGCCGCTACTTAATAGGGTTGTATCCGGTCGGTATAGTCCTGGTTCGACAATTAAGCCGCTGTTAGCCCTCGCTGGATTAAAAGAGGGAGTTGTAACACCATCTACGATTATTTTTGCTGATGGCGGTATAAGTGTGCGCAGCGAAGTTGATTATAATACATTTTTTACTTTTAAAGATTGGAAGGTTCATGGCTGGACTGATATTAAGAAGGCAATATCAGATTCGGTTGACGTTTATTTTTATGCTCTTGGCGGCGGCTATGGTCCAATCAAGGAAGGACTGGGCATTGATAGAATATCTAGATATTTGAAGGGTGCTGGCGCCGATAAACTTACAGGTATAGATTTGCCGGGCGAGATAGCCGGCCTAGTTCCAAGCAAGGAGTGGAAAAAAGAAGTTAAGGGTGAGGCCTGGTATGCCGGCGATACCTATAATATTTCTATAGGACAGGGTGATTTAGGCGTTACGCCAACCTGGCTTAACGCATACGTGGGCGCTATCGCCAACGGCGGTAAACTGATGAAGCCTCGAATCGTGAAGGAAGTTAAAAATTATGACGGCGTGCTCGTTGCTGAATTTAAATCTCAAGCTACGGGTGAGCTGCCGTTTGATCAAAATACCCTTGATATAGTAAGGCAAGGGATGAGGCAGACTATTTTATCGGGCACGGCAAAATTATTGCAGGATGTGCCAGTTGCTCTAGCCGCGAAAACCGGCACTGCCCAAATAACTGGCCGCGGACTCAACTCGTTATTTACGGTTTTTGGTCCGTACGATGATCCAGAAATTGTCATGACTGTATTAGTTGAAAATATCAACGAAAGCCAGGGTCTGGCCATAAGAGTTGCAAATGATTTTCTTTTGTGGTATTTTACTGTTAGAAATGCTAATCAATAGCCCCTCAAAATATAATAGGTTATCCACATACCGAGGGGACGCCTTTTTTATTTATGATATAATTTTTAACTTATGACCGCACAATATTTTAGTCCCGAAGGACTTGAAAAACTAAAAAAAGAACTTGAGGAGCGCAAAGCAGAGATAAGGGCTGAGATCACCCGTAAGATTTTAGCTGCCAAAGAATTGGGTGATTTGTCAGAGAATGCAGAATATGTTGAGGCCAAAGAAACGCAAGGATTTAATGAGGGGCGCATCGCGGAGCTTGAGGATATGATAAAGAACGCCGTTATAATTGAGCCACACCAAAAACTGGAAGCCGTTGTTGTTGGCTCAACCGTAAGGGTTAAGTCAGAACATGGCGAACACAAATTCACCATTGTCGGCGCTGCTGAATCTAACCCGACGCAGGGCTTTATTTCAAATGAGTCTCCCCTCGGTACGGCATTTCTGGGATGCAAAAAGGGCGAAGTCATAGAAGTTAAAACGCCGGGAGGCATTGCTACATACAAAATCCTGGACATAATCTAGAAAGCACCTCCTTGACTACTTGTGTTTTTCTTGTATTTTTAATTTAGAACTTTTACATTTATTTTGGGTGGTGACTCGGAAGGAGGTAAAATGGCGGCTACCAAGATAGTAAGACTGAATATTCCTCTGGATCCATCAAAGATTGGACAAGGTGCGGCGGAGCTAGAGTTAGGCCTGCGTCGCATGATCGTGGGTCAAAATGAGGCCGTCCAGAACATCGTCAACATTTATCAGATGCACCTGACGGGCATGAACCCTCCAGGACGTCCCATTGGAAACTTCCTGTTCCTTGGGCCCACCGGTTCGGGCAAGACCCGTATCGTCGAGGCCACAGCAGAAATCCTCATGAAGAATCCACGCGCGGTCATCAAGGTTGATTGCGCCGAATTCCAGCACAGTCATGAAATTGCTAAACTAGTCGGATCGCCTCCTGGATATCTGGGACATCGAGAGACGCATCCTCTGCTTTCACAGGAAGTGTTGAACCAGTTCCATACAAATGACACTAAACTTAGCCTTGTGTTATTCGATGAAATCGAAAAGGCCTCAGACGCCCTGTGGAACCTGCTGCTTGGAATTCTGGACAAGGCTACCCTGACGTTAGGTGACAACCGCAAGGTGGACTTCTCGTGCGCCATGATTTTCATGACCAGTAATCTTGGGGCAACTGAAATTAGTAGCATCCTAACTCCTAGATTTGGATTTACGGCTAATTCAAAGCAGTCTTCATCTGAACAGTCAATAAGTTCAAATAGCGTAAGTAAAATTCAGCAGAGCGCCATTGCGGCAGCTCGCCGTAAGTTTACGCCAGAATTTTTAAATCGCCTGAATAAGATAGTTGTTTTTCATCCGCTAGGGGAAAATGATTTACGTAAGATCTTGAACATCGAACTAAATTTTGTTCAGCAACGCATTTTTAATAATGGTATTGACCGAGCTTTCGTTTTTACGCTTAACGATGAGGCAAAGAATTATATTTTAAAAGAAGGTACCGATACAAAGTACGGTGCTAGGCACTTGAAGCGGGCGATAGAACGATTATTGGTTCAGCCGATGTCTAACCTTATTTCTTCAAATCAGATACACGGTGGCGATTGGATAGGCGTTGAGTTCGAGGAGGGTAGCAAGGTTTTACACTTCGCTCGTGAAGCCGAGGGCCTTCCGGTTCAGGATATGCTTAGACTAGTAGATACCTCGGTAAACTTTCCAGTTCTTAGCCCAGGTGCCCCTGCCGAGGGACCAAGAACTAGCACTAAGAAGCGTTAATACTAAATCCAAAACGTGCCACCTCTAAAGGTGGTTTTTTAATATGGATTTTGTTATGATTTTAAATATGTCCCTAGAAGATATCCGCGAGGCGCGGTTAGAAAAACTGGATAAGCTAAAGAAAGCCGGAATAGATCCATATCAGGCTAAATCTTTGCGTACGCACGGTATCGCGCAAGTAGTTGCCGATTTTGATAAACTTGCAGAAGAAAAACAGAGTCTGGTTTTGGCCGGAAGAGTTATGGCCAAGCGCGAGCAAGGAGGGCTGGCATTTGTAGATATCGATGATGGTTCGGCTTCGCTCACCAGAAGTGGTTCCGGCAAGATTCAACTACTTTTTAAAAAAGATGACATAGGTGAAAAAAGTTTTGACATGTTTTCTCAAACTGTTGATATTGGTGATTTTATCGAGGCCAGCGGTACTCTTTTTAAAACAAAAAGAGAAGAAAAAACTCTGGCCGTCACAGATTATAAAATTCTTACTAAATCTCTGTTGCCATTGCCTGAAAAATGGCACGGGTTGGAAGATGTCGAAGAAAAGCTTCGCAGGCGGTACCTGGATTTAATAATGGATCCAAAAGTCAAAGAACTCTTTATAAAGAAATCTGTCTTTTGGCAAGCGACACGGGAGTTTTTGTTAAACGAGGGAGGACTCGAGGTGGAGACGCCCATACTTGAGCGTATTCCAGGTGGTGCAGACGCAGAGCCTTTTAAAACCCACATGAATGCTCTGGGCATCGATCTTTATTTGCGGATTGCGCCCGAGCTTAATTTAAAGCGTCTAAGCGTCGGTGGGTTTGAGAAAGTTTTTGAAATCGGCAGGATATTCAGGAATGAGGGGATAGATCGCGAGCACCTTCAGGATTATACGCAGATGGAAATGTACTGGGCTTATGCCGACTACGAAGAACTCATGAAGACAGTTGAGCGCTTAGTTAAACACGTGGTTCACAGAACACTCGGCAGTTATTCACACCCGTATCAGGGTAAAACTATTGACTGGTACGCTGACTGGAAAAAAATAGATTATTTTGAAGTCTTCAAAAAATATACCGGACTTAGTCTTGCCGAAGTTTCAGAGAAAGATTTGAAAAAATATGCCGAAAACGAAAAAATTAATATCGAAAAACACATGGGCAGGGGTAGGCTCATAGACGTCATCTTTAAAAAGAAGGTCAGGGCACACCTCATAGAGCCGGGATTTTTGATTTTACCGCCCGTTGACATAGAGCCGCTTGCCAAGCGTTATTCCGCTGATCCAAGCCGCGTAGAGAGATTTCAGATTGTCGCCTGCGGTTCAGAGCTTGGCAAGGGGTTTTCAGAACTCAACGATCCGATTGATCAGCGTGAAAGATTTGAAGAACAGGTTAAATTAGGAAAAGCTGGCGATAAAGAAGCCCAGAGGATGGACGAGGATTTTGTAGAAGCTTTAGAATACGGCATGCCGCCCACGGCAGGATTTGCATACTCTGAGAGATTGTTTGCCTTTATAATGAATAAGCCGGTCAGAGAGACGGCGTTTTTCCCGCTAATGAAACCTCGCTCGTAATTTATGCTCGATATTAAATTTATTCGTGAAAATCCGGATTTAGTCAAAAAAAATTGCGCCGACAGGGGAGCAAGGATTGATATTGAGCGGCTTTTGGAATTGGACGAAAAAAGACGTCAATATTTGCGACAAGCTGAGGATTTGCGCGCCATGCGCAACAAGGGTTCCCGAACCAAGCCCTCACCTGAAGAAATTACGAAACTCAAGGTGGCTGGTGACGACATCGCACGCTTAGAAAAAGATCTCGAATTGGTTGAGGCTGAGTTTCAAAAAATAATGGCAGTCGTTCCGAATATTACCCACCCAGATTCTCCACGTGGAGGAGAGGATGCTTTTAAGATTTTAATGATCAAAGGCAAGCCGCCAAAGTTTAATTTTGAAGCAAAAGACCACGAGCAGCTGCTTACTGAGCTTGGACTTTTGGATTTTGAACGTGGAGCCAAGGTTACCGGTAATAAATTCTATTTCACCAAAGGGGCCCTCGTGCGCCTTAATCATGCGCTTATATCGTATGGAATAGAAATCATTACCAAAAAGGGCTATACACTTATGGAAACACCTGATCTTGCTCGCAACGAGATACTCCAAGGAATTGGTTTTAACCCGCGCGGTCCGGAATCGCAGGTTTATTCAGTGGAGAATTCAGACCTATCACTCATAGGGACGGCCGAGATAACGATCGGTGGTTATCATGCCAACGAGGTACTTGATCTTTCAAGGGGTCCCAAGAAATATGTCGCCGTTTCCCATTGCTTCAGAACCGAGGCCGGCGCTTACGGGCGTGCCTCCAAGGGTTTATATCGTGTACACCAGTTTACCAAACTAGAGATGTTTATCTTCTGTAGGCCGGAGGACGGTGAAAAAATGCACCAAGAGATACTTGATATAGAAAAAACAATAGTTGATGGGCTAAAACTGCCGTACCGAGTGGTAGATATAGCTTCGGGGGACCTAGGGGGGCCGGCATATCGTAAGTTTGATATTGAGGCCTGGATGGTAATGCAAAATGGTTACGGTGAAATTACGAGCACCTCGAATTGTACCGACTATCAGGCTAGACGCCTCAGTATACGTTATCGCAACAAAGGCGAAACAGATTTCGTCCATACTCTTAATGGTACAGCCATTGTAACCAGCCGTTTACCCATAGCCATCGCCGAGAACTATCAGACAAAAAAAGGAACCATTATGGTTCCTAAGGTTCTGCAGAAATATGTTGGGCTGAAAGAGATTAGTTAGCTAGACTGTTACTTCTCTATGATTTCCGCACCATCAAGCACCAAGGTAATAAATTCGCACAAAATGAGGATTCCCGACCCTACCATAAATCCAACGAAGCGAGATCCGGCTGCTACGCCTATACCCGATCCAATAAGTAGAGCTGAAAGGCAAGCCAAAAAGAATAAAATCATCCCCCCTCTATTTAGCACTCTGATAACTAAAATACTACTTTTTTGCTGGTTTTTCACTTTGGACACTCCGCATCTTTTAAAGAATACTTCATACATCATGGTACGCCTTATATTATAAATTGTCAAATTATTCGTAATGGCTCAATACCTTGGCAACACCCCCGGTTTAAAATGTATAAACTGGGAGTTATGCCATATACAACAAATCCCCACCTGCCCAAGCTGAGAGCCCAGGCAGTCAATTTGATTTACCAAGGTC